>SDBU01006600.1_pt1 | contig 13582 bp, 10 predicted proteins | sample 2277071 | NCBI WGS metagenome assembly SDBU01 (sample SAMN10397929, study PRJNA504765) | marine sediment metagenome | isolation source: marine sediment core GS08_GC12, 126 cmbsf | place: Arctic Ocean: Gakkel Ridge, Loki's castle | collected 2008
AGGGATGGCTGCGTCGGCGCCGGGCGCCGGCGATATCAGGGTTAATGAGAGTAGTCAACTGCTGCTCTCTCGTCAAACCGCGACCGGAAAGTTACATGGAAAGGAGGTTTGTGACGATGCAAAAGGTTATCACGGCCCGCCATTTTGATCTCACCCCCGAAATGAAGGAGAGAGCGGAGAAAGAAATGGACAGACTGACTCGCTACTTCGGCAATATCGTCTCCGCCGAACTCGTTCTCAATACCGAAAGACACCTCCGCACGGCGGAATTGAAAGTCAACGTGTACAACAACATGATCGCCGGCACCGGCGAAACGGATGATATGTACAACTCCATAGCCGTGGCTGTCGACAAGGTTAAGGGACAACTTAAGAAATACAAATCGAAATTGAAACAGAGGTCCCCGGAAGAAATCACTAACATCAAAGACAGGTCTACTCGCCCCAGCACTGATGTAGACGAACTGGATACATAGCCGATATTCGCGACGTGCTACCGGAGATGCCGGGCGCCGAATGGGCACCCTGCCACCGGTATTAAACTACTGCCGTCACACAAGCTACAGCCCGCCTGATCTCAGGCGGGTTTTTTTTCATGGAGGAATCGGGGTGCAAGTTCTTGTAGGGCAGGTCTCATCTTAGAAACCTGCCAATTATGTGGGCGGCAGATGTCCACATCTGCCCCAGAGAATAGTCGAAACCACGGGGGTTTTGACTTACAAGACTCGGGAAACGACCATAGCGAAGATCAATTATTGCCATAACAATCCGGTAGTTGTGGGCGGCAGATGTCCACATCTGCCCATGCAGGCGAATTGGCCCTCGTCAAGTTACCGGTGGTATCATGGTTTTGATTCTCTGTTACCAATAGACTTGATTGAGTGAAGGAGATTGCGAACCCACCATAAATGGTGAGCCGCCCCGTAGGCCGAAATATCTCCTCATAATCTTGTAATCCCCACTCCTAAAATCTCACTAAGCCAATAAGTTTGTCCCTTTAAGGAACCCATATGTTTAATGCGGTTACTTCGGAAGACCAAGCAAGATGCTCGACTTTGGAAATCCAGTCGATCGGGACCGAGATAAGTGATGTTGAATTCTTATAGGCCCTATCTCGAAGTTGTATCCTCTGCGGACTCGATGCAAACAATGCGTCAATAAAGGTATAAGCGGATTCTTGTGTTACAAAGCCAACGACGACAACCTCTTGGTTTTTGATCTTGTGAATCTCAATCGAGTTCTCAGTACTTTTGAATTTACTGACTCTTAGACTGTCAGAATGCCGACCTTGGCCAATCGTGAGGTCGACTAAATCCACAGCCTTAACGAAAAACAAAGTGCGCTCCGGCAATTCCGAGAACGCATAACTGCATTCAGACTCGGACAATTCTCGCAAATGTCTTTTGGCTCGAAGAATTGTAAGTCTTGACTCTGCTTCTTCCTTGTTATAGGAGACTGCCACATCAAGAATATACCTTGCGATTCTGTTATTAGGACCATCCTCTGGTTCTGACAAGCCGTTTAGTCGGCCGAAGTAATCCACTCTTGTTGATGATAAATCGTAAACGTGAATGGTATCATAGGAAGGGGAAGCAGGAATCTCTACTGTATCAATTCTCGGTTGCGTATCAAGAAAGACGGTATCAGGTCTAGTCTTTTGTATAAGACTAGCATTCTCTTTTTCCAAGCGCTCTATCTGGAAATCACGGGGCTCAACCTTAAAGTACTGAAAAAGAGTGGCCGTTGCTAAAAAACCCGCAACTAAACCCGTTACCACTCCACCTAGGTGCTTGTTTAATAATTCCCTTAGTTCCACTTCCAGCACGCTAACATAAGGATTGTTATTTTGATATAAGTAATTACCTTTATTGCTGTAAAGCACAAAAAATTAGTTAGTGGCGGCGTGGCCTGTTTGGCGGCCGTCGCCTGTGTGGCCGCGATTCCTGTCCTGAGCGAAGCCGAAGGATGTGATCGCGGCTTGCTCTAAACCACTTTCCCTACAAACCCTGCGCTGATTACCACACTCCACCTATCAGTGAAAGACCATATATGGCACAGATATCTGATACGTAGGGCAGAACCCCAAACCGGTTCTGCCCTCCAAAAACTATGGCAAGAGAAATTAGCAACAAACAACTCGCCGCCAACCGCCGCAACGCCCGGCGTTCCACCGGCCCCCGAACGCCCGAAGGCAAAGAGCGCGTCAAGTGGAACGCTCTCAAACACGGCCTCCTGGCCAAGTCCGTTGTCGTCCCCAACCGGCACGGCCTGGAGAACCGTAGCCAATTCGAATCATTGCTGACGCATCTACATGACGAGCTGAAACCGGTCGGCATCCTTGAGGAAATGCTGGTCGAAAAGATCGCTGTCGCTTACTGGCGCTTGCGTCGCGCCCTCCGCGCCGAAGTCGGCAATATCTCCGACAATGTGCGCAACTCCCGCCGCTACAGTCTGCCGTTTCACCCCGGAACCCTCACCCTGCCGTCACGCGATGACACGAATAAGATAATGCGCTTATGAAACCGTCATCGAACGCCAGCTCCATCGGGCCATCAGTCAACTGGAACACTTCCAGAGTGACCGTCGAACTGCCAACTCCCGACCTTCGGAGAAACCGCCTATCGACGAAAAATAACGAAATTACGAAACAAACCCATTTTCATCCGTCCGGTCGAGCAACGACGATCTCCATAGGGGACAGGTCTGTTCCAGATTTGCTGTAGGTCAGGACCCTTGCGGTCCTGACGAATGCCGGAATTGGCAGGTCTCAACTCAAGGAGACCTGCCCTACAAGCCTGATCTCAGGCGGGTTTTTTTTCATGGAGGAATCGGGGTGCAGATCGGTTCAGCTTATCGGCGGTGACCTGCCACTTCCGCCATCCATCCAATTCCATGGGTATCCCCCCAACCCACGAAATGCCAGGGGGTTACTCGTCGGTTGTAAGAACTGTCCCGTCGGTACGCCATTTGCAGTGACTGACCTCAGGAAGTACCAACCATGGTCTACGAGATTGAAAACATACTGACCTTCACCTCGCTCGCGATTCTCCTCGCCCTGTTAGCGGCAGCGCTCTTTTTTGCGATGGTATCGATGCGGGAACTGAAAGACCGTTTCCTGGATGGTTTGCTGTATCTGGCCCTGGCCCTGTTTTTTATCGTGGCTCACTTTTTCCTGTTGTCAAATACCACCATGGCGGATCGCGCCATTCAGATAGCCGTGGAGATTGACTTCTGGGGCTGGCTGGTCGCAGTATTGGCTCCCGTGATTATCGTGCTTTACCTCTGCCTGGGGCTGGTAAGTGCGATCACCTCACATTTCCGGGAGGGGCTGGTCAAAGTATTTTTCGGGCTGACCCTGATCAGTTATCTGTATTTGATCGGACCCCACTGGGCTCTCGACGTGCGTGGCATCCTGACCTTGATCTGGTCCGGGATGTGGTTCAACATACAGTTGCAAACCGCTCACTGAGCATCAATACTGAAGTATTCCTCCAGCAGCAGGTAGTTCATCCTGGCTTCGTGGTTGAGCCGGTTGAAATCATCAGCCTTTAACCTGCCATCGTCTCCGAGCCTGACCAGCGCAAACGAATTGAACTCACGCTTCTGTTCGTCGATAGCCTCGAGCCGACCCGTGATTTCGTCAGGCGTCAACTGTGAGCGTATCAGGCAGAATACCTGGGGTCTTTCGCCACGGAAGATTTCTCGTGCGCAGGCCAGCGGGGTAACGGCGAATTCCGACTCGTCCAGATTCAATTCCTCGATTACCTCCTGTGTCATCGACCGGACGGCCACCTCGTCCAGATTAGTATAACCCGGCGCATAGTCGACCGCACCGGCGGCAGAGGGTCCGACGGACCTTTCCAGCGAGGCAAGCTTCTGCGACCGGAACACCTGTAGCAGGAACCGCCGGTTATCTTCCTCCAGCAACAGCCAGCCGCAGATTCCGAGACATAATGCCAGTGGGTTGTGTTTCAGTTCCGGTTCCGGGTACATGGTCTTGTAGTAGTTCCTCAGGTTTTCCCCCTGTCGGGCGAATAACGGATGAGAATAATCGAGAGCGAAGCAACTGCCCGCCTGGGCAGAATAAGAACAGGGTTGGACCGTTATGCTGTACGGTCTGGAGTTGAAATTGATATCTGCGACCCTCATGGCCTCGGGACCGTCGAAAAGGCGACCCTCTTTTCGCAGCCGATCGGCCATAAGTTGTGCATATTCGGCAATTGTACCGTCGCAGAATTCAAATCGATCGGGGAGATACTTGATGTTGATTTCCTGTGGATCAAGGGCGCCAGGTCCGTAGAAACGGACAATATCCATGTAACCGGAATCGTACCGACGGTCGGCACCCGCCATTCGAGCCCGAACCTGAGCCGGCAAACCGAAATGGCGAGCCAGAAATCGCTCGAAACGACTGTAATTAAGATACTTCATCACAAGAGGAAAATCATCGCCACGCCGGCCACCGTAACAACGGCGCCCACGGCAGCTCTGAGGGTCACCTTTTCCTTATACCACCGGGCTACCAGTGGCAGCACCAGGACGGGTGTAGTCGAATTGAGCGTCGCCGCCAGACCGGCCGGAATGTACTTGACCGCCACCAGAGACATCCAGACACCCAGAAACGGTCCCACAATCGCTCCGGCGGCACAAAACGACAGCGCCCGGCCGTTTTTCATGGCGCGGATGGTCTGTAACACTTTGCCTCGCCCGGCGGCCAGGGTCCAGATGACCACCAGCGACACGACCATACGCACATAAGCCGCCTCAAGCGGCGCCAGGTCACCACCGGCGCCAACCATGCCCTGTTTGGCCAGTACCAACCCCGCAGCCTGTCCCAGTGCCGCCACCATGCCCAGCAGTACTCCTTTGATCAGGGTACCCCGATCGGGGTGGTCCCGATCAAGTCCGAAGCGGTTGTCACTATCGTACCTGCGCTCCAGCACCACCCAGGTAATACCGCCCAGTGTCACGGCGATACCCAGCAGGTTCATCAGGCTGAGGTGTTCTCCCAGAAACGGCCAGGCCATGATCGTGGCCATCACGGGTGTGCTGGCGTAAATCAAAGTTGCCAGCCGGGGACCGATCATTACCAGCGCTTTGAAACCGCAGCCGTCCCCGATCACCAGTCCCACCACGCCTGACAATCCCAGCCAGAACAGTTGCTGTTGGTTCAAATCCCGGGGCCACAGAGACCCGGTGGTCACCAGAACCACCGCCGCATACACCACCACCGCCACCAGCAGGCGGATATTGTTGACGGCAAAAGACCCGACCAGCCGACCGGCCTGGGCGAAAAATATCGACGTAATCGCCCACAAAAGAGCAGTGGCCAATCCGGCCAGTTCACCTGCATATGGCATGGGGGAATATATCGCCGGTAATGAACAAGGTCAACCGGACCGGGACCGGGCTTATACCACAGAAAGAATAGCGAAAAGCATTGGTGCGATCAGGAAAGGATTCCTGACGACGCGCAAAAATAGAGGTGACTTGTCACTGGCGATGCCAAACAAGAGTGGCGATGCCACCTCAGGGGACAATCAGGCTCAGTTTGAACATGACGGAACTGTCGTCGTAGTAGGCCAGCAGCTTCATATTGGGCGGCAGGAACATCGATGAGGCGACGCCACCGAAATCCACCAGCAGATCCCGACGGGACCACCCCTCGCGATAGCCGTCATCGACCTCCTTCAGCAGTCCCATACCGAGAGCAAAAACACCGGCCAGTGTCTTGTCCCTGACAATCTGGTGAGTAATTTCCGTCAGAGCATATGTGCCCATGTAGTGGGTCCACTTGTCGGGGGCTTTGATATACCAGTTCTGATGATCGACATAGTACCAGGGATCACTGTCCAGATTCAGTTGCTTAAAGCGGCCGTCTCGGGGGTAGGACCCGGCCAGAGACTGCCCGAACAGGGCAACCGTCAGGCAGGCAGCAATAAGCAACAGGCGTAAGACTCTGAGCGACATAAAGACTTCCTTTCAGAAGTCCTCATGGCGCAAGCCTTGTGCCTCCGGCCCGTTTTTGTCGGGCGGGTATATCTTGTTGGGTTGGTGCTACTTACACAGATGCCGGCAATTGCACACGAGTGCACTCAATTGCTGATTTGCAGAGTTGTGCAGAGATTGTGATGGGGGGGTGCGGAAAGAGGGAGAAGGATCAGGAAGCAAGCCGGATCTCATGCTGATATCGGGGTATTGGTGGCGCCTTCGGGAGCTCTATCTGCACGGGGTCATCTCCTCCGACAAGAACGACTGTCCACATCGGCTGATGCCGGCCACGATAAAAGCCATGACATTTGTGTGCGTAAAATTGTATACCCACCTGTGTTGCCCCGAATCCGGAGTCATGAAGTCGGCACTAATCGAACCGTTGTAGAGTTCCCAACATACGATCGGCGTGCCAAAGACGAGTGTATCGAAGGCGACGGTAACGGTGTTATCGTCGCAATTTTTAGCGACAGTCAGGCCAAAGGAGTCAGGACAGTGGCTTCCCACATACTGGCTTATGGCATCTGAAGCGGTGCAGTACCTGTATGCAACACCATACCTGTTACTCAGGTCGGCCAATATGTGCTGCACTGCCGCGGCTCCCGTTTTGAGCGCGTTGTTTTTTCTGTTGGTGCCGCCATAGTTGTGACCGTAATATGCAAAGATGACATCTTCACCTGCAGATGCTCTTTCAAAGAGAGCCCGTAAATGTGTCGTATCGGGTCTGTCGACGCATCTCACGACTTGTCGAGAGAGTGACCCACGCCTGAAGACGTTCTTCCGACTCGGTCGGTATGCAATAACACTGAGGTCGATATCCGGCCAGTTGTTTGAATAATCAAACGGGATGAGACTGTCCAGCCAGTTGCTGAAATCAGTGTTTTCCCAGTTCCAACCAGAACGAAACGAAGCCGGATAGACCCGGTTGAGATACACAAACGAAGCCATCTGATCGAAGGCAAGCCGCCGATCTGTCTTTTCGCAGTAGACCGAGTCGGAAAAGGTTCGGATCAGTTTCCATCCCTTCGCCTGGCGCTGTTCGTCCCAACACCAGTCCGCGTGATGGTAGTGCCAAGCCACTTCGTCTCCGTGACTCAGCACCCTATCTTTGAATTGCTCCAGAAACCTCCCGGGTATAGCGTTGATACCTTGAGGGGTATGCCGGTATCCTTCTATGGTCATTAGAAACCAGGTAAACTTGACGTGTCCGCCAAAACTGTCTGTCAGGCTGTCCCGCCATGCAGTTTCAAACGTTTGATCGATGAGATATCCCGGAACAAAGGTATTCATGTTTAGTGATTGGGAATAGCGATAGTAGTTGAAGGCGTTTGATTCCGTATCAACGCAGTCGACGACGTATACAATTCCCGGCACCCGCTTTTTGAGGAACCGGACCCCCATACACGCAGACATGACGAGACAGGCACCGACCGCAAACATAAGTGTTGACGGTTTTACCATTTCTTAAGAGCGCAATATGACTGCCGGAAGCTGGAGTATCCAAAGGGTCGAAGAATACTCGTAACTCACTCCTCGTTCACTACTCTCGCCACGTCGGTGACGGTGTCGCCGCCTTTGAGCGAAATCAGCCGCACACCCTGGGTGTTGCGGCCGATGACCCTGATATCTTTGACCGCCTGGCGGTTGGCGATGCCCTTCCGGGTGATCAGGATCAGCTCGTCGCCGTCGAGAACTTCCTTGATCGCCACCACCACGCCGTTGCGATCGGAGGTTTTGACGTTGATGACGCCCTTGCCGCCCCGGTTGGTCATGCGGTAATCGTCAATCGAGGTGCGTTTGCCGTAACCGTTTTCGGTCACCACCAAAAGCGAGCTGTCGCGCTTGACGACTACCATGCCGATGACATAGTCGCCCTTGGCCAGGTTGATTCCTTTGACACCATAGGCAGTGCGGCCCATCGAGCGGACTTTCTCCTCCGGGAAACGGATTGCCATCCCCTTACGGGTGGCCAGGACAATTTCAAACGAGCCGTCGGTCAGAGCAGCCTCGATCAACTCATCGCCTTTGGGGATATTTATGGCGTTGACACCGGTCACGCGCGGGTTGGCGAAAGCGTTCAGCGGCGTCTTCTTGATAATACCGTTGCGGGTCGCCATGACGATAAACATGTCAGGCGAGAAACTACGCACCTTGCAGAAAGCGGTTACCTGCTCACCTCGCTCCATGCGACACATGTTGATAACCGGCTTACCCTTGGCCAGTTTGCCGCCGGTGGGGACAGCGTACACTTTGACCCAGTAACATCGCCCCTTGCTGGAGAAGAACAAGATGTAGTCGTGGGTGGAAGCGATAAAGAGATGCTCGGCAAAATCGTCATCCCTGGTCTCGATACCGATCACTCCCTTGCCGCCGCGCTGCTGCCGACGGTAGGCCGTAACCGAGAGACGTTTGACATAGCCCAGGTGGGAGATAGTGATTACCACTTCTTCCTCGGCGATCAGGTCCTCGACGGTGAGGTCCTCGGCCGCTTCCTGAATCTCGGTGCGGCGGTCATCGCCGAATTTTTTCGCCAGTTGTTCGGTCTCGTCTTTGATGATCTGCATCCGCAGTTGTTTAGAGTCAAGGATCGCCTTCAGTCCGCTGATCTTCTTGATCAGTTCGTGGTACTCTTCCTGGATTTTCTTTTGCTCCAGGCCGGTCAGGCGTTGCAGCCGCATTTCCAGGATGGCTGTGGCCTGTTTGTCCGACAGCTTGAACTTTTCCATAAGGCCGGTATGAGCGGTGGGCGTATCTTTGGACTTCTTGATCAGCGCGATCACTTCATCGATATGGTCCAGCGCGATCCGGTAGCCCTCGAGGATATGCGCCCGTTCTTCGGCCTTGCGCAACTCGTAGGTCGTCCGGCGCACCACCACTTCGTGACGATGCTCCACAAACGACTCGATCAGTTTTTTCAACGTCACCAGCCGGGGTTGACCGTGGTCCAGGCCTAGCAGGGTGACTGAGAACGTCGTCTGCATGGTGGTATGTTTATAAAGTTGGTTGAGCACCACCTCGGCCTGAACGTCTCGTTTGAGTTCGATAACGATGCGCATGCCGTCGCGGTCGGATTCATCTCGCAGATCGGAGATGCCCTCGATTCGCTTGTCGCGCACCAGGTCGGCGATCTTCTCCAGCAAGTTGGACTTGTTGACCTGGTAAGGAATCTCGGAAACGATAATCATTTCCTTGCCGTTTTTCATTCGTTCCACGGCCACCCTGGCCCGCACGGGGATATGACCCTTGCCGGTGATGTAAGCCTGGTGTATTCCGGCACGGCCGTTGATTATTCCGCCGGTGGGAAAATCAGGTCCCGGCACCAGTTCTATCAGATCCTCGTTGGTGCACTCCGGGTCATCGATAACACGCACAATCGCCCGGGTTATCTCGTTGAGATTGTGCGGCGGGATACTGGTCGCCATGCCGACCGCGATACCGGAGGTCCCGTTGCACAGCAGGTTGGGGAACTTGCCGGGCAACACTTTCGGCTCCTGGCGGGTGGCGTCATAGTTGGACATGTAGTCGACCGTTTCCTTCTCCAGGTCGGCCAGCATCTCAACGGCTATAGCGGACAGCCGCGCCTCCGTATAACGCATCGCCGCGGCGCCATCGCCGTCGACGGAACCGAAATTACCCTGGCCGTCCACCAGCGGATAACGCATGCTGAAATCCTGCGCCATGCGCACCAGCGTCGGGTAGACCACCTGTTCGCCGTGGGGGTGGTAGTTACCGGACGTGTCACCGGCGATCTTGGCGCACTTACGGTGCGGCCGTCCCGGTGACAGGTGCAGATCGTTCATGGCCACCAGGATGCGTCGGCTGGACGGTTTCAGGCCGTCGCGGATATCCGGCAACGCCCGGTTGGTGATAACGGACATGGAGTAATCGAGGTAAGATGATTTCATCTCATCCTCGAGGAAAATGGTGTCGATTTTCTGTCGTTCGAGTGCCATTGGGGGACTTATCCCTTCTATTCTGTTGTGTTTCCGCCTATATCAGTTCTTACAAAATACACGATTGGCCCTTGTCAGGCAACTAAAAAACACCCCGCGTTGTCGTTATATTGTGTTGCGCAATAGCCAGTTACGCGGGTTATCACATGACGTGCTGACAACCGTCACATGGTTGCAATCAGTTTCTAATCTGGTCCGGGTTTTCACGTGCATCTTTCTCGATAGGCTACGAGCCGGTATTCCGAAGTAACGCATCCAGATTGACCCGACTCAGATCGACCACCGTACACAGTGAGTCTTGTGATACAAATCCGGCAGACAACGGCAACAGCGGTTCGGGCAGTTCCGATCCGTAGGTCAGCATCACCAGGTAATCGTAATTGCGAAGCACATCGGGTAGCTTCCGAGCATAATGTGCTTGCCACCTGTCATGCAACCTTGGAAGTGAAATGTTCGACTTGAGCCCTGCCGGGTGCACGCCCTCTGCAAACATATAGGGGCTGTATCCACCATGTCTTAGATGGTAGTAAGCGATGACATGGCGCATCACCGGCAGGTGAGATTCGGGGAAGGCGTTATATATCGTGTAAATCTTACTCCCGGGTGGGATCGTAGCCGAAACCGTGACCACGAACCTTTCGATGAGGTTGTTCAGCGTGTAGCCGCGATGAGTCCGAACGGCGATCGTGATCGCCATCAGGAGCGTGACAGCCACAACCAGCAGCCGTTCGGCTTTCCGACTGCTGACCCGAAGAGAGGTGAGCAGCGGGAGAATCCAGAATACAGCAAAGCGGGAGCTCAGCTCCCCGCCTCCAAGCAGTGATCTCCGCGGAACCAAAATGGCGAACAGCAGCATAAACACCGCCAACATCCCTAATACACTTTTGTTTTTACGAACTGCGCCGGTCATCACCATCCCGATGACCAGTCCGCCTATCACAGTCATTTCCAGCCAGTCTACCCAACCGTCCAGGGAGAAGAACACGACGACCGCACCGGCCAGTTGCCGCAGCCATGACGCATACGCGGTGAACTTCAGAGAAGAAAGAGAAGCCTCCGGTGAACTGAACAGATTCCAGGAATAAAAGAAAACACACAGCAACACCGGGACGAATACCAGAAGCGACTTACCGACCTCCCGCAATGAGCGAAACTGCGTTGCTCCGGCTCTGAAAGCGCCAGCCGCCCACTGTGAGCGCAGCACCAGAAAGAAGCCGATTACGTAGGCGATAAAATTGACAAAATGACCGAGATAGATCAGCAGGGTTACCAGGCTGACCGCAATCAGGTGCCGCCAGGGTAACCCGTGCTCGAACGCCTTTGCAACCAGATACAACCCCAGAAAAACAAACGGCACCCCGATGCAGTAGGGAATAAAACCGTAGTCAAAGTGAAACGTATAAATGAGGGGAAAAGAAAAAAAAGCGAGTCTTTCCTGCCCGGGGTTGAACTGCCTGACAAAAAGCAGGACGCTCAACGGAAGAAGTATGACATATAGACTGAGGATTATTTTTATCGCGATCAGCCCGCCAAATAGTCTGACAAACGGATACATGAACAGATGAAAGAGAACATAGGGAGCTGGTTGCAGCTCTGCGGTATAGAAATCTCCCTCCAGATGATCCAACGTACCAGCGTGCAGGCAGGCAGCGAATACATGATTGGGCAAGTCCACACCGGGTACATAGGTAAAAGCGAGCACCGGGATTAAGCTTACAAGACAGAGGCCGGCGAACAAGAGCTTAATTGACATTGGTTGCGGCAGTCGTCTCATAGTGGCTGTCATTTCGCCTCAGATTCCCTAAACCAACAACTGAAGTCTTGCGCCATGCGCACTTACTGTGCGGCCGTCCCGGTGACAATTATTTTATCAAGTATGTATGTCTATTTTCAATCCTTTAAGTTACGTTTCAACTACGCTCAGAGCAACAAAAAAACCGGCTCGGGCGAATTTATGCTGTTGTGTGGCAGGAAGTTATGGTGGCTCTCCGTGTAATGAAAAAGTGCTGCATGCAGCTTGTTTGTTTGGAGGGCAGGGCGGCTGAAGATCGCTCATCCCCTACCGACTGCGCTGAGCCGCCAGTTTTCTCTCCGTTATGGCCTCAACCTCGGGCCAGTACCAGGGTACCAGTTTCTGAATCCATCTTTTATGCACTTCTGCCTTGTTTTCATCACCCGTCACGCGGCTGTGTAAGTATAAGTATTGATGCGCTTCATAAACCAGCGAGTCCTGCCGTACCAACTCGTTTAGTAATCGCCAGCCAACATCCTCTTGAGAAAGCTCCATATGACAGAGTGCTTTCTCATAGACCAGGTATGGATAATATGGTTGAGGTGATAATGTCATGGCCCGGTTGAAGCAATCCATTGCCTCCCGGTACTGTGATTTTGCTTTGAGGGTGCGTCCCTTGCTGAAGAGTTGAACGTATTCGATGGGATATGTGGCTGTCGGTTCGCCGGCAAAATCTCTAACCTTCTTGAATACGATCTCCATAACGGGTCTTGACCGGGTATCTTTTCGCCTGTAAACCCACCCGATTCCGCGGTAGCCCTCCAGAAACTGCGGATAGAGTAAAAGTGCCCTTTCCGCCGGCGCCGATGGTTTCGCACTGGTAGAAAACGCAATGTAGTCGGGTGCTCTTTTTAGCACATAGCGGGAATTGAAGCTGCGTTCCTTCCAGGTTGTCTGCATACCGGGTATCGGCGGCTCCGGGTAGCGGGCTATGGTCGAGTCGGTCAGACCGAGCAGGTCGATGACGTCGTGCCCGATCAACTCAAAACCGAAAATCCCTATGGTAGATATGGCTACGGAGAAGTTAGTGGAATCAGTCAGCTTCATCTGTGATGCCAGGAAGCTCATTTTTCGCGTGTGGACTTTTTCCATGTAATTGTAAAGCAGAACGAAATTTCGTGGGATATTGTAAGTTAATGCAAGGGCAACGACAGCGGACAAGAACAAGACCAGGACCTTTGTCTGAAAAACGCGTCTGGAAAGAAAAAGCCATATCGAGAGAGTGAAGAGTGCCCCAAAGACACCGAAGAGCGGCAGAAAGAATCGATGCACCTTCAGAACATCGCCACCGACCAGAATAACGTAGACTACGTACAGCACGGCGAACAGCCAGATCGATCTGGCCATCTTCGGCAACCGTCGAAAGAAAAACACCGGGATCACCAGGCCCAAACCGTAAAGCCCGTAATGTTGGAAAAAGCGGCCCGCATATTCCAGGCCGCTGGTTACCTGTTCCAGACTGAATCCCGTCTTCGCATAGAAGGGATTGGGCAGCAGGGAACCGTAATACCATATCTTGAACACGACATAAGGCAGAGACAGAACCAGCGCCACCAGGCCGGCAGTGAAACTGAACCGAGGCCATTTCCTCTCAACCAGTGCCTCCACCAGCACCAGCAAGCCGGCCACCAAAGCACCCTCGGGACGTATCCAGACCAGCAGCAGCAGGCCATATATAAGCCACCAACTGCGCCTGAGATAACAGTACAACGAGAAGACAACCAGGAAACCAAACGCCGCCGTCTCCAGCCCGGCGGGTGACCAGTAGGCATGTGACATACTGGCCGCTACCAGATAAACCGGCAACCATGAAAACCATTTGTCTCGATCAGGAAAAACCAGCCGC
>SDBU01006601.1_pt1 | contig 13582 bp, 18 predicted proteins | sample 2277071 | NCBI WGS metagenome assembly SDBU01 (sample SAMN10397929, study PRJNA504765) | marine sediment metagenome | isolation source: marine sediment core GS08_GC12, 126 cmbsf | place: Arctic Ocean: Gakkel Ridge, Loki's castle | collected 2008
ATATTATAGCTATTGGCTCAGTTTGGCTACGTGTAGAAAGAAATATTAATCTTATTAGGATAGTACATGTATTAACAACTGGTTTTGACAATCCAACTTTTTGGCGTCAAACTACGGACTCTGTTGTTGTTGATACTGACCCAGTATTATTTATTGAAATGGATAGGGTGGATGTTTATGCAACTCGTGAATTGGATAATTTACGCAACGTTGCCATAAACACAGATTTAATTTCGGACGCTGATATTACCGATGACTTAGGTGGTGATATATTTCGTTGGGATAACGCTTATATCCAAAGATTAAGGACTGGTTCATCCGATACCGATGTATTATTATTACAAGCGTATGATGTCGATGGGGCAACAAATGTAACATTCGTTACATTAACAGCTGGAAATAATCCTACAATGGCATTAAGTGGAGATGTCACAAGCGTAACGCAAAGTGTGGGTGATAACTCGACTAAAATATCCACAACCGCCTATGCCGATACCGCCGCCGATACTGCTGTTAGTAATAGTGGACACGCAACAACCGAATTAGATAACTTAGCAACAGTAGCGATCAATACGTCATTAATCAGTGATACGGACAATACAGATAATTTAGGTAGCGGCACTATACGATGGAAGGATATTTATGCTTATAAATTAAAGACGGGAACAACACTTGGCAACCAATTATTATTGCAAGCCTACGACACCAATTCATTTAATTACAATACATTCGCCACGCTTACCGCAGGTGTAACACCTACAATGGCATTAAGTGAAGATGTCACGAGTGTAACGCAAAGTGCGGGTGACAACTCGACTAAAATATCCACAACTGCCTATGCCGATAATGCAGGTGGGGTTTTCGGTGGCATTTTAGGTGTTAATAATGAAACGCTGGCAGGCGATAAAACTCTAACGGGCGGAACGGATAAAGCAATTCAAAATCTTGATCCTGACGGGACTTCAAGAACAGTAACTTTAGACACCGCATCGGCAACCGAAGGCGATTTATTCGAAATTCGGAACGTAGGTGCGTATGCTGATGCAACAAATGAATTATATATTAAACAAGCTGCGGTTACATTAGAATTCCTACACCCTGGAAGAGTGGTCAGTTATATATTTGACGGCACAAATTGGCGGAGCAATTCAGAATCAACGGCAGATCAAACAACGGTATATTATAATACACATTTCGGGAAATTTACTAATAGTGCGGGTACTGGTTCTTCATTTGGTTATAGTGCTGATGGTTCTGTTAGCGGTGCTGCGTTTGGTTATAATGCCAGTGCTTTCAATCAGGGTGCTGCTTTCGGCTGGGATGCTAGCGGCTCATCAAGCGGTGCTGCGTTTGGCTTTAGTTCTGTCGGTACTGATTTCGGTGCTGCGTTGGGTAGAAATGCAGATGGTTCGTCAAATGGTGTCGCTGGTGGGTATAGAGCCGATGGTTCAAGTCTTGGCGTGGCATTGGGATATTGGACTAGCACTAATAGTAATCGGTATTCAGTTGCTTTAGGTTATTATTCTCAAACAACAAGGGTATCTGAAATATCGCATAATATTACAGGTGCGAGTGGTAATATTATAAGAAAAGGTACTCAGCATTTTTCTAAATCAACAGTCAATGCAACTCCAGTTGAAATGTTCTTAGGTGGGTCGGCAACGGGGAATAATAGGTTAAATATCGTTGCCAATTCAGTGTTGGCTTTTAGTGGTATAATGACTGCAAGAGATGATGTAAGTGGATATTGCTACGTATGGGGATTCAAAGGTGCTATCAAAAGAGACGGAGCGAATAATACAGTTGCAGTTGGTACGGGTATAATTAAAACGGAAATAGGTGTTGATAATGTTTTAGCAGATATTAATATAACAGTAGACGATACGAATGAATCGTTAAAAGTAGAAGTAACGGGAGACGCAACTAACCCGACAAGATTTGTAGGTTATTTAGATACTGCTGAGACAATATTCTAATGGCACTCAAATCAAATAAAGGCGAATATCTAAGAGTAATTGACTGCAATTGCAGCGATACAATTATGTTAATGCGTTATAAAAATGAAAGTTTAAGACGTTATTCTTATGGTGATTTTTCAAGAAAAGAAATATTTATGCAAAAGATTCAATGTGAGGAGTTATTGACTTTTTTGCAATTAATACCACATGAAAATTCCTTCCACATTTTCAATTATTGTTTATTAGACAATATCAAACGAGCGTGTTATTTAGCCCTTAAAAGTTCCGAACCCTTCTCTGAATATGAGGATTGTTAAAATACATTTGTTTTTCCTATTAATTATTTGTATATTGATTAATTAAATTTATCTGGAGTTGAATTGACGGCAGAAAAACGTGTATTGAAACAATTACAGGGATATTTAAATACTAAACCAGACATACCAAATTCAGTAAAATATCACATTAGACACCTTATCGAAATCCTGCAATCAAAATGCAGAATTATAAAATAATTGGGTAACATCATGCCAATATCAGATAAAAGAATAACATTAATAGGTGAATATCGGAAAAGCCATAGTGAAAACGAAACTGCCGAATGTTTTGCAATATCACTATCGTCTACTCGCAGGGTAATAAGAAGATACAAGGCATTATATGGAATTGATCCAACCGATGTAAATGCAGCAAATCAAATCCAAGCAGACAAGGAATTGTTAGAAATAAGGAAACATTTAACAGCACAAGAAATACGGACATTATTAAGATCAGCTAAAGGCTATAAAGATAAAGAGCCTGAAATTGTTGATTTTACAGGCGATCAATTCACATTTGGTTTAATTGGTGACACCCATTTCGGTTCACTTTATTTTCAATTAAATTGGTATGAATCCGCATTGCGTGAGTTCGATAAGCAAAATGTTGATTTTATAATTCATGTTGGCGATATTTGTGAGGGTATGTCAAATCGTGCCGGACATATATATGAATGTTCACATATTGGGTATGATGCTCAAAAACAATATGCCATTGAACAATTAAGCAAAACCGATAAAATGATTTATGGCATTACAGGCAACCATGATGATTGGTTTATCAAATCTAACGGTGCTTATATCGGCAAGGATTTAGAAAGAGCGGTAGGTAATTTTACTTATTTAGGTTCTGGTGAAGGGAAGCTAAAAATTGGAACAATAGAGATAATGCCGTGGCATGGTCTCGATGGAAATTGTTTTGATGATGAAACTGAAATACTAACCGAAGATGGGTTTATACTATTTAACCAACTTGATAAAAGCATGAAGGTTGGTACAATGACAAAAGATAAACATATCTTTGAATGGCAATTCCCCACAGAAATTACCGATGAGTATTACAGTGGTGATATGTATCATTTTAAATCCAGAACAGTAGATTGTTTAGCAACACCTAAACATGGGATGTGGACAAGGGCTAATAAATCTATAGCGCAGCTTAAAAACAATTTGTTATTCCCAATGAAAAGTCATATAAGGAATAATTATGATTGGCACAGAAAGACAGCAGAAGAAATATATAATAATTGGAGAAAACAAAAGTGGCAATTCACTACTAAGGTAGAAGGCTATAACAATACTTTATCAGATGAATTTGTCGATATTCCGTTTAAACAAAGTCAAGATAAGGGTGTGAATGTTCGCCATTTTAGAAGTGTCCCAATGAAGCAAATTGCAGAATTGATAGCTTGGTATGTGACCGAAGGGCGGAATAATAAAAATATAGTATTGGGCAGTATGGAAATGGTGAACTATCTTTATAAAGAATGTGGTCATTTATCTAAAAATAAATATCTGCCTCGATGGCTAAAAAACCAAAATAGAAATATCTTGCAACTCGTATTTGATACGATGATTAGAGGGGACGGTTGGAGAAATGGCAAGAGTTACGGTTATAAAAGTATCAGCAGGAAATTAAGAAACGATTTTGCCGAAATAGCAATAAAATTAGGTTACGGGGTTAATTTCAATAAGGATACTGTGATGGTTAAAACAATACAAAATTACCCGTCTACAGTTAAAAAACCAACAATAATAAAATATAATGGCAGAATATATTGTTGTTCAGTTCCCAACGGTTTAATATGTGTGCGACGTAATGGTAGGGTAATGTGGACACATAATTCCTACGCTACAAGTTATCGCATTCAGAAATTAATAGAATCATTCTACGGTGATGAAAAGCCTCATCTATTACTCTGCGGTCATGTCCATAAGCAAGGGTATTTTTTCGATCGCAACGTACACGCTTATTCAGCAGCAACGTTACAAAAACAAACTCCGTGGATGCGTGGAAAACGTTTGCAAGCGCATACAGGTTTTTGGAAAATTGATGTAACTTTCAATGAAATAGGGGTTGTTTTAACGAACAGCACCTTCTATCCTTTCTATAAATAGACAATTCGTCTAACTTCTAACTTGTTATAAATCACTGCATTATATAACATCACCACTATCATTCAATTTATTATTATTTTTTACTTGACTTTTGTATTTTTATTTCGTATATTACTTTTGAATTGAGTTACAAAAACAAATAACAGGAGTTTGAAATGGAAAAATTAACACAAAAAAGGTTTGATGAAATAGTAGCACCGATCGTTGAGAGACAAGATAAATGGATATTATCTCAATGGGATGACTTTGACGATTTTAATGAGGATGTAAAGAAAGGGGATATATTAACTATCCCCGTAAATAGCATAGTCCCACACAATTTACATGAATGGGAATTTGCAAATATCGGTGCATCGCAAACAGATGGTTATATTGAAATGACAAGAGCAGCTAACAAGTATCAGACTGAATTAAGAATAAATGACGGACATAATAGATTAAAGGATTTAATAAACTCAAAGATAAAAACAACAAAAATTATCGTTATTGACTAATTTATAACTAACTAAATTTTTTCGTGCAAACAGGAGTTTGAAATGAGTGGAAAATGGCCTGAATATATAGGTGAAATATATAGCAGAGGGTATTGCAACGATTGTATATACAATACTGACGTTGTATGGACACCAGAATATGAATTCGAACCAAAGTGTGAACAGAATATATTGGTTTTAGTAGGTGTTAAAGTCAACACTAACCGCAAAATAATTACTGCAAATATGCCAATAGAATATTGCGATAAAAGAGTAAAGCCAAATCAAAGAAAGAGGTTTAAATGAATTACCACGATAAACCCGGATTGAATTATTCCACATTAAGAAAATTTGATGAAAGCCCAGATCATTGTTTGATGGAAATTGGAGATAAACCATATTTTGTCTTTGGTAGAGCTTTTGAAGATTTGATCCAAGATAAAATCACCGGTTCTAATATGTTCGATAAATATGTAATTACAGAATTGAGAAATATGCCACAAAAATTAATGGATGTGATGGGTTTAGACACCGTGTTAAAAACAGACATAGCGGATTTGAGAATATTCAACAAAGATGGTTCTCTAAGTAAATCACACAAGAACTTACATGATTGGTTAGATTTAGTAATAACAAATAAATTAGATGCCACTTATTTATCTATTGAGGATTATGATAAAATACAACGGATGACAGATAATATGTTAACGTGTGTTTATAATGGCTACCAAATTAATGAATTGTTAATAGATGCAGAATGGCAAAAAGAACTATTTTGGACTGAGACAATAACAGATAAAAAAGCGAAAATTGATTGTTATTTAGATCACCGCATATTCGATATAAAAACGACTGCGAACCTAAGAAAAGCAGTAAGTGATATACGGTATCGTTATTGGATTCAAGATGTTCATTATTGTGAAGGTTCATCATTTATGGATAATCCAGTAGTCAATATGCCATTTCTGTTTGCAAGCAAAGAAGAGCCATATATTTGTCAAGTAATAGAAATATCACAAGAAAGTAAAATTGCGTGTAAGATAGCTTATGATAATTTGGTAAACAATTATTTAAACTGGAATAAACAACCAGTAGGTTATTTACCACAAAAAACAATATATATGTAGGAATGATTAACAAACTTATTTTAGTGAAAGGAAATGACTACTACTCAAGAAGATAAATTCTTAGAATTTATAAAAAGGGAACAGAATCAACAAGATATATATAAAACTATTCATTGGGCGGAAAATCATAATCTAACTAATGAAGACGATTTAATGGAATTATATCAAATACGAATCTCAATTATGTTAGGTATATATAATAACACAAAATATTATAAGGGGAGAGATGGAAATATTAATTGATGTTATAAAGGAATATCCACTAACAACAATATTCTATGGTTATTTATTTTTTAGTGGTTGTGCAAAAGTAGCAAGAGAATTATCTATAAAAGAAACACGATCGTTAAAATATCTAATATATAAGGATTTATTTAATGGTTACAAGAAATCAAATAAGAAATACAAAGAAAAACTTAATAAAGCAGTTGATGAATTTAAAGATAAATTGAAAAAAAATGAACCAAACTGAAACATATAATTATATGACTAAACGGGTATGTGAATTATTTTGCATAACAGAAACGGAATTAAAATCCAAAAGTAGACTGCAGGAATTCGCATTACCTCGGCATGTTTGGCATTGGTTACTTAGAATAAAATTAGATTGGACATATAGTTATATCGGTAGATTAACAAATAGAGATCATTCAACGATAATGTATAGCATTGATACTGTAAATCATGCGTTTGGTTTAATTAAAAAACAGGGAATGACATATCGGGATATTGAATATTGCAAGCAAATATTAGAAGAAATTAAGAGTCACAGATTTATTATGAACTGTAAATTAAAATCAGAAATTATAAAATTATGGGATGAAGTTTATTATCAAAAAATTGGGAGTCCTGCATGGAAATCAAAAATGAAAGAAATTGATTCCAAAGTTGAAATATTGAAGAAAAAAGAAGGCATTCAACAAACAAATTTATTTTTAATGAATGAGGTTTATAAATGAGAACTCTATACAATCAAAAAGCTGAAAAAGAAGCCGTCAGAAAAAGAATTAAAATGGATACAAAAGAACGCATGACACAATTAATAACTGATTTACGACAAGTTGTATCTATTTATGAATTTGATAATAGTATATATGAAATTGAGTATAATTTTCTTCGTGCTTATATAGGTATATTTATCAAACAAGTTGGCTACAAAAATATGACAGATTAGGGCTGGTTTTCTGATAAACTTACCAGTCCAAAGGGACGGTGGTGGAATAGGTAGGCGCGTGACAAGTTATGTGTGGAAAGTCAATTAATCCGATTCAGTGTGCCAAGGGCCCAGCACTGATGCAACATTCACATAATATGCAAGGTGACTTAATAATAAGGTTGGATTAACGGTATACACTGCGTCTGGCCGGCTTATCAAATCCTTGCCCGTTCCTTTTAAATTTTTAGTTCTTTCAAAACATAGGGACGGTGGAAACACTAACAGAGCTTAAGGGCAACCATTATGCACGAAATGGCTATAACATGCCTCCGTAGCTGAGGAAAGGCAATCGAATAGCAATCGAGGGAGTGTATAACTGGAGTCAGGCACGCCCCGTCCCTTTTAATACGCTCTTAGCTCAGATGGTTAGTAGCACTTGTCTCATAAGCAAGGGGTCGTTGGTTCAAATCCAGCAGGGCGTATAAATTATTTTAAATATTGTGTTTAACGGGAGTTAAATTATGAAAGAAAAGGCTACAGTAGCTTAATGGTAAGCATAATATTCCATGTTATTCGGGTGTATGGAGGTGGAATTGTACTCCGGACAAAGTAGATGACGAAACGACAAACCCGAACAGGTTCGAATCCTGTCTGTAGCCCAAATTGGATGTTTTATTATTAATGAATTAAGGTGAAATTATGAATGAAGACATTGAAAGGCTTATAAGTCCATTTAATTTAAAAGAATTACAACATATACTTTGGAAAATTGAATCAGCTACAATAAAAGACGACTTTTGGGACATAATGAATAATCATTTACCAGGGGAATATGATGAACAGGATAAAAAGATGTTTTTCGATAAATACGCCGGTAAAGATGTGCATGTTTACGAACGGTGCAATGATTGGTGGATATGTGAAGATGACAATTACCTAATTACAAAAGAATGTTTTACGGTAATAAAACGTATGTAATTTAATTAACAATAGGAGTTAGTATGCAAAAGACCATAGAAGAATTAAAGCGAGACAAAGAACAATTAGCAATCGCAGCGAATGCGTTGGTAGTTGAATTTGAATCTAAATACCCTGATGTAAAAGTTGACTATCTTTCGGTTTGGCGTAAAACAATCGATAATGATGAGCGGGCAAGTTATATAAATGTGAGATTAGTAGTATTTAAAGGCGAATGAAATGACACTCAGTTTTTATTTCGATATTGAACCAAAGGCGAAACAGTCTGCAAGATTTTATGTTAAAAAAGGTCACGTAAAATCATATCAAACATCTGATGTAAAGGCTTATGAACGTGCAATCGAATTTATGGCCAAAATTCAATTACCTAAAGGGTTTCAAATCACAGCAAGCCCTATTAAAATAGAATCAATGACATTTGCATTTAAAGCACCTAAGAGTTTAAAGAAAGCAGATCGTCAGATAATAGAAAACGGTGGATTTATATTTAAATCGACCAAGCCGGATTTAACCGACAATTTAATGAAACCGATTTTTGACGCTTTAGAGAAGATTATTTATAAAGGAGATCAGCAAATATATTCAATGAATAATATTACAAAAGTCTGGCGTAAAAAAGCCGGAATAAGTTTAATCATAAGTTATAAATAATCCGAGTTATATCAGAATTAAGAAACAAAATTTACTCACGGTTGGGACAGCCGGTAGAGCTTCTGGGGGTGTTAACAATGGTTAAATCTGTGAAGGAAGAACGGTTTATACTGAGTTCAATTATAAGTTATTAGGAGTTAATATGTCTGGAACATCAAAAAGAAATATCCTTAAATTACTAACTATTTACGTAATATTTGAAGAAAATAACATACCTTATGTGAATGGCAATTTACCTAAAGATATAATGATGAAATTATTGGGAATAAGTGAGAATGAATATATAAATATGACAATGTCTTAGATAAAGGTAGAGAGGAACTTTAAAAATAAATTTGGTTTTTAGATTTAAATGTATTATATTGTATTAGCAATTGATAGCAATATTCACTAAGGTTAAAATTATGAACATAATACAAATATACAAAAGATTCCCGGAACATGAAGATTGCCTTAAACATTTAGAATCTGTTAGATGGGATAACGAACCATCTTGCCCTTATTGCAGATCAAAAAAAATAACTCCAATGAAAAACGAACAAAGACATCATTGCAATACTTGCAACACTACTTTTAGCGTCACAGTTGGTACTATATTCCACGCAACTAAATTAGACTTGCAGAAATGGTTTTTAGCTATATCATTGGTATTGAATGCTAAAAAGGGTATATCTTCAAGACAATTAGCTCGTGATCTTGGAGTTAATAAAAATACTGCTTGGTATCTTCAAATGAGATTAAGAAAAGCTATGGTGCAAAATCCTGAATTATTAACTGGTATCATAGAAGCTGACGAAACTTATATCGGCGGGAAAGAAAAAAATAAACATAAAAATAAAAGAACTGGCGGAACACAAGGGCGTTCAACAAAAACTAAACAAGCTGTATTTGGAGTTGTTGAAAGAGGCGGTGCTGTTAAGGCTAAGATAACGAAAGATGTATCAAGTCAAACAATAAAATCAATGCTAAGAGAAATGATAAGTAAAAATTCAACATTATTTACTGATGAATGGAAAGGTTACAAAGGTTTGCAGAAACAATATGAACATGCAACCATAAATCATTCAAAAGGACAATATGTTGATGGTGAGGTTCACACAAACACAATAGAAAATTTCTGGTCATTATTAAAGCGTGGAATAATGGGTCAATATCATCAAATATCGACTAAATATATGAATCTCTATTTAAATGAATTTAGTTTCAGATATACCCATAGAAAAAATAACTCTATATTCCACTTGACTTTAGAGAAAGCGTTGTTAGTTTAAAAGATAGGGCCAGCACTTAACGCATTCACTGGCGTTTCAGAGATTCGGAATTATAAATAGTTGTTAAATATATAGATAGAATAGGGCCGATGGAAAAGCAAATACTGCCAGTAGCAGAATATACGGGAAAAGTAAAAATTGCAGGTATGGAAATACCTTGTGCAGTATTGTATCCAAAGTCAGAAGAACCCATTAGGGTTTTTTGGCAAAGAGAAATAGTAGGCTTATTAACCGGCCATGTAAAGGGTGATTTTAAGAGATATTTAAAACCCTCTAATTTACAACCTTACCTTCCTAATAAATATAAAAACAAACCTTTATCAGAAAGCACTATACAATTTAAATATAGAGGCAGAAAAGCATTTGGATTTGAAGCAACTGATTTAATAGATATATGCAAAATGTATATTGATGCAAAGCAGGCAGGTGAATTATTGCCATCTCAATTACATCTTGCAAAACAAGCAGAAATTATAGTATTTTCTTTTGCTAAAACTGGTATTATTGCCGTAATAGATGAAGCAACTGGTTATCAAGAGATAAGAGATCGTTTAGCATTAAACAGAATATTAGATAAATATATTACTGATGAACTACAGAAATGGGCGAAAAAGTTCCCCGATAAATTTTATCAAGAAATATTCAGATTAAATAGTTGGGAATACAATCCTCGTAGTGTCAAAAGACCAAGTGTAATAGGGAGATGGACAAAGGATTTAATTTATAGACGGTTCCCAAAGGGTGTGATAGAAAATTTAGAAGATAATAACCCATTAACAGACAAAGGGTATAGGAAATACAAACACCACCAATTCCTAACGGAAGATATTGGCAATCCGCAATTACATGAATATATCTCGAATTTAATATTTTTAATGAAAGCCTCACATAATTGGAGCTATTTTTTAAGATTATTTGAGCGGGTAGTAGGCAATCAACCGGAATTATTTGAAGATAGCAATTGACAACTATAAATAAAAAGGAATTTAAAAAATAGAATTTTAAAATAAGATAATTTATTCTTTGGTTGGAATCTGAGAACTTCCCATTCATTAGAAACTTACCAATATCAAAGAATTGAGAACCCATAAAACAGGGCGACCTCTTTACGATATTGGTAAAAGCTCTGGGAAGTGCTTCAGAACAATCGACGAAGAGTTCGTCCTTTGTTTTTCCTTCCAGAGATTTCTATTATAATCACAAGGGGTTCTCAAATGAAAAAGTTACTATATTTATTCGCTTTCGTTTTTTTGCTTGGTTGTGGTGAAAGTAGCACCTCAAATAATGATATAAAAGATACACCCGACGCTATATTAGGTAATTGGTTGATAACATTTGAAGGTGAATCGGAAGTAACCTGGGATATAGACATCACTAAAAATAATGTAACGTTATACGATTTACCGTTGAGGCAGTACTATTTTGAATATATAGAATTTGACTGTCAGCCGTCATTGCACTATAATTGTGTAACAACACGTAGTTTTTGGGTTTACACGTTATCATTTAAAATAAAAGGCAAATTAATGAATGGCAATATAAAGGTTTATACAATTGAAGAAGGCGAAGAAGGTAGAGATTCTACCGTCAGAGATTTTACCGGCGTCCTATTTTAAAATGAAGCAATCAATAAAAAAATGAGGTGGATAACCCGCCTCTTAGTTTCTCACTACCTTTATCTAAGACATTGCCATAAATATATATAAATATTGCATTGATAATAAATTAATTGCCAAAACCTTTATAGAAGGGCATGCTAATTAAATGAAATAAGGAAAAATAGGAGCGATTATGTCTAAGATCAAAAAAGAAATAATTGGATTAATCAGAGATAATGAATTGACTGAGCCGATGAAGCGAGTGTTAAAAGCCACTGACAGATTAACAGTTAATGAGCTATTATATCATATGGAAGGGAGAACTATATATTTCCCTATTATTTGTGCTGGCTATACATACAAATACCAAGATATGGAAGATTTGCAAAATGCTTTAGAAAGCAAAGTCAGGACTTATTATATAGCAGAAGAATTTAGCAAAGAAAGTTTGCACATCCCCAGGATAACTAAATTCAAGAAATTTATGAAAAGATATTTAACTGAAAATTCCGATAAAACGAATATTGTAAACGCTATCGCATTAGGTGTGACAGAGGAAACTATTCGCAAGCACAAAAAGGGATTTTAAAGAATTAATGTTTGATTGTATTAGGAGTAATTATGACAAACGAATTAACTAACGTAGAAAAGGTTTATAGATCGCTAAATTTATCCATGCGTAAATGGCCAGCGTCTACCTTTCATGGTATGAGTGAATACGATGAAAATATTGGTTTGAGTCGCTCACAATGGAGTGACGGGATTCAATCTAATATTAAAAAGGGGAGAATATTATGCCTTAAAAAAGCTGGGATACTACGCACGGAAAAATTAGGGATGTATCGTTTGGTACGTAGGGAGCGATATATTGATATATTGCCTGATTTGAGTAATGTAAATGAAACTAGTAATATTATATGTAGTTATCCGGAATCGTTTGTATATTTAAAAATTTGTAAGTATCCTCGTTATGATTTTAACCCTAAAGAAGACTTTAAAATTTGGCTTAAGGTAATTCCCGAAAGCGAATATCAGTCCCTACAAAAAACAGCAGAGGAACTGAATGAAGAGTTGCCTAATTATGTAACTAAAGCAAAAGAGCCTGAAAGCGATTATGATATTATAGCAAAATTCGAACCTAAAAAATCATTTAAAGTAAAAATAAAGGTGTTGGATATTGAAGAAACATCAAAACCTAAAGTTGGCGATCATGTGATGACTTTTCATAAAGGGATACACAAGATAAAATCAATGGATTATGATAGCTTCAATGAAAATAGAAGATATATAAGTGCTAAAAATGGGGGGTATTTTTCAGATTCAGCTATCAAAAAGATCATTAAACTCCCCGAAGAAATCAAAATAAAAGCTGGGGAACATACTGGGGAGATTTTGGATATTTTAAAAGAATCGGGATATACAGGATTAGGGCATCGTGGGGATGAGCATATCTTTGTTTCGTACAAATGGTACTACACACGGCGAGGAGGGGACAATTTATCATTCAGGAAATGTTCAGGCATTGAGCTTACAGTCGCAGAATTCTATACAGAGGTAGGGCTTGAAATACCAACAAAAGAAGGCAAACTAGCAGAGAAAACGGAACAATCCGATAGTTTTCGAAAAGAATGGGAAGCCGCATTTGTGACTAAATATAAAAAAGAGCAACAAGAAGATAGCCGAAAACGACGGGATAATTTGTTATCTATATTGGATGACTTAGACAAAGTTATAATTAATAATATAGAAGATGTGAAAGGAATAGAACTATTATGTGTAGAAGCAAGGAACAGAATGGTTCAAGAAATAAATAATATTAAGGAATGAGAAATGAACAGATATATTGATGAAATTATAAAGTTAATTAAAGAAGAGCCGGAATCTTGGAAGGCGATCGACAGCTTCCATATGTGCAGCCAAGGTTTAATCAGTAAA
>SDBU01006602.1_pt1 | contig 13580 bp, 14 predicted proteins | sample 2277071 | NCBI WGS metagenome assembly SDBU01 (sample SAMN10397929, study PRJNA504765) | marine sediment metagenome | isolation source: marine sediment core GS08_GC12, 126 cmbsf | place: Arctic Ocean: Gakkel Ridge, Loki's castle | collected 2008
AATACGTCCAAGCCCTGTTCCATCGTCTCATCAGAAAGCATCATCCTATGGTCCATGCGGCTTGGGGACAATGGCAATGAGGTATGATCCCCTGCCAGCTCACTGGCAATTTCCGCTGTGATCTCCAATAGTCCATCGATCGGTCCGGAGTAATCACGGGAAACAGCCTTCAGTATTTGGGCCGACTCCACATCGAAAAGACGCACATCCATGGTATAACTGTTACCGATCCGGCCCACCGTACCCCCTACCATCTGCTCGACACCCAGGATCAGGCCCGCTTGTACCAGACATTCATTGATTGTACAACCTGATTGTTGAAAACCCTGTTCCTTGAGAATCGCTTCCATCTGCGAGCGCTCCACTACCTGATAGCGTCCATTCTGAACCAGATTCGAGCGCAAGCGCTCCGTCAGGATATCTGCTTCCTGGGCCGAAACCCCTCGGGCCTCTAATGTCAGAACAGCAATTGGCAGCGCTGTTGCAGGGCGATCCTGACCGGTTGAGTCAACCGCAGTCTGGCCGCTCACAAATCCGGTAAACAAGGCAAAAATAGTTAGTAGAATCATCATCCTGTCATTGCTCCAATTCATTAATTTCTTCTGTAAAATACTAATCCGTGCCAATTACCAGCGTGATTTACAACATTTTAGATATCAGAGCCGGCATAGGCCAAATCGACCGATACGCGGATCTGGTCTTTTTCCAGCACCAACTCCTGGGAGATAGTGGTTACGGTGATACTCCTGGTCTTCGATTTTGAGGTTTGCATTTCAATTGTCTTCTGCACCGGTTGAGGTCCATTAAATTCGAATTTCGGCTTATAATATTTGGCTATATCAACTTTCCCAACCTTTATTTTTTTACCCAGAACTTTAATATATATCTTGAAAATTGCCTCTTCGACTTCCATTAAAATCTTGTTTTTCTCGACATCGAAAGTCACATTGACCTTGCTCTTTATCTTGTCACTAAATTTGAAGATACCGGCATTCAGGTCTACTGTAGCCAAGAAGGCTGCCGAACCAGGCTCGAAATCAAAACTGGCTTTCTTGACTTTCCATTTATATTTGACCCCCTTGCTCTTGCCTTTGCCAGAAACCGGACCAACGGCAGCGATAAAATTATTTACTGTTTTTTCAGTAATGATAACTGACACATCGGCGGCTTGAGCAGCGCAAAATAGCATGATAATAAGTACCATAGTTCTGTTAATCATTCTTCCTCCGTAGTTTTATTATCCGTTAAATTACTCGTGTACTAAAATAAAGCTTGAGTTTATTTCTCAGGTCGATAATTTTAGCCATTGGAATGTTTGGTTCAAGATACTAAAAAAACCAGTTTTAATTTGATTGATTACCTAAAGGTATCATAATTATGATGAAAATCGAAAATGTGGTTGATGATGTTGTTCTATTGATCTTGGATAATCCCGAACCCCTGAAAGATTTGGGATTAAACCAGAATTCCATCTACACCAGAATCAAGGGTTATGATGAATACGGCCTGTGGATCGAACATCCCGGATTAAAAATCCCTCAATTACCCAAAGATAAGGATATCAAGGCTGGGAAAGTACCAAAGAGCCCGAAATTTCAAACAGTAGTGGCAACCGTTTTGATTCCCTGGAATTTCGTTGCGTCTATCGTCCACTTTCCGAACGTGGAAGGTTTTGATTTTCCGAGTCCATTTGAACACCAAATAGGATTTGAAATTAGTGATAAAACCACCAGCGATTGAAATACAGGGCCTGACTAAGGCTTATAACGGTGTCAAAGCCCTGCAGGGAGTTGATATCACTATTGAGGAAGGTCAATTTTACGGACTGCTAGGTCCCAATGGGGCCGGGAAGTCGACCACGATCAATATTTTGACCGGGCTGGTTCGCCGTGAGGCAGGGAGTACCAGTATATTTGGCCGGGACACAGTAAAAGACTTCCGCTTTACCCGTGCTCAGTTGGGGATTGCCGCTCAGGAATTACCTATCGACTGGTTTTTCCCAATCGAAAAACTGCTGGCCTTCCAGGCCGGATACTATGGTATTTCAAAGCGCCAGGCTCAAGCGCGGATCGATGAACTGCTGGAACGGCTGGGGCTCAGCAAAAAACGGGATTCCCGCCTGCGCAATTTATCCGGGGGAATGAAACGGCGCTACCAAATAGCCAAAGCTCTGGTTCATGATCCAAAAATAATCATTCTGGATGAACCGACCGCCGGAGTGGACGTGGAGCTGCGCCATGAATTATGGGACTATTTACGGGAGCTTCACAAAGCCGGCAAAACAATTTTGCTCACTACCCACTATATCGAAGAAGCTGAATTACTCTGCGAGGAAGTGGCGATAATTGATGAGGGTAAGATCATCAAGCAGGGGCAGCCCCAACAACTGACCCGCGAATTAGGCCGTTCCGGAGTAACAATCCATCTTTCCGGATGGCACGAGGATCTACCGGGCTTGCTCAGCGAATATACCTGTACCGATTGCGATCAGGGACGCCTTCATTTTACGATGCGTGAACCAGAGCAAGCCTTACCAAATATTATCAAAATTCTGGTGGAAAAAGGTTGTCGTATCCACCGCATTGAGACCGAAAAATCATCCCTGGAAGATGTGTTTTTATCACTGACCGGTAAAGGAATCCACCGATGACCGGCTGGATAAACTGGATCGGATTAGGGACCCTGATCCAGCGTGAGGTGGGGCGCTTTTTTTCTGTTTACCGCCAGACCGTTTTGCCAGGCTTGATATCATCAACTCTGTACATTCTGGTATTTGGTTTTACGCTGCAGCGGCGGATTGCAGAAATCGATGGTGTCAGTTATACTTTATTCATCATTCCCGGCTTGATCATGATGAACACCCTTACCAATGCCAGCGCCAATACATCTTCTTCCATGCTGCAAATGAAGCTGCTTCAGCAACTACCCGATATTCTTACCGCTCCATTGTCCAGCCTGGAACTGAGTTTAGCGTACATAATAGGCGGTACGGTGCGGGGGACGGTTAATGGAATTCTGGTGATGTTGTTGGGCATGGCTCTGGTGGGATTGCCCATACAGCACCCGGTTTTAACAATCGGATTTATAATTCTGGTATCATGGTGCTTTGCCAGTATGGGATTGCTACTGGGGCAACTGGCCGATACCTGGGATCAACTGGCCATGATGAATAATTTTTTCCTGACACCGCTTAGCTTTCTCGGCGGAATTTTCTACTCGATTAAAATGCTGCCGGACTGGGCACAAACGATCAGTTTCATCAATCCGATTTACTATATGATCAACGGTATCCGCTATGCTACAATCGGAGTGTACGATTCTCCTCCGTCGGTCAGTTTTCTGATGGCAGTATTAATGACGATCATCTTTACCGCGGCTGCCATGTTGCTAATGCGCAGCGGGCGCAAGATCAAGCAGTAAGCACTACCTGTGCAGCCAGTCACATAAACGGATCGGTCACCACTGTGTAAGCGAGAATAGTATTTTAATTAAAAAGCTCTGTCTTAAATTCCATTTGTAATTCGGGAAGTTATAACATGAAAAAGATCATAATTCTGTCATTATTTGTATTGCCACTGCTTATTTCGGCTCAAGTGGTACAGCCGAATATCACCGAAGAAAAAATGCGCCTGCTGATTCTGCCCTCCACTGGAAGTGAGCGGTATGAAGAAATCGCTGATCGGGTTACGGCAATTGTTGCCACTGAGGCCACGCGACTGGGGCGCTTTGAGGTTATTGACCGCAATCATCTGGAAGCTATCATGGGTGAACAGGCTCTACAATTGTCTGGTATAATCAATGATTCGGATGTGGTGGAAATTGGCAAAGTGGCCGCTGCACCGGAGGCTTTACTGGTAACGGTATTGAATTTTGGTCAGAAAGGTGTACCCCCGGAAGATGAGGAGGAAGAGGATAAAAAGGATCGCAAGAAAGCTCGGGAATATGGCTTGTTTGGTATTATCGCCAAAGGTGTCGTTGATGCAGTCATCGATAAAGAACTGGAAAATGTTGAACGCTACCCCAATAATATGCAAACCGTTCTGAGTTGTGAAGTGCGGAAAATCGATTTGGAAAGTGGACAGTCTCTGGATGCTTTCAGCTTCTCTGTTGAACACACCGGTGGTAATAAAACCGCCTCCTTGAATAAGGTATTGAATCAAGCAACCTGGCGAGTCTCCCAGGAATTACGGGAATTATATTTGCTCAACAGCCAAATTGTGGATGTGCGTGGCCGGGAGGTGATCCTCCTTTTAGGTCAAAACATTGGTTTGAAAAAAGGAACTCTGTTTTCTATCAGTTCACCGTCAACTAAACGGACAATTGGTACGCGTGAAATAATTATACCCGGACGTCAGGTGGGTATCGTTAAAGTTACCGAACTTAGCAAGGACGCCAACCGGGGGCGGATCCTGCGCAAATGGGCGGTAATCGAGCCAGGCTTCCCCGCAGTAGAATCGACTGGCGCTATACTGGCCGGTGGTCTGGGAACAAAATATGGAATCGGAAGTACTGATTTGGGGTTGGAATTTGCCGGTTATATAAATCCGTTAGGACGTTTGGGGGGATCAGTATTCTTAGGCTTGGGAACGTTGAAAGACAGCCGCGATGATACGGATTTTAGTATACGCTTTGGCGGTGATATCTATTTTCGTTTGATCAACACGATCCCATTTTCACTGGCTGCTTCACTTTCGCTCCCATTGAGTATTGTTTTCCGTGCTGACGATGGCAAAAAGATGGGTGATGATGAACATACCGTCAACTCCATAATGTTCAGCCCGGTAGTGGGTGGCCGTTTTGAAATTATGCTTAATTCCAAAACGGATCTGGTGGCCACGGTCGGCTATTGTCTCACATCCAATATGAGTAAATGGGATTATTCAGAAAAAGATGACGATGATGAATCTAAGTCCTATTCAGCGGTCTGGGATTCGCAGGGTGCTCCCTCAATCGATCCCACCGGGCTCTATTTTAATATCGGTCTGCGTTTCCTGATTTTCAATGCCGGAGTAGGGATTCCTTCGTTTTCCAATCTACGGAATTTCAGATAACCACCGCCCTGAAAGGCGCCCCCTTTGGAAAAGGGAAATTTGTCCAGGTAGAGAAAATATTGCGTTAATTTAATCTCGCGGCCTGAAAATATCCCTGACGTTTTCTACATTTCCATCAACTTTCGCGAAAGGCTCAATACCCAGAATTTCCGCAATGATCGGATAAACGTTAACATTTTCAAAAGTATCCCGGGTATAACCGTCCTTGAAAGCAGGTCCGTCCGCGATAAAGATAGCCTGCATGCTCCATAATGCATTATCGTAGCCATGGTTACCGCCGCGGAAGTATTCCGCATTTGGCCGGTTAATTTTGAGAATTGACCAGCCTTCTTCGGCTACCACCAGCAGGTCTTTGACCCGGTAATGATTGCGATAATGCCAGCGCACGGGAATTTCATCCCTCCAGTAGATATCAATATGAGGCGCTTTCTGCAATTTCTCATATATCCGTTTCATCCGCTTTTTTGATCCACCATAGAGTGAGGAAAATGGACCACTATTTTCCTGGGTTATACCTTTCAGACTGGCATAATCGGTCAGATCGATAGTTCGCTCAGGCGATGTAGCGACCATACCATGGTCACTGACAATAATTGTGTTCAATTGATCATAAATATCAAGACCTTCCAGGCCTTCCATCAAGGTTCCCAGCAGAGCATCCAGTTCCCGGATCACTGCCAGGGTTTCCGCCCCTTCAGGACCGTAACTGTGGCCAACGCCATCCGGTTCATGGAAATAGAGTAAAACTAAGTGGGGGCGTCGATCCTCCGGCAATTGAAACCAGACCAGCACCGAATCCACCCGGGCTTCGAAGGGGAAATCATGTTTGTAGCGTTTCGATATTGTTGGCCGGACACCACCTATCGGTGCCTCCGATCCAACCCAGAAATAAGAGGCGGTTTTGACACCCTGGTTCTCGGCCGTAACCCAGATCGGCTCACCGCCATACCAACGAGCGTCCTCCACGGCGCTGCGGTCACTGATTTGATAAATTGCATCAAACTGCGGATCATAAAAATAATTGGCAATCAGACCGTGGTTTTCAGCATACATACCGGTAGCCAGGGCATAGTGGTTGGGAAACGTCTTCGTTGGATAAATGGACTGCAAACTTTTTGCCTTTACTCCCTGTTGTGCCAAACGATCAAAATTAGGAGTATCGGTCCATTGCAAATAATCGGGGCGGAAACCATCAACCGATACCAGTAAAACGTAAGGGCGGTCTGCCTGGCCAAAGAGAATGACAAACAACAAATACAGGAAAATTAAAGAGCGAAATCTTCTCATATGATTATCCTTAAATTAGATCATTAAAGTTCATCAGGATTTAAGTCAGTGACAAGTGTAAATCTAACCGAAGCCCGCCGCCTCATGGTAGCCGCCCAGATTCGCCTCCGTGGTGTAAAGGATAAACGTGTGCTGGTGGCCATGGAGGCCGTACCAAGACATGAATTCATTACCAGTAAGCAGAAATTGTATGCCTACGAAGACAGCCCCCTGCCTATCGGCCATAAACAGACCATCAGCCAGCCTTATATAGTGGCTTATATGACCGAACAGTTAATGATCAAACCAGAGCATAACGTCCTGGAAATCGGTACCGGTTGTGGCTATCAAGCCGCCATTCTTTCAGAACTGGCTCAGTCAGTAACCTCGGTAGAAATTGTCCCTGAACTGGCCCGTGACGCTTCCGCCCGCCTGAAAAAATTAGGCTATAATAATGTAATCGTACACCACGGCGATGGACGACTGGGATGGCCGGATGACGCCCCCTACAACCGGATAATCGTTACTGCCGCACCAAACCGGGTGCCGAAAGCATTGATTGAACAACTGGACCAGAATGGTCGGATGATAGTACCGGTCGGCTACACCAGGTTTAGTCAGAAGCTGGAAATAGTTGTGAAAGACCGGTCCGGTGTTATAGAGTTCGTTCCCTCCCTGGCAGTGCGCTTTGTGCCTCTGATATAAATAACTAGTATTATACCCCAGAGCAGTCTCCTGTGCCATCGGGACGAAGGTGGATTAAAATAAATATGAACATTATTCAATAGTACACGTATGAACTGAATTATAAATGCAAGTGATTCTCAATATGTCTAAAATTAAAACATTTTTCCTGATCATGATCTTGACTCTAACCGGCTGTTCCAAATCCACCAACCAACTCCAATTAATGGTGGTCGACGCGCAGGATATTAGGGCTGCCGTTACAGCACACCAGGGCCAGGAAGCAGTACTGATGAACTTCTGGGCCACCTGGTGCCAACCCTGCGTGGAAGAATTTCCCATGATTGCAAGGCTGGGCCAGGAATATAAATCGCAAGGACTTCAAACCTATTTTGTCAGTGTCGATTTTTTCGATACTGCCAAAAAAGTGCGAAGTTTTTTAACTGAACAGGGTGTTACTGGTATCTCATTTGTTAAAGAAGATGGTCATGATAATGAGTTTATCGACCAAATTCATCCTGGCTGGTCCGGAGCCGTCCCCTTCACGATTGTATTCAGTAAAACCAATCATGAAATTATTGATTTCTGGGAAGGGGAAGCCGATGTTGGCCACTTCCGATCGGCAATTGAAAAAGCATTACAAAGATAGAAGGAGTGTTACATGAAAAACCTGATTATAACAGCATTATTGGGGGTAATTGCATTACAAGTGCTGCAGGCTGAAGAGCTGGCCTTAGGTTCGGCCCTGCCAATGGCCAACCGTAAAATGCCTGAGATCAGCGGTAAGGAACTCAGTCTGAAAGATGCCACGGGCAAGGAAGGATTATTGGTGATTTTCTCTAGCAATACCTGTCCCTGGGTAATTGCCTGGCAGGACCGTTATGTTACCCTGACTGATAAATATAAGTCCAAAGACCTTGGTATCGTGGCGGTTAATTCCAATGCGGCTTATCGTGGTAAAGGTGATAGCCTGGAGGATATGCAGAAACATGCCAAGAAGAATGATTATAATTTTTATTATGTGCTCGATAAGAATTCAGAATTGGCGCAAGTCTTTGGCGCCACGCGCACACCGCACATCTTTCTTTTCGATAAAACCGGGAAACTGATTTACCGTGGCGCCATTGATGATAATGCTCAAAAACCCAGTCAAGTAGAGCAAAATTACCTGGCCAATGCCATCGCTGCCATGCTGGCCGGGAAACCGATCAAGCTAACAGCCACCAAGGGCTTTGGTTGTTCCATCAAATTTGCCAATAAAAATTAGACTGGCTTCATTGCCCGAACCAGGTTGACCACTCCGCCGGTCAGCTTGGTCAGCGTCAGCTCATTAAATCCAGCCGCAGATATCAGGCGCTGCAATTCTTCTCTGGGCGGGAAATTATCCACTGATTCCGGCAAGTAGCGGTAGGCCTTTGTACCGGAAATTATTGATCCGATTAACGGGAGTATCCGGTGAAAATAAAAGCGAAACAGTTGTCCGAACACGGGTGTTGTTGGTTGCCCAAATTCAAGAATCAGTAATCTGCCGCCAGGTTGTAGCACCCGCTGAAATTCATTCAAGGCGGCGCTATAAAAACCAATATTGCGCAATCCGAAAGCAATTGCAACTACCGCAAATTTGTTATCCTTGAATGGCAGTTGCTCCGCAGCGCCAACCACTGTTTCATAAACACTATTTCGCTCAAGCATTTTCCGGTGGGCGATCTCCAGCATGGCCGGAGTATTGTCAATGCCGATAATTTCCAGATCGGGACGGTATTTCAAAATTGCTAATGCCAGATCACCGGTACCGGTGGCTACATCCAGAATCGGTCCGGGAATCTCGGCTGGCAGGGACTGAACCAGTTTTCTGCGCCATAAAAAGTCCAACCCGAGACTCAATAAATGGTTCAAAAAATCATAGCGCTGGGCGATGGCATTGAACAGCTCCCGGTTCTGGCGAGTTTTTTCCCCGCCCCGATGGATGAATTCAGACAAGGCCTGCCAAACCCAACAATTTTAATTCGGTCTCCAGCTCTTCCGGGGAAGTAAAGTGGATGGTCGTAATACCCATCTTCCGGGCCTGATCCACATTGACCTGCATATCATCGATAAACAGGCTCTCTTCCGGTGTCGCACCAGCCCGTTCCAGCGCCAGGTTAAAAATTTCCGGCTCCGGCTTGCGACAGCCTTCCAGGTAAGAATATATCTTGCCGTCAACTTGATCAAAAAAGGGGTATTTGGGCGTCTGGTAGCGAATGTGATGGTCATTGGTATTGGACAAAAGCCAGACCTGATAATGGGGTTTTATTTTAGTCAGTATGGTGGATGTCGCCAGTTCCCGGCCAATCAGATTATCCCAGGCTTTGGTAAAATCGGCATCAGTAAGTTCATTATTATCCAAGGCCTTGCGCCAGATATCAAAAAAGCTCAATTCATCCATATTGCCTCGTTCAAACTGGAAATAATCTTCCAAGGGAAATGACTTTTCAACTACCTCCCGGCTTAAGCCGCTACGCTTTGCCAGATAATTCACTGTTTTATCAGGTCGCAATTCAAGCAGAACGCCGCCGAGATCAAAAAATATTGTCGTAATCTTTTTCATCTTCATTTTCCGCAAATATATATCTGTAGTTCACTTTCTGTATTCAACGAATTGCTGGCGCGGTCGCCGAATTTTTCCAGGATTGTCAAACCGGAATCATTCAACAGCCTGTCCATGGTATCGGGATAATAAATACGCATATCAAAACGATAGCGATCCGGACTTATCCGCAAGGGTCTGAAAAAATACCATTCCACATGATTGATCTCCGTGGCAGGATCGTAATCATTGCTTTCCTTAATCGTACAATAGCCCCCAGCCGGATGATGAAAACTGGAAACCTCGTATAATCGATCTTTCGGCCTGTTCAAAAACCATGGATCAGGTACAAACATCTCCACTAAAAAACGACCATTATCTGTCAGATGATTTCTGATGGATTGTAAACAGGTCCGAGCATCCTCGTCGGTATATAAATGTAAGAAAGAATTAAACGCGATAAATATGGATTGGAACTTCTTTTCCAGTTGGAAGGAGCGCATGTCAGCCTGAACAATTCGGGCGCGGTCACCAAAACGCTCCAGTTTTTGCGATGCAAACAGGGCAAATTCAGGACTCAGTTCCAGACCGGTATAATCCAGTCCGTGGCTTAAAACCGGTAGCGCCAGCCGACCTGTTCCAGCGGCCAGTTCCAGTACCGGACCACCGTTTTCAGCCGCCCAATTGCCGATAAAATCCTGGTCGTTATTTTTCCACCAATGCAGGGCATCATATAATTCGGGTACAGCATAAATATCACGTATTTCAGGCATAAAATTAGCAGTTGAGAGAACGGGAATTGATTATTCCAGAATCAATAAATCCTTGGTAGTTTTATTTAGAATTTCATAACCATCTTTTTTAACGACCACATCATCTTCGATCCGCACACCGTTCCAATCGGGCAGATAAATTCCAGGTTCAACAGTCACCACATAATTTTCAAGCAGGATATCCTCGCTGATCTGGTTCATGCGCGGCATGGTGTGCACTTCCAAACCCAAGCCGTGACCAGTGCCATGGACAAAATACTCACCATAACCGTGGTCGGAAATAACATTTCGGGTGGCATCGTCCGGAATCTTACAGTGAACGCCGGCCTTGATGGCAGCACAACCGGCCTGCTGGGCTTCTTTGACAATTGCGTAAATCTCGCGATGTTTGTCAGTCGCCTCGCCGATCAGAACCGTCCTAGTCATATCGGCACAGTAGCCGGCCAACAGAACGCCGGTATCCACGACAACAAAATCACCGCTTTGAAAAGGCCGATCGGTTGGTGTCGCATGGGGCAGAGCGCTGTTGGGTCCCCCGGCAATGATCGTATCAAAGCCTTCACCGTCGCCATATTCATAATATTTATTCCGGATCGCATTGGCCACTGCTTTCTCGGTTACCCCAATTTTCAACAATGGCAAAATCTCCTCGAAGACCCGGTCAGTGATTGCCACTGCTTTTCGGATCAGCTCCAGTTCTGACTCATCCTTGACGGCAGCTATTTCTTCCACAATTCGAGTAGTCGGTTCCCAATCCACGGCAGGAAAGAATTCATCCATATTGCCGAATTGATTGATACTGACAAAATCACCTTCAAAGGCCAGAATCAAACCTTTGGGAATCAGGTTCATTTTCTGCAAGGTTTTTAGATGGGGATCGTTATCAATAATCCGTTCAAAACCTTTAACTTGGTGTTTGGATTGCTCCAGATAACGGCCATCGGAAATAAAATATTGTTTGTCTGACAGAACTAACAACGAACCAGCCGAACCGCTAAAACCAGATAAATACCTTACGTTAGTAAGATTGGTCACCAGCATACCATCCAGATCCTGCTCGGCGAGGATTGACTTCAGCCTGGCCTGGCGTTTGATGAAATTCGTATCAGTCATTTACGACTCCTGAAAATTCCGGGTGTATTTATTCTGATAAAGTTTGAATCAAGTGATTGATCGCTTCCCGCTCCATATTAATACGTTCGGTATCACTGCCTTTTTTCCCCAGTACCTCAAGCACCTCCAGAGCCTGGTGATACAATCCCTGGTCTTTCAGAACTGCCACCAGGGTGAACGTAGCCATACGTGATTTCATACCGCCGGAGCCAACTGAGGTAGTAGATTCTGGTTTCCCCGACGATCTTTCCGGCTCAGGTATTTTGCCACCCAGACGTTTTAAAAATACCTTGGCCTGGTTATTATCCGGATCAAGCGTCAGCAGATGCTCCCAACCGCGACGCAGGATATGCGGTGACCGGTTCAGACGTTCCTGTACTGCCACTAATAAATGAGCAGCCTGAATATGCTTCTGATCAAGAATCAGCAGGACCTGCAAGAGTTTTTCGCCCCCTTCCAGATCCTTCTCGCCCATGCAGATCTGGGCCAGCAGGAATAATCCTTCCGTATGATTTGGATGATAGCTCAAACCAATTTCACACACTGTTCGGGCCTGGGTATAATTACCGTCTTCGATATATGCATCTACCAGTTGAATAAATACATCGCTGGAAAAATTATCAGCAAACTGCTGCTCCAGCCGGGATTTTTCATCCTGATTAACCATTGGTATCTAACCTCAATTAATTTTATGTAATCAATTCTATTTTAGAGTGGTATATTGCCGTGTTTCTTGCGCGGATTGTGATCAACCTTGTTTTCCAACATTTGGAGGGATTGGATGATCCTCTGGCGCGTCAGGCGTGGTTCGATAATATCATCCACGTAGCCCCATTCCGCTGCAATATAGGGATTGGCAAATTTATTCCGGTATTCTTCAACCAGTTTCTGTTCTTCGGCCTCCTTATCCTCCGCCGCGGCAATTTCCTTGCGGTAAATTATTTCCACTGCGCCTTTTGAACCCATCACAGCGATCTCCGCCGAAGGCCAGGCCAGACTGACATCGCCGCGGATATGCTTGGAACTCATCACGTCATAAGCACCGCCATAAGCTTTACGGGTAATTATGGTGATCTTGGGAACGGTGGCCTCACAATAGGCATAGAGCAGTTTAGCGCCATTCTTGATTATTCCACCCCATTCCTGTTCTGTACCAGGCAGGAAGCCGGGTACATCCTCGAAGGTAATGATTGGAATATTGAAAGCATCACAGAAGCGCACGAAACGGGCGGCCTTCATCGATGAATCGTTGTCTAACGCTCCCGCCAGATTGGCCGGGTGATTGGCTACGATTCCTACGGAATAACCACCTATTCGGGCAAAACCCACCACAATATTACGAGCATAATGCTCGTGTACTTCCAGAAATTCGCCTTCATCAACCACTGCTTTAATAACGGCGTGCATATCGTAAGCTTTGTTGGGATTTTCCGGAACGATATTATCCAGTTCCGGGGATTCCCGGTCAATGGGATCGGAAGGCTCTACGAAAGGTGGATCTTCCTGGTTGTTAGCCGGGAAATAACTGAGTAACTTTTTGGTGATCTCTAAAGAATCAACTTCATTTTCACCAGCGAAGTGGGCCACCCCTGATTTGGTGGCATGGGTCATGGCGCCACCCAGCTCTTCAAATGTCACCTCCTCATGCGTTACCGTTTTAACTACGTTGGGACCGGTAACAAACATATGGCTGGTGCCCTGGGTCATGATCGTAAAATCAGTAATGGCCGGGGAATAGACCGCCCCACCGGCACAGGGTCCCAGAATAACCGATAACTGGGGTATCACTCCGGAATAGAGAGTGTTACGTAAAAAGATGTCGGCATAGGCACCCAGACTAACAACACTTTCCTGGATGCGGGCGCCACCGGAATCATTTAGGCCGATCACCGGTGCGCCGACCTTACCGGCATGGTCCATAATCTTGCAGATTTTATCGGCATGGGCTTTACCCAGGGCACCACCAAAAACAGTAAAATCCTGGCTAAAAATAAATACTCGGCGGCCGTTGACGGTGCCATAGCCGGTGACTACTCCATCGCCCAGAAATTTCTTTTCGGCCAGCCCGAATTCAGTGACCTGATGCTGGACAAACATATCCATTTCCACAAATGAACCCTTATCGAG
>SDBU01006603.1_pt1 | contig 13580 bp, 9 predicted proteins | sample 2277071 | NCBI WGS metagenome assembly SDBU01 (sample SAMN10397929, study PRJNA504765) | marine sediment metagenome | isolation source: marine sediment core GS08_GC12, 126 cmbsf | place: Arctic Ocean: Gakkel Ridge, Loki's castle | collected 2008
TGATTATCATAAAAATTCATACGTTTTAACAAGAAATCATCAATTGATTTTATCATTGATGTGATTATCTAATAAAATCTGTTTTTAAAGTGGACTCATTAATTTAAACAACATTACATCACAAAAGTTCAAATGTCCTCAAAATGACCGGAAAATCATACATCTTCGTATGGCACGATTGACAGGAGTTGACGCACAAAGATTTCCTCATCACATCAATCATCTTCATCAGTGTAATCAGTGTTCAAAAAATAAAAACAAATAAATATTGTGTCCTTAAATTTGCCATAAATTAGAAAACGATTGACTTTGATTTTTTTGTTAAATATTATATCGCTAAATAACTAAATTGGATGGGGAATATAAAGACCCCTGACAAAATATATTGCATACTTTTTAGTAATTAATTATATTAGGGAAAAAATAATATATTTCATAGGGGCTTTAACGTGATTTTAATTACTATATTATAAAATAACTACAAAGCAAACAATATGTTCGAAGAACGAGGGATAGCGTGTCTTTGGTTCTTTTTCTGAAAAAAAACGTTAGAAACAAAAAACGAAATATTTATATGCAATAATTCATATTTGTATCAAATTTGAGATTTTAAATAGAATCAAAATGCATTAATTTAAGAATTAATTCAGATTAAAAAGTTGGGATAAAAATGGCCATTTTAAGTCAATATATAGAAGAAGTTGGATTAAAAGAGCATTTAATTAAGACTGATTTCAATAAGGATACTTATTATTATGATACAAAGTATGGAAAAATATATTTTACAGATATTGATATTTCTTCGAATGAATTGTTTGATGTTCATAAAAATATTTGGTGTGAAAATAAATCTGAAATATTTATTGCTTCTAATGAAAATCAAATATTTATTTGTGATTCAAAAACAAAACCCTCAGAGCAAAACACTCTGCAGAATGTTAAGATAAAAACATTTTCATATGGAATAAATAATGATGAATCAAGAAAGATTCTTGAATTATTTAAAAAAAAGAACTTAGATTCTCCTGCTATTTGGGGAGACATATATTCCTTTATCAAAAAAAGAATATCCGATAAGAAACGTAAAACAGTTGATGAAGATCTTCTTGAAAATCTAATCGAAGTCAAAAAAAGAATTATTGCTTTATTATCTAATATTCCTAATTCACAAATAATCGCACAAAAACTTATCGACAGATGCTTGTTTATTAGATTTCTTGAAGACAGAATTAACTCAAATAAGTTAAAAAAGGTTCTTAAAAAGAAAGAAATAAAAGCGTTAATAAAACTATTTGATTATTACAATGATTCATTAAATGGTGATCTATTCGAAATGAATGATATCCCTTTAGATATTAATAACAACGCAATTGAAGAACTGGATAAAATCTTCGGTGATGTTTACCAATATAGATCAGGACAACAAACACTATTTCCTTATCAATTTGACAAAATTCCAATAACTCTTATTAGTAATATCTATGAGGAATTTCTTCATCAAGGATTACGAAATCAAAAAGGAGTTGTTTATACTCCTGAAAACATCGTAGAATATATAACAAACACTCTTCTTGAAAAAAAGGATATTCGTGATAAAATAATTAATAGAGAAATAAAAATTTTAGACCTTGCTTGTGGCTCGGGAATCTTTCTTGTTAAGTTTCTTGAAAAAAGCATAGACATTATTGAAAAAAAGGAAAATAGAAAACTTAGATTAGATGAAATATCTAATTTTATTAAGAAATCAATTTATGGAATAGATATTGACGAAAACGCACTTCGTGTTGCTGCATTTAGTATGTATTTAAAAATATTTGAAAAAATTTCTCCCCAAAAAATAAAAGAAATAATTAAAAAAAGTGACAAAGAGAAGTTTATGTTTCCAGGATTAAGGGGGAATAACCTTTTAAATAAAAATACTTTATTTGATAATTTAGAACTACCGGAGGAGTTTGATCTTATTTTAGGAAATCCTCCATGGGGGTATAAATTTAATAATCATGAAAAAAAGCTTATTCATAAGACATGGCCTAGTGTTTCAAAATATCAAAGTTCACAATGTTTTTTATTTAGATTAAAAGAGTTCTTAAAAAAAGAAGGTATTGTAGCATTAGTAGTTAATTCTTCAAATTTTCTTAATGAAAAATCTGAAAAATTCAGAAAAGAATTTATTAATCTTTATTCCATATTCTCCGCAATATCACTATCAAATGTAGAGAAAATCACTTTTGGAACAAAAAGCGAACCAGCTTCAATCATTATTTTTACAAACAAAAAAAAGAATAACAAATCAAAATTCATCACTTTAGAACTTTCACAATTTTCTCTCATGACTAATGTATTAGTAGAACGGTTAAATAATAAGGAAGATAATATAGATGAGGATATATTAAGTAAAAATTTAAATTGGACACCCTATATAAATGGCAACAATAAGTACTTAAGAACAATCAATAATCTTCTAAGAAATTCTCTAACACTGGAATTTTTTTCTGATAAGTGTGAAGTTGGGGTAATGAAGCACTCTAAAAATATACATGGTGACAAGGGTGAATTCTATAAAAAATATTTTTCAGAAGAACATAAAAAGGATTGGTATCCTATTATTGATTCTTTAATTGGTATAGAAAATTTCAAAGAACCAAGCGAAAAAAAATATATTGATTATAATAATGCAAATTTAGATAGGGCAAGGAACATTAAATTATTCAAAGGTAATAAATTAATAATAACAAGGTCATGGCCGATTAGAAGTTTCATTGATACAAGAACTATAATTTATGATGGTAATTTTATTATCTTTAAACCAAAGAAGGAATATAATCACTTATTAAAATTCTTCAATCACTTGTTAGCATCAAAAATAAGTTTCTTTTATTTTAGCATATTATATTTACAAAGAGGTAAAGGAAATTATCCAAAAGTAAATAAAAACAGAGTTCCAAAATTTCCAGTACCTAAAATAAGTAAAAATCTCCTAAAAGAAATTAATAATGAAAATTCAGAGCAACGAATTCGAGAATTAATTTATAAAGCATTTAATCTGGATTATAAGGATTATCGTACTATCGAGGATTTCTATGAAGTATGTAACAGAAAAAGTAAAATGGTAAAAAAATCAGATATTGAGTTATATATTGATGAGTTTAAAAAAGGGTATGCTCCATTTATTGAACAAAATAAATTTCTTATATTCAAATTCTATTTTAGTGAATTTATTGGTTCTATTTTGAAGTTGACAATTTCTGACAAAGAAGACATTCCGTTTGAATTTGTGCGTTCAAATTATGATAAGTTTCTTGGAGTGATTCTGAAGTATCAAATTTCTCAAGATTCTCAAGATATGTTGATTAGTGAATCAAAAAAGAAGTTTTACGATAAAAATGACTTCTATATTTTCAAAAGCAACAATTTTAAAGATTGGACTCAAAGCAAAGCAATTGATGATGTATCAGAAGAAATTGGATTAATATATTCTAAACTAGAAAACAAGTAAAATAGATGCTACCTTCAAAATATAAAAACAAATCTGAGTTGATTAATGAATTCGTAATAAATCCTATATTACAATCAGAAAGTTTTCTTAAAAAAAAAGTAAAGAAATTAAAGAAAATTAATGAGAATGCCATTACTGATGAATTAGTCAGATATTTGAAATATTATTCTAAGCATCATTATTTATATCAAGCCCACCAAATTGATGTGAGTGTTCGACCCAAACAGGTTAGTAAATCCTCAATTAATGAACCAGATATAAAATTTTTAATTGGAGAAGTAAAGAATAAAATTATTTTTGAAGCAAAAAGATTGAATGATTATTCTTCTGAATCTGATTACTGTGGTAATGACGGATTTGGAAGATTTCTTTCGGGATATTATGAAATAAATGAATACTGTGGTATGCTCGGCTATGTAGAAACAGGAAACGTAGATGTACGAATCAAGAAAATTAAAGGAAAACTAAAAATATTGAATTTAGTGAAGCTTATTAATCTTTCTCTAAAATGCTTTCAGAGTACTCACAAAAATAGTAAATTAAAACTAAATTGCTATCATATTATTCTTGAATTAAAATAAAGATACTCATAGGTTTCTCGCCTCCTTTATAATAATTGAGATATTTCGGCGCCACAACACTTATTTCTTTCCAACATACTCAGAAAATCACACATCTTCCTACCGCATAATTAGCAAGAGTTGTCGCACCCGCATATCCTCATCTATCAAAATTCAACTATATTTAAAAACAATTGAAACATAGATTAAAGATAAACAACCCCCTAAGATCCCCCTTTGATAAGGGGGAATTTCTAAAATCACAAATCCTTTTCTGAATCCGCCCCCGGCGGACTTCTCTTCGCCTCTGCGGTTTCTTCTTCATTCTTTATTCGTAATTCGTCGTTCGTACTTCGTCGTTTAAAAAGTTCTTGACTTTACGAAAAATATTTATTATATTCATATATAATATTATAATAACTATCTATCTATGAACTAATTATTATATTTACTAATATGACTAAAAAACACAAAAACCTGACAACCAAAAAACAAAAATTCATCGCACTCATTAATAAAAAACCAATCAATAACCTGGAACTTAATAATATCATAAATGAAGATATAGGTGAGCATAGAATAGATTTTATGATAGAGGATAAAGTTAACGTGAATCGATGTTTCCGCCACAGTCGAATCTGCCCTTGGCAGAAAATATTTCCTTTGCCTGCCCTGTGGGCGTTCTAATTGGTAAAAAAGTTAAAAAAATGAGACAAATAACGTAACTAAATGATATTTAATAATATAACTGTCTCATTTGTCTCAAAATCATTCAAAAAGTGAGACGAAATGAGACAAATTGAGACAAAATAAGACAAAATGATACATTTTCTCAGAAAATTCGGTGCCAAAATACTTTTTTGTTTTTATGGCGAGAGGATTCCTTAAATACTATTGCCAATTGTGGCATACGAAATTTTATAATTATATTGTAAAGAGAAAAATATTTTGTGCCGGAATTTCCCATCAGATTTTGTTTTGACCGAAGCAAAGAACCTGACCATCTTTAAGTGTTACTATCACATTACCATCCCGGTTTACAGCCAGACCCCAGGGAACCGGGGATACAGGTATCGGTTGTTTCCACAGTATCGAACCATCCTGGAGGTTCATTGCAATAATTTCTTCATTTTTAGCAATTACAACAGCATTCCTGCATAAAGCAAAAGCGACGCTTCCTTCGCAATCCTGCACCCATAAAGGTTTGTTGCTTATATCGAGTTTTCCCCATGACATTATCATATTATATTCAGGCAGTTCGCGCTCGAACACACTGTTGTTTAACACTTCTTTATTAATAGGAGTATAGCATCTGATTTCATTGTTGTTCATCCAGAGAATATCTCTTTCCCCTGTTGAGGCATGTAATGCTTTTTCCAATACGGTAGCATCGACTACCGGGTGATTCGGGTCACCGTAAAAGGGCTGACCGCCGACTACAACCTTATCTCCAATCAGATAAAGCTCCCAGCCGCGCACAGCTACAGACAGGCATTTCTCAAGGAAATCACCATTGTTCAGGCATTCCCCGTTTGAAATGTCATAGATTCCGGGCGAAACTGCATTGCCTCCCGCCAGGTAGAGCTTTCCGTTGTTGAGAAGCAGATGACCCTGCACACCTACTCCCGTTCGTGCTTCAGCATACAGATGACCGGACGTATTATTCTGCCATTTAATTTTACCTGTCTCGGCATCGAGTGCATAAACGTGAATACCGTCAAAATTCGAGATACCTGCTGCTACGTATGCTGTTCCGTCTTCAACAAGGACTCCGCTCGCTGCGGGCCATGTAGATAAAAGCTTATCGTAAACAGGAATAATTCGTTCAACCGGGGCTGCCCTGAAACGCCAGAGCTTACGTCCTGTTTTTGCTTCAAGACAATAAACCCACCCGTCTCCGGAACCGACAAAAACACGGCTGTTCCAAACTGTCGGAGAAACGCGGACATTACCACCGGTGTAAGCTTTCCACAACTGTTCTCCTGAATCAGCATTCAAAGCCCGTAATATACCGTCCGAACCGCTAATAAAAACCATACCTCCTGCCGCAGCCGGAGCCGTTGGAGTAAATGAAGTTTTTGGAGTAAATTGCCAAACCTGTTCAGATTTTTCAGGAAGAATTGCTTCGGATTGTGCACTGCATTTGTTATTTGCACGAAACTTGTGCCAATCTGCTGTTGATTCCGATAAAGCTGTAACCGTGGTGAGGTCTTCTGCGTACTCCTCCAATCTTTCCTCTTCGGTTGCCGGGGCGCTGAAGTTGAAATCCCCTGCCGGACCAAGGCATATTGCTCCGTAAAGTGTGAGCTGGCAGTCACATGGCATGGGCCACCAGTAAAGAAGTCCGTTAGCTATGGTTACACCGTCATGGCAGTTAGGGCGCATTGGCGAAACATATTGCGACCGGGAAGTAGCTAAATCAAGCCGGACCGAGCCGCCTCTTGCACGAAAGAAAACAGCATCTACAGCTCCGGTTGGCCTCGTGCAGGCTCTGCGGTTTATTTCAAACTCTTCCAGAATCCTGCCGGTCAGGGCATCAAACTTTTTGCTGACTTCGGTATCCCGCTGACCGCTAAAAGCGTAAAGTCCATCCTCCCGCAAGACTAACTGATAGTTATCATAAGGTTGATGCCACAGAACGCTTCCGTCTTTTGCAGAAAGAGAGATCAATTTATCCATCATCGGACCGGCAAAATATAATGCCTTGTCACTGCATTTCAGATATGCGGCAGTTCGCCAATTTGTTTGGTATCCCTGCCTGTTCAAATTTTTGCCAAGTACCTCAAACACCTCCGGTGCATTATCGCTTGTTTTTCTCCACACAACTTTTCCATCTTTTGCATCCAGACAGGTGAGGTATGTCCCGAATCGGAAAGCATAAATCCGCCCGTTTTTCATACACAATGCCCGGCTGTCTATAGCTTCATCTTCACGATAGCTCCAGATGACCTTTTTTGTTTTTGTATCGATTGCAAGGACGTTTCTGCCAAAACCCCAGGGATTTTCCGGTATATTAAAACCTTCCGACAGCGGATCCCAGGGCCAGCCATGTCTTCCAATATTGCTTCGACGAACTTGCGGGTCTATCATCTCCTGTTCTCCGATAAGCGCATATAATATATCATCCTCCAGTGCCATCCATTTCCAGAATGTTCCTCCGGCAATATCTTCTGGCGGAGAAATCTCATCTTTTAACTCTCCGGTTGCTGCATCGATAAGTTTGCACGATTTATCGTCACCTAAATACAGTATTGCCGGTGTAGCTATCATTGTGTTGCGGTGAACCATTATTCCCGGTACCAGATCCCGCTTCCAGAGCATCGTGCCGTTGTATCCGTTATATGCCATAAGTGTATTCACATAGGCTTCTTCGCGGGATTTGAATGCTATATGACCTAACGCTCTAAATATACGTCCTGCTGAAGTCACCGTCATCTGGGGTAACGGAGCATAATGAGGATAAGCCAAAAATTGCGTTAAATACGGTGCACGGGCTATTTTATCATTCGACTGCGGATTGTTATCAGGTCCATGATATGGATGACTCCAGTCATCTATTCCTTCCGGAAATGGTTTAATGTATTTATTTTTTCCAATAATAGCTTTCCCTCTCGGACACAAAACTCTGAGTGCTTCGGATTCTGGGATTTTAGCTGCTTCTCCAACTGCTATTAGAGCATCTGCTATATTATCCGCAAGATGAATTTTTTCCGGTGAGCCTTTTTCAACAAAAATACGTGTACCGTAAAATCCGGCTTTATCCACAGCCCGGCGGGCCCTTTCAACATCCTCATCCCCATCCAGCTGGACATAAATAATAAGCTCGCTTTTTTTCGCTAAGTCGATAGCTCTTTCGCCTTCCATATCTCCAAATAAAACACATATACCGCGTGAAATATTAATCTCGTCAAGAATGTCTTCTGCGCTCCTCAAATTATTTTTTCCACAGTTGAAAATGGTTATGAATATTAAAAATGTCATCAATGACGCTGTAAGCGTCTTAAAAAATGGTTTTAGATAATCTTTTGTAAACATCCTTAACTCCTTATATTTATCAAAGATTTTGTTTTTTAAATATTTTTGATATCGAATAAATAAACGAAATAAAAACCTTTCAGTCAAGAAATAATTGAAAAAAATAATGATTTCTAAAAAATAATACTATTTTCATAAACAGGCAGCTTATTTACGTATAATGTCAAATCAACTGTAATTGTAAGGTAATTATTGAAATTTTAAATGCATAAATAATAAAAATAAATCCGTTAGGTTCAAAAAAATCTTAATTCTTGACTTTTAAAATAAAATTTATTAAAATTTAGGTCTAAAGTTATAATTATTTTAATTTCAACCGGTTCTGTTTTTAGATAGTACTGATTTATTTTTAGTAACTTTTCTAAAAATCGGCATAATTTTAAAAAAAATGGAGTGAGAAAAGATGAATATTGGAATATTAACCGGGGGGGGAGACTGTCCGGGTTTAAATGCAGCAATAAGAGGTGTTACAAGACGTTCTATTGACCATTATAATCATAATGTTCTTGGAATAAAGAATGGATGGGATGGACTAATAAAGGGAGAAATTGAACCTTTAACTCTTGTTTCGGTTTCGGGAATACTCCCTAAAGGGGGGACTATTCTTGGGACATCCAGAAAAAATCCTTTGAAAAATGAAGAAGAGTTGAATAAGGTAATTGAAAATATTAAGAAATTTGATTTAGATGTTTTGGCAGCTATAGGTGGAGATGATACTCTAAGTGTGGCAAATGCCCTTTGGGGAAAGGGAATTCCCTGCGTAGGGATTCCGAAAACTATTGATAATGATTTATCAGGAACCGATTATACATTCGGTTTTGATACAGCTGTATCTATTGTTACAGAAGCGATCGATAGGCTTCATACCACGGCAGAATCACATCACAGGGTGATGGTGATTGAGGTAATGGGAAGACACACCGGCTGGATTGCAGTTTTTGGCGGGATGGCAGGAGGAGCTGACTGCATATTGATTCCGGAGGTAAAATTTTCTATTAAAGATGTGATAAATCTTATAGAAAAACGGAAAAGCCGTGGTAAGAATTTTAGTATCGTAGTTGTTGCAGAGGGTGCAAAACCTGATGATAATGATGAGTATATAACTCAAAGTGATAAAGTTGATGAGTTCGGCCATAAGATTCTTGGTGGGATAGGTGAATTAATAAGTGATTTAATAGAAAAAGAATCAAATATAGAAACCCGTTTTACAAAACTCGGTCATATCCAAAGGGGCGGTACTCCCACAGCATTTGACCGTGTCCTTGCAACAAGATTGGGAGTAGCTGCCGCTGACCTGATAAATGAAAAAAAGTATGGCCACATGGCGGCACTCAGATCAAATAAAATTATATCGGTTCCAATAAGTGAAGCTTTGTCTCAAAAAAGAGTTGATATGGAATTATATAATATAGCAAAAGTATTTTTCGGATAATTATTAATAAACATTGTAAATTATATGGAGGTTTAATATGGCTATAAAAATAGGCATAAACGGATTCGGCAGAATCGGAAGACTTGTTTTCCGTGCCGGAATTCAAAATGAGAATCTTGATTTCGTTGCTATCAACGACCTTACAGATGCTAAGACTCTGGCACACCTTTTAAAGTATGATTCTACTCATGGTATTTTCGCAGGAACCGTTGAAGCAAAAGATTCTTCAATTGTAGTTAACGGCAAAGAAATTGAAATATATGCAGAAAGAGATCCTGCAAGCCTTCCCTGGAAAAACCTAAATGTAAAGTTTGTAGTTGAATCCACCGGTGTTTTTAGAAAAAAAGAACAATTAATGAAGCACATAGATGCCGGAGCAGAAAAGGTTATTCTTACCGTTCCTGCCAAGGATGAAATTGATGCAACTGTTGTTTTAGGAGTAAATGATTCCATACTTACAGGTAATGAAAAGATTATTTCGAATGCATCCTGCACAACTAACTGTGTTGCCCCGATGGTAAAAGTACTGCACGATAATTTTGGAATAGAAAACGGATTGATGACAACTATTCATTCTTATACGAATGACCAGAGACTGCTTGATTTTCCACACAGTGACTTAAGAAGAGCACGTTCCGCCGCAGTTTCGATTATACCGACTACTACGGGAGCTGCAAAGGCTGTGGGTAATATTATTCCCGAATTGAAAGGTAAACTCGACGGGCTCGCAATGAGAGTCCCAACACATAACGGTTCTATTACCGACTTAGTAGTTAATCTTAAAAAAGAAACCACTGCCGAAGGAATAAATGCTGCAATGAAAGAAGCAGCCGGAAGTTATTTGAATGGAGTTATGGAATATTGTGAAGACCCAATTGTTTCTCAGGATATAATCGGTAATCCTCATTCCTGCATTTTTGATCCTCCGCTTACTTATGTAAAAGATGGGAGATTAGCAAAGGTTATTGGATGGTATGATAACGAATGGGGTTATTCTATGCGTGTGATAGACCTTATTAACAAGATTTCTAAATGCTAAACGTTAAAATGTCTGAACAAACGATGGCTATGATTAAATGATTTATATGATACGGCAAATCATAACCATCATTTCATCATAATCATCAGTGGTTCAGACAATGGATGCAGATGTCAAAACATTATTCTTAAAACACTGCAAAATAAATTTTTTAATGAGGGCAAAATGAAAAGACTAACCTTGGATGACCTGGAGCTTAATGGAAAGCGGGTTCTTGTAAGGGTTGACTTTAATGTTCCGCTCGATGAGAATTGCAGCATAACCGATGATACAAGAATCCGGGCTGCACTTCCTACTATAAAGAAAATTATTTCCGATGGAGGAAGGGTAATATTAATGTCTCATCTGGGAAGACCTAAAGGAAAAATAATTCCGGAGATGAGCCTGAAACCTTGTTCTGTCCGTCTCGGTGAACTTTTAAGCCGGGATGTAAAAATAGCTCCTGATTGTATCGGGGAAGAAACTGAAAAATTAGCTGCAAACTTAACTGATGGAGAATGCATTCTGCTGGAGAATTTGAGATACCATAAGGAAGAAACCGATAATGACGTTGAATTTTCCAAAAAACTTTCAAAATTGGGAGATGTTTATGTAAACGATGCGTTCGGAACTGCTCATCGGGCACACGCTTCAACCGCGGGGGTCTGTGAGTTTATCGAAAAAAGAGCAGCCGGCTATTTAATGGAGAAGGAGCTAAAGTTTCTCGGAGGGGTTATCGAGAACCCGGAAAGACCGTTTATTGCGATTATCGGAGGTGCAAAGATTTCAGGAAAAATTGACCTGATTATGAATTTTTTGAATATCGTTGATTCTATTTTAATCGGCGGTGGAATGGCAATGACTTTCTTTAAGGCATTAGGATTTGAAATAGGTAATTCATTATGCGAGGAAGATAAGCTTGGTCTTGCCGCCGATATAATCAAAGAGGCAAAAGAAAGGAATAAAGACTTTGTTCTTCCCATAGATGGTGTTATTGCAAAAGAATTTAAGAATGAAGCGAAAAAAGAAGAAGTTGATGTTAACAAGATTCCAAAAAAATGGATGATGCTCGATATCGGAAAGAATTCAAGAAAGCTTTTTGCCGGCAAAATCGCCGCTGCAAAGACAATCTTATGGAATGGACCGATGGGAGTTTTTGAAATGGATAATTTTTCACGAGGAACAAAATCTGTAGCAGAAGAAATTGCAAAAGCTACCGGAGAAGGCACAATAACAGTCGTAGGCGGTGGTGACTCTGTTGCGGCTTTAAAAAAATTTAGTTTAACAGATAAAATGTCTCATGTTTCAACAGGAGGTGGAGCTTCGCTCGAACTGCTTGAAGGGAAAGTTCTTCCGGGAGTCAAAGCATTAGAAATAGAATAACCGGAAAGCAGTAGCCAATAGAAAATAGGAAAGTATGAATTACTATTGGATAATGCCTATTAGCTTTTAATCATTCTTATATCGTAAATTTTTTAACATTACAATATGTTTAGTTTAATTCGAAAATAAAAACCACGGATTAAGAATAAAAAAACAAGTATTTAACTCAATTTTGTTTCGAAAATAATTACTGCTCTCTGTTGGTGTTGTCACCAACAGAGAAAGATCAATTATTTTCATACTTCGTGGCGCTCTGATAGAGCATGAGCGTTTATTATGATATTATCTAAAAATATAAGTAGAACAAAAGAGGTAGGAAAGTGAGAAAGAAACTTATAGCCGGAAATTGGAAGATGAATAATACTCTCAGCGAGTCTGTCGAGCTTGTCGAGGGAATTTTGAGTAAAATCAAAAATTATGATGATAGACTGGTTTTACTTGCACCCCCTTTCACATTTTTGTATAGAATATCCGGGATAATTAAAGAGACCGGTGTTAAACTTGGAGGACAGAATTTATACTTTGAAGAAAAGGGTGCATATACCGGTGAAATATCGGGAAAGATGCTGAAATCGGTTGGATGTGAATATGTGATTCTTGGACATTCGGAAAGAAGAAATATTTTCGGAGAGGCTGATGAACTTATAAGGAAAAAAATTATTCGTGCTAAAGAAGACCTTATTCCAATTCTGTGTGTTGGAGAAAAACTTGAAGAAAGAGAAAAGGGAATCACCGAAGAGATAATTTCAAATCAAGTAAAAAACTGTTTGAAAGATATTCCGTTAAACAATGCCGATGAATTAGTGATTGCCTATGAACCTGTATGGGCAATCGGGACAGGAATGAATGCTACTCCTGAGCAGGCACAGGAGGTTCATCTTTTTATAAGGGAACTTATTGGCAGTTTATATAGTGATTATATTAAGGAGGAGATAAAAATATTATATGGCGGAAGTGTAAAACCTGATAATTCAGCGTCACTTCTTTCACAAGCCGATATTGACGGAGCACTTGTAGGTGGTGCAAGTTTGAAGGTTGATGATTTTGTCGGAATAATCGAAAATATTTGAAAATATTTTCAGTTTATAAATAATGACAGCTTATAGCTTTTAATGTTACATTAATTTAAAAAAGGATAGTTTGATGGTAGGATTTCTTTTAGTTATACATGTTCTCGTTTGTATTTTTTTAATTATGGTAATTCTTCTTCAGTCAAGTAAGGGTGGCGGTTTGGCAGGTGCATTTGGAGGTGGAGGCGGTGGCGGTGCGATTTTTGGAGGAAGAGGTGCAGCAACTTTTTTAAGCAAATTAACAACTGCATTGGCGATATTTTTTATGCTTTCCAGTTTAGGACATAATTTATTTTCAGGCCGTTCTTCAAATTCTAATAGTTTGATCCGGCAGGAAGCTTCAAAAGGTACGCTAAGTCCTGCATCTGTACTTCCAGCTATTCCGGGAGCATCCCGGCAAGCTGAAGAAGCAGCTCCCGGGGCAGAAAATACTGAATCACAAGCTGAAGAACCCAAAAAATAACGAAAAGTAAAATTTGATAAATACTAAAGATTTAGTTATTTGAAAATTATAGCCGCGAAGAGCGCTAAGAAACGCTAAAGGTTTAAATTAAAAATATTCTTAGCGAAACTTAGTGACCTTAGC
>SDBU01006604.1_pt1 | contig 13580 bp, 12 predicted proteins | sample 2277071 | NCBI WGS metagenome assembly SDBU01 (sample SAMN10397929, study PRJNA504765) | marine sediment metagenome | isolation source: marine sediment core GS08_GC12, 126 cmbsf | place: Arctic Ocean: Gakkel Ridge, Loki's castle | collected 2008
CCTTCTTCTTGATGAAGGGGTGTTGATAAGGGATGGGGCCCCAGATGCTGTTCTTGATTATTATAACGGGATGATTGCCAAGAAGACTAAGGATGAAGAAATCCGGCAGGTTGAAACAGAGTTGGGCAGGACTATTACACGCTCTGGAAGTGGCAAAGCACGCATCCTGAATGTTGAAATGTTTGACGGGTCCGGCAAACCGGCTCGGGCATTCAGGGTTGGAGATACTGCCATGATCCAGTGCCATATTACCTTCAACACTCCCATAGAAAATCCCACCATTGGTATCTTAATCCGCGACCGTCTGGGAAATGATGTGTTTGGCACAAATACATATCATTTGAAAGCCGCAGGGCATTCCTATAGGGCAGGTGAAAGCGCTACCATCGTATTTACTTTGCCCCTTAATTTAGGGTGTGGGAATTATTCTCTAACTGTTGCCGTACACTCACACGATACCCATTTAGAAGACAACTATGACTGGTGGGATCAATGTCTCGTTTTTCAGGTCATACCAAATGATTCGTTTTCGTTTATTGGTTTGGCCGCCCTACCAGCTGAGGTGGAAATTCAAAGAGGAGATAAGTAAATGATTGAAACCAACAACCCAGAAATCAATGTTGACGAGATTATGGAAAAGATACGTGAGGAGGTTGCCAGCCGGCGCAACGACATAACTGCTTCTCAACCTAATGGTTTAGGTGCAGGGGACACTGGTTTTGCATTCAACTGGTCGCAAGTTAGGGGGAGCCTGAGGGAGGCAGAACAGAATGCCGAAGTGGGAAGCACCATTTTGCCTATGCTGCGTTTTCCGAGAGTGATCCGGTGGCTGGCTCGGTTAGCAGGTCGCATAGTGATTTATTTGACTGAAGTGATCACAGTTCCACAAAGGCGGTTCAACCAATCTATTGTGCGGGCATTAGGTATCGCCATTGACGGTTTATCTGAGCGTGACAACCGGATTGCGGCATTAGAAGAATCACTTAATCAAGGCCTAGCCGAGCGCGACAACCGGATTAGGGGCTTGGAAGAGTCTGTGAATCAAGGGTTGGCCGAGCGCGACAACCGGATTAGGGGCTTGGAAGAGTCTGTGAATCAAGGGTTGGCCGAGCGCGACAACCGGATTGGGGGGTTGGAGAAAACAATTTCCTACCTAAAAACAAGCCTGGTTTTACAGGAACGGCGCCTCTCCATGCTTTTAGAAGAGGCCAGAAAGTGCTTGCCGGAAACTTTTGATCAGGAGCAGTTGCAGACACTTGTAAATGAGGAAATTCACCTTCTGGATCCCCTCTACGTTTCGTTCGAAGACCAGTTCCGTGGTACAAGAGAAGACATAAAGGAGCGGTTCAAGGTTTACCTTCCTCTGGTTCGAGAGGCAGAGGCAGGTACGGAGAAACGTCCGATATTGGATTTGGGATGCGGACGCGGGGAATGGTTGGAAGTACTTAAGGAGGAAGGGTTTCAGGTACGGGGCCTTGATATAAACTCGGTATTGGTCGAGCAGTGCTTTAAGCGCGGAATGGATGTGGTGGAAGGTGATGTGACCGAATATCTTAATAAGCTGCCTGATAATAGTTTGGGAGCCGTAACAGGCTTTCACATTATTGAACATTTACCGTTTGGAGTGCTGATACAGCTTTTGGATGAGACAGTTCGGGTGTTGAAACCGGGCGGGCTTGCAATTTTTGAGACGCCCAATCCAGAAAACATCCTTGTTGGCGCATGTAATTTCTATTTCGACCCGACCCACCGGAATCCCCTGCCGCCTGGAATGATGAAATTCCTGGCCGAATCAAGAGGCTTATGCCGAGTGGAAATCAAACTCCTGCATCCTGATATCGAGGCAGCTAAAGTGCCAGATGATGGTTCCGAACTAACAAAAAGGTTCAACGAATACTTTCATGGGCCTCGAGATTATGCCGTGGTAGGGTACAAGGCATGAAGCCTGTCGCGATAGTGATTCCATGGTTTGGTGTTACCCTGAAAGGGGGTGCAGAGCAAATAGCCTGGCAAATCGCTGTACGCTTGGCCGGGCGGGGGCACCCTATCGAAGTACTGACAACGTGCTGCCGTGCCTTTACAGAGGATTGGTCAACAAACCACCTGAGCGCCGGGATTGTCCACGAGCAGGGAGTTGAGATTCGACGTTTTCCGGTGAACTCTAGAAATCGGAATGCATTTGATCAGGTAAATGGCCGGATGCTGAATCTAGGACCTCATAAGCTAAAACCAGGTGTCAATCCGGTATCTCTGAATGACTCCACTGTCTTTGTCAAAGAGAATATCAATTCCTCTGCCCTGTTGAGCTATTTGAAGAACCATCGAAAAGATTATCACGCCTTTATCTTCATCCCCTATCTGTATGGCCCGACTATCAACGGATTGCCTCTTGTTTCGGAACATGCTTTCTTGCTGCCATGCCTGCATGATGAGATCTATGCCTATTTGCCCGAGATAGAGTATGTCTTCCACAAGGCAAAGGGGCTTCTCCTTAATTCTGAAGGAGAGGTGCGTTTGGCCGCAAAACTTTATGGCCCGGGGGTTATACAGAAAAGCATAGTGATGGGAGCAGGAGTTGAGGTATGCCCTGATCCCAGAAATGGAAGTCAGAAGTTTGGTCCCCTTGAACTGGACCACACTCGATTTGTACTCTGTCTTGGACGTAGGGACCCTACTAAGAATACGGACCTACTGGTCAGATCATACGGGTGCTTCAAAAACAAGTATCCAGGCTCAAGCCTTCAGCTTGTCCTTGCAGGGCCAGGAAACACACCTTTTGGTGGATTGGTCGATGGAGTAATCGATTTGGGTCTGGTGGAAGAAGGGGAAAAGGATACCCTGTTATCCCATTGCCTTGCCCTGTTTCATCCCAGCAGAAATGAGAGCTATTCCCGAGTAATAATGGAGGCGTGGCTACACGGCAAGCCAGTTGGAGCCCACCGAGAATGCCTTGCCACAGCAACAGCCGTTGAATTTTCGCGAGGGGGATGGCTTGCGGGAACAGAAAATGAGTGGGCTGACTTGTTTTCATCGATAGCTGAGATGGAAGAGAAAAAGTTGGCAGAATATGGGGAGAATGGCCGCGATTTTGCGAGAGAAAATGCGGTTTGGGACAAGGTTATTGATCGCTATGAAAAGTTGCTTGGATTGAGGCGGAATGCATCCCGTAACAAAAACAAGGGCGGGAGAAAACTAGATGAAATCCACCAGCTGCTCCCTGATTTGACCTATGGTGATGCCATTTCCAGCCATGCAATTGCCATGAAAGATTATTTACGCACTCTTGGTTATGAGTCTGATATCTTTATTGTCAGGTGCTCTGACAAACATGTTGCTAGAGAGGCAAAAGTCTTTGCGCCAGATTCCATTAGCAGGAAAGCAGGATTACTGTATCATCATTCCATTGGTTCGGAACTCACTCCTTACGCTATTGAGCATCCTGGCCCAAAATGTCTCATCTATCACAACATTACCCCGGCTGAATTCTTTAGACCATATAGGCCGGATTTTGCCGAGCTTTTAGAGGAGGGACGGTCCGATTTGAAAAAGCTGTTCCACCATTTCGCTCTGTCGGTGGGCGACTCTCCCTTCAATGTATCGGAACTTCAAGCATGCGGTTTTGATGATCCCATGGTATTACCCATAGCGGTAGATCCTTGCAAATGGAACCAGTCCCCAGATTCGAAATTAATGGGTTGGCTCCAGGATGGGAAAGCAAATTTGCTTTTTGTTGGCCGGATTGCACCCAACAAGTGCCAACACCACCTGGTAGAAGCCTTTTTCCACTATCTTACGATGGATCCGCAGGCTCGCCTGTTAGTCGTTGGGGAGATAGCACGAGGCGACCCTTATTATGCACATGTGGCCAACACTATTGAGAAATATGGCTTGACGCAGCATGTCGTGTTGACCGGGCAGGTGAAGGATTCCGAGCTACAGGCCTACTACCGGACGGCCCACCTGTTTTGGTCTATGAGCGAACATGAAGGCTTTTGTATTCCTTTAATCGAGGCCATGTGGTTTGATGTGCCTATTTTAGCCTATAAGAGTTCAGCAGTACCTGAAACCCTGGGAGAAGGCGGGATTCTGTTTACAAGCAAAGAAGACCTTGTTAGCGTGGCGGCTCTGGCAAAACTCCTCGTACGAGATGACGATCTAAGGACAAAGGCCTTGCGAGCAGAGAGGAGAAGACGGACAGCTTTTCTCCCTGAATGTATCTGGCCAAGGTTGGATGAACTTATAGCAAGGATGGAAGGCCAGCTTGGGCGATGACTAAGGTCGCTTTTGTAGTTCAAAGATACGGATTAGAAGTGAACGGTGGTGCAGAGCTCCACTGCCGATGGATTTCAGAGTTGATGAAGGAGGCTTGGGATGTTGAAGTAGTGTCTACCTGTGCGCTTGATTATATGACATGGGCCAATCATTATCCTGAAGGAGAAGAACAAATCAATGGTGTCCTTGTACATCGATTTCCCGTTAGTAAATCAAGAGATGTCACAAAATTTAATGAGCTATGTGAAAAGGTCTTCTGGAATTCTCATTCTCGAGAAGATGAGATAAACTGGATGAAGGCCCAGGGTCCGGATTCGCCAAAATTAATAGAGTATATTCACACGAATGAAAAACGCTTTGATGCTTTTATTTTCTTTACCTATTTATATGGAACTACCTTTTGGGGATTGCCATTGGTTGCTGATAAGGCCTTTTTGGTCCCAACGTCTCACGATGAACCACCAATTTATCTGTCTATTTTTAATGAATTCTTCAAAAAGCCGAAGGGTTTTATATTCAATAGCCCAGAGGAAAAGCTTTTCTTGGTGAATAGATTTCACTTAGATTGTCGGAATTCTGATATTGTTGGGGTCGGAATCCAGTTTGACCCGTCATTTTTAAGAAACAAATCATTGCAGAACAGTCTTCCAAGAAGTTATGCGATATATGTCGGAAGAGTTGATGAATCCAAAGGCTGCAAGGAACTTTTTGAATTTTGGGAGGCATATAAGAATAAAAATGAGAGTGGTCTAAAACTTGTTCTAGTCGGCCGTTCGCAAATGGAAATACCAAAAAGGTATGACATTATCCCCTTGGGATTTCTCAGTGAGGAGGAGAAATTTACAGCAATTTCTAATGCGAAATGTTTGATCATGCCGTCACCCTATGAGAGCCTTTCCATGGTTATCATGGAATCATGGTTATGTAATAGGGCTGTTTTAGTTAACGGCAGATGCGCGGTTCTGAGAGGTCAATGCAGGAGAAGCAACGGAGGCTTGTGGTACGAAAATTATGAAGAATTCGAAGCATGTTTGAGTTTTATTCTGGGTGACGAAAGTTCAGCAATAAAAATGGCAGCATGCGGTAAAAGATACACGGAGGAAAATTACAATTGGGATATAATTAAAAGTAAGTATACTAGACTTATTCAAGACTTACTGAAATCAAAGAATGGAACCGAGAATTCAAAGGGCTTTAAATGACAATTTCATTGATGAGCTCCCCTCACTATGGAGCTGCGTACTAAACACAAGCATAAACTAAGTGCAAATTATGCTACAATTATAATTTTTTGGATTTTCTTTCTGCTTGCACTTTTTACCATAGAAAAATCACATCCTCTTGGATTGGAACCTAATACTGGAGATGAACCTCTTTATCTCATTGCATCCCAGAGCATGGTCAAAGACTTCGACTTAGAATTGATCGATGATTATGCAGAAGGAATTTCTTTATTTCCATATTCGATATTTCAACTTCCAGGCCCACCTCTGAAAGCACTAATGGGTTCCGTGCAATGAAGGTCACAATCCTAAGAGACAAAAGGATCAAACTATATCAAGACTGGTTAAATCATCATGAATTGGAAGTTTACCTGCTAATGAAAATAATAAAACTAGGCTATAAGACCAAAGAGATTCCATGTTCTAAGATCTATCCTCCCAAAGAAATGGGAAATACGAAAATGAAACCGATTTCTGATTGGTGGAAAATGTTACGACCTATTTTATATATTGGTTTTGGCCTTAAAAGTTAATATGGATGTAATGAGCAATATGGATCCTTTTCGGTTGTTTTGACGATTCTGTTCTGATTGCCGCGCACAGCCCTCCTCCTGTATGTTATCTTCTGTACGTAACCATTATTCTTTTAAACTTGATACACGCAAATTCAACGCATGTCTAGCTTCATGTCGAAATCACTGGAGATAAACGATATGACTCCAAAATATGATACATTCGACGAAGAGGATCCGGACAATGTTGAAATTCCTGCCAAGACTACCCACCAGAATTTCGTTAAAAGCAAAAAATATGTCCTGATTTGGGGTTTTTGTAGGAGGTTGTGGCGGTGGGGGCTGGGGATTATTCTCATCGTATCATTGAGCCGTTATCTGCAATTTCTCAACCTTCAGGGAGATACTGTCGCCTTAATTGGCGAGGTTGATCGAATTCTGAATTGTATCAAGATTGGCCAGTGGGTGGGCTGGGGTGGTCAGTTCCCCCTGCTTCAGAAAATACCGGCTTTTCTTTTAAAGGTCACGGCATTTTCTGATGAAAGGATATTGAGATGGCTGGCGATCCTCAGTCTTGTGGCCTTTGTTCATCTTCTGGCGTGGAGCTGGAAAGATCTGAGGAGACGATCCAATAAACTCGCAATTTTTTTTGTCGCCATCCTCCTTTCCGGTCCACTCATGTGGTATGCCCGGTCCTCCTTCGGTGAGATGCTCGCCGCATTCTTTACACTGGGGTTTGTAATCAGTTGTCGGGAGAATTCAAGTGCTTTTAAGATCTTTTTCCTCTTTGTCTTAGCAGGGATATCTAAGGATACCGCGTTTCCTTTTCTGTTGGCAATGGGGCTCTTGGCAAGTTCTTTAGACAACACGGGTTCAGATCGTCTCCAGCGCAGGTTCCCACGTTGGGGAATCCTGGTTGTGGCCTGTTTAACCACCGCGGGTGTCAATATAGGGTTCAATTATCTCAAATTTGGCAGCGCGCTGAACCTGGCCTACCTGAATCCTCAATTTATTGTGCAAACATGGCAGGATCAGCTCAGTTTCTTCTTGGGCATCTGGTTTTCTCCCAACGGTGGCTTGCTGTTTTTCTGGCCTTCTTTCTGCCTTTTGATTTTCCTTACGGCCAAGAGCGTTGCCAGAGATTGCCTGTCAAAGTCGGCAGGTAGGCTCATGAGGTTAAAAATTCTTTTGCCTTTCATTGTTGTCATGCTTGTTCTCTTGGGCCTGACCTTTGGGTTTTCTAAATGGTATGCCCCCATGGGGTGGGTCTGCTGGGGGCCCCGGCTATTGCTTCCCTGGATTCCGGCTTCCGGCTATCTCCTGATAACGGCTTATGCAAAGCAGATCAATAAATGGCTCTCTTACATCCATCAAAGAGTATGGAGGCTCTGGTGTGTGAGTTGGACCTGGGCGCTTGTTTCCTTTGCCCAGTTCGTCGTCCTTTTCAGACCAAGCCTCATGAATTCGTTGTTTGCCACGGATGATACGTGTCCAAGGATCGCTTACATTACACAAGACCCGGCTTATTATTATCACTGTATTCATCACGGTCTCTGGACGAAAAAGTCGGTTCTTTTGGATGCCTATTGGCCAGGGACTGACCCTACGGCTTTCGTTTTCTCCGTAGCTTGGTGCATTTGGCTCATTTGGTTTTTGGGTTTGACGCAAAAGAATGAGGTGTAGCTGTGAAGTTATCCGTGGTGATCCCTTGCTACAATGAAAAAGCGACACTCAGGGAGATCATCGAACGAGTGAGGTCCGCCCCATTGAATACGGAGATCATAGTTGTAGACGACTTCTCAACGGATGGGACCCGAGAACTGCTGAAGGGAGATTTGGCTGTCCTGGTGGACAAAGCCATTTATCATGAAAAGAACATGGGGAAAGGGGCTGCCCTCAGGACAGGTTTCTCCCATGCGGCAGGGGACTACGTGATTGTGCAAGATGCAGATCTCGAGTATGATCCACAGGAATTCCCCCTTTTGCTTCAGCCCTGTCTGGAAGGAAAGGCCGACGTGGTGTTTGGCTCGCGTTTTCTGGGAGGACACCCCCATCGTGTGCTCTTTTTCTGGCACTATGTGGGTAACAAATTCCTAACCCTCCTTTCCAACATGTTTAGCAATCTGAATCTAACGGATATGGAAACATGCTACAAATTGTTTAAAAGAGAAGTCATTCAATCAATTCACATTGAAGAAAATCGCTTCGGGTTCGAACCCGAAATCACGGCCAAAGTGGCCAGGCTGAAATGCCGTATTTACGAGGTGGGTATTTCTTATTCTGGGCGAGGTTATGAAGAAGGCAAGAAGATTGGCTGGAAGGACGGTGTGAAGGCCATGTATTGTATTTTGAAGTACGGGTTATTTCAGCGAGGAGTTGTGTTCAAAGAATAGAAGTATTTTCCGCCGACGATGCCACCAATGGACAAGGTGAAGGTGTTTGAGAATCCGATTTCGATTACTGCGAGGATCTTTGCATGAGCCGAATTTTTCACTACCTACTATACCATAAATTCTCTGTTTATTTTTTAACAGCAGCAGTCGTATTGGCTGTTGTAGCCAATGAACAAATGATAAGATCTGTGCCAAAGACTAAGAGCATAGCCTCAAAACTTATAGCCAAACATTTCGGCCTTTTAAAGGATGGAAAGGATGCAGTGGTGCATGCCTGGTTTAGGAAGGGGATCATTGGAACTGGGGCGGTTGCGGAGGTTGTTTCTCTGAAAGACGACTTTACTCTTGAAGTGATTATAAAACCCTCCAAGGATCAGGTGACCTATGCACACATTATGGGTAATCACCCTGGTTACAATTATTTTGAAGGATTTGCAGTACAGCAGGATGGTAATAATCAAAACGTTTATACTTTCGGCTATGGGAACGGTAAACAATGGCTCTCGAGTGTCCGGTTTGAGTTGCCCCCCGTAAAATGGAGCTACCTGGCCATCGTCGTGGAGAGGAACATGATTAAGGTTTTCAGGAATGGATCCCTTGTGGCATCTGCCGATGCCAGGAATTCCATCAAGAATAGCAGCATGCCTGTCTCGGTCGGGAATTGGATCGGCCGGGATCGTCCGTTTAAAGGCATTATCTACGAAGTAAGGGTATTGGATAGGCCTCTATCAGAGAATGAGATTTGGTCAAATTGGAAAAATGTGCAAGAGAAACTAATGTAGGATCGATTCGCTAATGTTTAGTTTAATTGCGGTCGAGGTCTTTGATGCGTAAGTTCGAGAAAAAGTGGAAAGGGTGGACTAAGCCATACATGTCAAGAGTCGTGGCTATTCTTGCCCTAATGACGACCATTATTGTCATCTGGTGCGGCGTTTATAACCGGACCAGTTTTGACGCCTGGAAAACCCCTTTATCTTATGAAGGAGACGCCTTGTTTGGTCTTGCCGTGTCAAAGGCATATGGCGATGGAGAAATATCTCCCTGTTTGTTGAAATTTGTTGAGCACCTCAATGCTCCATTTACAGCAAACTGGAATGAATATCCGTCCACTGAAGAGTTTATTCCTGTGAGCATTGGCTGGCTGGGGAGGATTTCAGGGCTATTTGTAGCCTCAAATATTATCGTTTTGTTAGCTCATATACTTGCGGGGTTATCCTTCTGGTGGGTCGGGAACTCTTTGAAATACAGGCGTGTTTTTGTTTTTTTGGGGGCCGTTCTATTTTCCTTCTCGCACTATATTTTTGTCCGAAACCTGCCCCATTTAGGGTTGGCCTTTTACTGGCATATCCCCTTGTTTCTTTTAGTAAGTTGGTGGTGTTTTTCGAGGAACCAAATAAGAATCGGGAGTAGAAAGTGGTGGATATCTGTTGCCGTCGCTTTCACTACTGGAACACTCAACCCATACTACTCTAGCATGTTTCTGCAATTTCTAGGGTTTGCTGCATTGCTTCATATCGCACGTAAGCAGTGGCAGGAAGCTAAAATCGTCATTATCCTTGGAGGCATTACAGTCTTTGGCTTTCTAATGATGAATATGGATACGTTCATCTATGGGTTTATGCACGGACCCAATGAAGGGATAGTAGTCCGTGATCTCGCAGCTTTGGAAAAATACGTATTGAAGATCCCTGAACTATTCATGCCGCCCGGTCATCATCGTTGGCGTTCGTGGGCCGATTTTGGAGCGAACTATTTCGGGCGTGTTTATGTCAGAGGTGAGATGGGGAGTCCGTATCTTGGTTTCGCAGGTATGACAGGTTTGCTCTGGTTGGGCGGTCTGAGCTTCTACCGATTGCTTCAGGGAAGGTCTCATGCCATACCCGTTCAAGCCTGGCAGATCCTGTGGATTTTACTGTATAGCCTTATTGGTGGTATCAACTTACTAATCGGAACTTTCGGATTAATTTTATTTCGAGGAACGAACAGATACAGTATTATAATTTTAGCTATTTCTTTACTTTTTCTGGTACGGCAACTTTCACGTTACTGCCACCCCAAACTTGTGTGGCCAATCGGGCTCAGTCTTTTGGCCCTGGGTTTATGGGATCAATTGCCGCCACAAACATCGAATGATTCTATTTACCAAACCAGGCGGATTATCGAATCAGACCGTGCCTTCGTTAGCAAAATGGAGTCTGTTTTGCCAGCCGGCAGCATGGTATTTCAACTGCCGATCATGGATTTTCCGGAGGTGTCCCCTATTAATAGAATGGGTGATTACCAACACTTCCGGCCTTACCTTTTTTCCAAACGTCTTCATTTTTCCTACGGTTCTAATAAGGGACGTCCCCGCGAATTGTGGCAAAGAGCAGTCGGGAGCCTCCCATTTACACAGATGGCGGCCGAGCTAGAGAAATATGGTTTCGCTGCCGTCTATATTAACCGACAGGGATATCAAGATCGTGGAGAGCGAATGATCGGAAATCTCAAGGCGCTTGGTAAACCCATCCTGGCAGAGAGCACCTTGAGGGATCTGATTGCTATAAGACTATTCCCGTCTACAACTCCGGCCCTGCCATTCAAATCGAGCCTTTACAAACCGAAAGAAGAAGATATTAGTGAGCTTAATCTAAAAGGTGGAGACAACGTGGTGCTTCACACGGGCTTTAGAGATGGAAACATAGGTGGCGGAGTGGACCTGAAATCAATATCCTTAAATGCTAACTTCAGCATAGAAGTTGTTGCAATACCGTTCAGTAGTCAGATTGATTACGCTGGTATTCTGGGTAACCATCCTGGCTACAATAATTTTGAAGGATTTGCAATACAGCAGGATGGTAATAATCAAAATGTGTATACTTTTGGGTTCGGGAACGGTAAGGAATGGTTGCCAGGTGTCCGGTTTGAGTTGGCCCCCGAAAAATGGAGCTACCTGGCCATCATGGTCGAGAGGAACATGATTAAGGTTTTCAGGAATGGGTCCCTTGTGGCGTCTGCAAATGCCACGGATTCTATCAAAAACAGTGGAATGCCTATATCTATCGGAAATTGGATTCAGAATGACCGTCCATTTAATGGTTTGATTGATGAGGTTAGGATTTTAAATCATGTCTTAAGTGGTGAGGAAGTGAAAGTCAATTGGAGTATCCTAGGGGAAAAGTATGGACTCGCAGCACATGCAAATGAGTGAGGGAAAAAGATTTGTTAAGATTCGCTCAACCCGCCTAGTTTTGAAGAGCTTAGGTGGCATGAAAACAATGATGCTGGGCGGTGGAGAAACTTTGGTAGAGCGGGAATTACGCGCGGAAGGTGTGGGAAGAGGTTGAGGCATTGGAAATGCAGAACAAGGTGATTGGCAATGGAGATGTGTAAGCGAAGAAGAATATAAAGACCTAAGAGATGTTTCCGGGCCTACGACATAAAAATGGGTAGAGTTGACAAGGACCGATGTTTCCTTTCAAATTGACGAAATGCTCAATGGTCTTGTATACTTCTTTAAATAATGCTAAATACAATGACATGTTAAACGTTTACAAAGGAAAACGCATATTAATAACCGGCCACACCGGCTTTAAGGGAAGCTGGCTTACCCTTTGGCTTCTTGAACTTGGAGCCGAGATAATTGGTTATTCTCTTGAACCGCCGAGCACACCCAATCTCTTTCAGTCTTTAGGCTTGGAGAGGGACATAGAGCATCATCACGGCGATGTCAGGGATCATGAGCACCTGGAGGGAGTATTTCAGAAGTCCGGGCCGGATATGGTTTTTCATCTTGCTGCCCAATCCCTGGTCCGCCTATCTTACGAAGAACCGCGTCTGACCTATGAGACCAACGTCACGGGCACGGTGAACGTGCTTGAGGCAGTCCGTCAGACAGAGACTGTACGGACAGTAATCAACGTAACCAGTGATAAGTGCTATGAGAACAGGGAATGGGTTTGGGGGTACCGGGAAAATGACCCCATGGGCGGCCGAGATCCTTATAGCTCAAGCAAGGGATGTGCTGAACTTGTCACATCAGCCTATATAGATTCATTTTTTTCTCCGGAAAGATATGGGAGGGCTCATCAAGTGGCGCTCGCCTCTGTGAGGGCCGGAAATGTTATCGGGGGAGGCGACTGGGGCGATGACCGCTTGATTCCAGATTGCATACGTGCTATAAGCCAGGATAAAGAAGTCCTGATACGCTATCCCAAAGCCATACGTCCCTGGCAGCATGTCTTAGAACCGCTTTATGGTTACTTACTCCTGGCAGCAAAATTGTGGGAGGATGGCCCACAATACAGTGGCGCATGGAATTTTGGTCCATCAGATGACGAAGTCTGGACCGTGGAAGAGGTGGTGCGAGAAATCATTCGACTTTGGGGCCGGGGAAGCTACCAGGCAGATCCTGAGAAACATGTTCACGAAGCCCATTGGCTCAAGCTCGATTGCAGCAAAGCGAAGATCGAACTTGGCTGGCAGCCAAGGTTTTCCGTTAGCCAATCTCTGAAAAAGAGTTTTGATTGGTACAAAACATTTTATCAAAGCGTGGGGATGGAGGAAATGAGGGAATTTACGGAAAAACAAATTCAGGGATATTTGAAAGCATAGAAGTTGAAAGCTGAAAGGGTAAAGCTAAAAGGGACAAGAAGATGAGATTTGGTTATGAGGATTTGGAAGTGTGGAATCGGTCTGTTGATTTTGCTGTAAAGGTTATTGAACTTGTTGAAACAATTGATACCGGAAGAAAGCATTATCGGCTTCTTGAGCAGATTGAGGCTGCATCGACAAGCGTTTCTATGAACTTAGCTGAAGGAAAAGGCAGGAATTCCAAAAAGGAGTTTGTTCAATTCTGCTACATTGCTCGTGGCTCACTGTATGAGACAATGACTTTACTGGAAATATTCAAGAGAAAAGGCTGGATTTTCGAAGTGAAAGTTTCCTCGTTGAAATCTGAAGGAATCGAAATAGCTTCAATGGTAAAAGGACTTATTAATGCAATAAGGAAGAGCTGAAAGCATGGAAGCTTTCAGCTTTCAGCTTTGAGCTTCTATCTTCAATCAACAAAGGAGCGGCGTCATGGAGGCATTAAAGAAAAGGGGTCTTCGTGTAGTCGTGTGGGTAAAAAGCAGCATAAAATTGGCATAGATTGGCTGTGGATAACGAGAAATAGAGTTTTCATAGGTATAAGAAATCTG
>SDBU01006605.1_pt1 | contig 13577 bp, 12 predicted proteins | sample 2277071 | NCBI WGS metagenome assembly SDBU01 (sample SAMN10397929, study PRJNA504765) | marine sediment metagenome | isolation source: marine sediment core GS08_GC12, 126 cmbsf | place: Arctic Ocean: Gakkel Ridge, Loki's castle | collected 2008
CAACGGCTTGGTCTTTGCCGGCGCCAACTGGAACACAACGTCCCCAATCGCCATCGTCTCCCTGGGCAACATGGACGCGGCCACACTGACTGTGCCAGCGGGGGCAACAATAGGGCTGAACACGGTGCAGGCCACCGACAGTGGCGGCAGGGTTGCCACCAGCACCTTCACCGTGAGCGTGCCCACGATAGAACTTTCGGCCACAAGCGGCTACAGGGGCGACACGCTGACGGTGACCGGAAGCGGATGGCTTCCGGGGATAGGGGGCATGGTGACCATCACCTTCGGTGTCCCCCTCTTGGACACTGTGATCGTGACGCCGGATGACAACGGCGAAATCAGCGTCCAGATCACTGTCCCGGCCACGGCTAACACCGCCAACATGGTTAATGCCACCGACGCTTTAGGCAACAGCGCCGGGGTCCAGGTCTTCCGCCCTCGGGGTAGTCCTGTCGTCGGGGCACGTAAGCCACACCAGCAGGGGGTGGCGGGCCTCCTTGAGTTCCAGGGACCGGGCCGGGGTCACCTCCGGCTTGCACATGGCGAAGGCGTTGCTCATGAGTCCCTTGGCGCGCAGCAGGTCCACCTCGGCCAGGCGGTCCGCCGCCGTCACGATGTTCTCGCATTCGGCGGCCACCATACGGGTCAACTGCCACAATACCCGCCGGACCTCTTCTTCCTCTTCGGCGATGGCGGCGCTCAAATCGTTGCCCGGTTCGATGACGGCCATGGGCTCAATGTAGAGCGTGGCGCCGCTGTCGGAGGACCCGTGCACCAGGCCGGGGATCTCGTTCTTGCGATAGGCGTTGACGGGCAGCACGTAGCGGTCCCGGCATATGGTGGGGTTGGGATACTGGAGATGCGGGCGCACGTTCGGATGCTCGATAAGGCGACGCAGTGTCTCCTCGATTCGCTTGCGCAGGGACCGAATGCGGCGCCGGACGGCCTTCAGTTCGGCGCTGGCGCCGTCCAGCACCAGCCCCGCGCCGTCTATGCATTTCCGAATCCGTTGCACGGGCTCCTCGCAGCGAGGAATGGTCCGCCCCAGCGCAGCCAGGGCGGGGAATTCACTGCCCAGACGCTGCAGTGACCTGGCCACTCGGTTCGCGGCGTCCAGGCACTCAGCCATGCGCCAGAGCAGGGATGGTTCGAGCGGCCCGCCGCCGGCCCGGGCTCGTTCCGCGGGGGCGGTGATATCCTCCACGGGGCCCAGCGGCAGCGGGAACGCCGCGCTGAGCGCCTGCGCCATCTCGGACGTCTCCTGCAAGGCGTGGCGGATGGATTCCGCATCATCCATCGGCAGGAGGGCGGCCGCTTTCTGCTTGCCGCGCGAGGTCGTCGCGTATCCCGCAAGGATGCCCTTGACCTTGTCGAATTCCAATACTCTGAGGACGTCCGGGTCCATGTGCGCGCGCCTTGCCTGCTGTTGTTACCTTTGCTTCCCGCTTCTGCTCCGGCCGGTGCGGCTCATTCTACGCGAACACCCGTGCGGGCGGCAAAGAGGGAACAGGGACTGAGCACGTAAGGCGGCCACGCGCGCTGCTGTAAGGGCATCCCGCAACTGCGGGACCGTGCCCCTACGACCGGTTGGCAGGGGGAAACTCAGGACGGTTGGTTTCCGGGGAATTCGGGTCTTGCAATGTCCGGGCATTTCGGTTAGGGTAGTTGTTGAGAATGAGTATCAATAGCAACAAGCGTTCACGGCTGGGCCGTCAGGCTGTGGTCGATTCCGCGCGCCAGAGGCTCCAAGCCTACCTGGCCCGCTCCGGGTTGCGGTGGACCAGCCAGCGCCGGCTTGTGCTGGAAGAAGTCCTGCGCCGATTCAGGCATTTCGACGCCGAGGAGCTGTACGAGAACCTTCACGCTGCGGGCAAAGGCATCTCGCGGGCCACCGTCTACCGCGCCCTCGGGCACCTGAAGGACGCAGGGTTGGTCAAGGAGGTGCTCCAGCGCCGTGGCAGGGCAAGCTACGAGGCCGTTTACGGCCAGGAGCACCACGATCACATGCTGTGCACAGAGTGCGGCAAAGTGATCGAGTTCCGCGACGAGCGCATAGAGGAGCTGCAGCGCAAGATCTGTCGCAGATATGGTTTCGCTGCCCAGGAGCACCGGCTCGGCATCCGCGGCGTCTGCCGTGAATGTCGGGCGAGGCGCAAGGGGAGCCGGGGCAAGCGCTCCTCGGCCCGGTCCCGCGTCCGGGGCGCGGCAAGCAGGGGGGGATGAATGGTGACGACTCTCGATAGGCTGCCGGCAGGGAAGGTTGCAGTGGTGGTCGGCTTCCAGGGGGGCCGGGGCATGATGCGCAGGCTGGACGTGCTGGGTCTGCGGCCGGGCAAGCGGATTCGTCAGTTGAGTTCCCAGTTCATGGCCGGCCCCATCACCATACTGGTGGACGGGCGACAGGTAGCGATGGGCCGCGGCATCGCCGCCAGGGTCCAGGTGCGAACGGTGGATTGAAGCCAATGGTCGGCAGCCGTGCAACGAATCCAGATACCGCTGGCGAGGGGCTGAGGGTCCTGTTGATGGGCAGCCCGAACGTCGGCAAGAGTGCGGTCTTTTCCCGCCTGACGGGCGCCCGCGTCATCGCCTCCAACTATCCGGGCACGACGGTGACGTTCACCGAAGGCCGGATCAAGCTGGATGACCGCGTCTGCAAAGTCATTGACGTGCCGGGCACCTATACTCTTGAGCCGACCAGCCCTGCCGAGGAAGTGGCCGTCGAGATGCTCAAGAGCGGGGACATCGTCGTCAACGTGGTGGACGCCACCAACCTGGAGCGCAACCTGAACCTGACGCTGCAACTGCTCAGGCGGAACGTGCCGATGGTGGTGGCCCTGAACATGTGGGACGAGGCGCTCGAGCACGGCATCAGCATAGACGTGGAGGGCCTGCAACGGAGGCTCGGCGTGCCGGTCGTCCCCACCTGTGCCATCAGCGGCGAGGGCATGAAGGACCTCCTGGAAAGCCTGCGGGCAGCCCGGCCCGGGAGCCTTGAGTATGAGGACGCCGACCGATGGCACATCATCGGCGACATTATAGACGACGTGCAGGAGGTCGAGCATCGCCATCCCACAATCGGCCAGTCGATCAGCCACGCGACCGTCCATCCTGTGATCGGGCCCATCTTTGCGCTGGTCGTACTGGTCATGTCCTTCGAGATCGTGCGGCTGGTGGGCGAGGGCTTGATCGGCCACGTGGCTGAGCCGCTGTTCGAATGGCTATGGGTGCCGGTGATGGAGCGACTTTCGGAGTTTCTGGGCTCGGCGGGCATCATCCACGACCTGTTGGTCGGCCAGCTTGTTGACGGGACGATCAGCCTCGGGGAGTCCTTCGGCGTGCTGACGACGGGGTTGTATATTCCCTTTGCGGCTGTTCTCCCCTACGTCTTTGCCTTCTACCTGGTGCTGGGCGTCCTGGAGGACAGCGGCTACTTGCCGCGTCTGGGGGTTCTGGTGGACAACGTGATGCACCGGCTCGGGCTCCACGGGCTGTCCGTTGTGCCGTTCATGCTCGGCCTGGGATGCAACGTGCCGGGGGCAATGGCCCTGCGCGTTCTTGAGACGCGCAAGGAGCGTTTCATCGCTGCGACGCTGCTGGCCATCTGTGTGCCGTGCATGGCGCAACTGGCCATGATGGCCGGCCTGCTGGGCAAGTACGGGGCCTTGGGTTTTGCTCTGGTCTTTGGCACGCTGTTCCTGCTCTGGGTCGGTCTGGGCTTGGCGCTCAAACGGCTGACGCCAGGCACAACCCCTGAGATACTGGTGGACATCCCTCCCTATCGGCTGCCCTATTGGAGGGCCCTGATTCAGAAGCTCTTCATGCGCGTGAAAGGGTTCCTCACAGGGGCCGTGCCCTACGTCCTGTTGGGGGTCCTTGTTGTCAATGTCCTCTATAGCCTCGGCGTCATAGGCCTGCTGACCAGGATATTAGGGCCCTTAACGAGCCCTATTCTGGGCCTGCCGGCGGAGGCGGCCGGAGCGCTGCTGGTAGGTTTCCTCAGGAAGGACGTCGCCGTCGGCATGCTGGCGCCGCTGAACCTGAGTCTGAAACAGCTCGTGGTGGCCTGCGTGGTGCTGACCGCTTACTTCCCGTGCGCGGCCTCCTTTATCATCCTGTTCCGGGAGCTGGGCGCCCGGGACGTGATGAAGGCGACCGTCATCATGCTGTTGGCCGCGTTCGGTGCTGGGGGCCTGCTGAACCTTATATTGACGGGCCTGGGCATGTAGCAACGTGCCCGGCTGGCCGCGTTAGCCCTACAGCGTCAGACTTTGCACCACCGAGGCGCAGAGGACACAGAGAGACGGCGATTATGAATTGGAGTTCAGGGCGCTTTCCGCCAGACGGATAGGCGGACCACTTGTTGCCTCTGAGTTCGCCCCGAGTTGCCGTTCTCCGCGCTCTCGGTGCCTCAGTGGTAGATCAACGTTGTAGTGCTAGTCAACCGAGCCTTCCGCGCACAGCGACTGCAGCATGTGCAACGCCGCGTCTGTTTGGCCGGCCGCGGCCAGATTGCGCAACTGCCGCACTGCCTCTTCATCCTCTGCGTGGAACAGCACCGGGCCCCCCTGCCGGCACGGCTCGATCAGGTCTTGGTAAGGCGCGAGCAGCGCCGATTCGAGCTGGTCCAGGCTGGTCTTTTCCTTGGCGGACACGTAGACGACGGCTGATGAGGCCAGTTCCACCGGCGGCTTGGGGCGGGGCGCAGCGCCCCCGAGCAGGTCTATCTTATTGCCGACCAGGATCAGATGCGCGTCTTCCTTGAGCGCCGGCATTGAATCCAGGGCCTGTCCGATGCCTTCCCGGGCGTCGAAGACAAGGAGAGCGACGTCGCAGGTGCGGGCCAGCTCGGCCGCCCGGTTCACGGCATGCTTTTCCACCTCATCCCGGGCGCGGCGGATGCCGGCCGAGTCCAGCAGCTCGAACGGCACTCCGTGCAGGGACACGGTCTCGGCGACGATGTCGCGTGTGGTGCCGGGATCGTGGTGCACGATCACCCGCTCCTCCTCCAGGAGCGCATTGAGCAGCGTGGACTTGCCGACGTTGGGCGGCCCGAGCAGCGCAGCCCGGGGAGGTCGAAGCAGCGCGCGGCCCAGCCGAGCCGTTCGCAGCAATGCATCCAGACGCTCCTCGGCCCCCTCATACGCGCCGCCCGCAAGCGATTCGGCGATGGCTGCCAGCTCGTGCACCAGGGCGCCCTGGGCCTGATGGAGGAGCATTGCTGCGGCCAGACGCGTTGGCGCGCGGGTGAGCCGGTCGAGGGCCCTGGCCCTGATCGTCGCTGTTGAGAGGGGGGCGGCCGGCGCAGCCGCCTGGCACGTCAGGTCCCGCCAGGCGACCACGCGTGCTCCGGCCTCCGCCAGACGTTGCAGGACGGCCTGCGTGGCCACGATGCCGCCGTGACAGTTCACCTCGAAGTAGGGCTCACCGGTAGGCGCGTCCTCCGGGCGCAGGTGGGCGAGGATGACTTCGTCCAGGACGGCGTCGCCTCGCCGGATGGTGCCGTGGGCTATCGCTCCCGCAGGAATCCGGCTCGCGCTGCGCTTGGTGCCGACGAACATCACGTCCAGAATCTGAGCCGCGCCGCTACCCGTGACGGCGATGATGCCTATCCCGCCCTCACCGGGCGGGGTGATGATGCTGGCGCGGACGACGGTTTGATCCATGCCCGCGGTCCTCTTGGCGAGCGCAGGAACAGGGCTTGACGCGTCGCCGCCCATTCTATACCATCTGACTACCGGCGTCACGGAGCGCTGGTGCGGTACGGCCGGGGAGCCGCAACCGGTGGTTCAGCAAGAGGGGGACAGACATGAGGTGCGGGGGCAGGGCTCTTGCAGCGGCGGGTATAATCGCGGTTCTTGCTATCTGCGGTGCGGAAGGAGGCAGGGCGAGGATGGAGAACATCAGACTGCCCGGGCCGAGGCCCAAGGGCGAGATGTCAGTCGAAGAGGCGATCCAGCTCCGCCGGAGCCGGCGCGATTTCGCCGCCGCTCCCTTGACGATGGAGCAGCTCGGCCAGGTGCTGTGGTGCGCCCAAGGCATCACGGAGCGGGGCGGTTCCAAGCGAGCCGCGCCCTCGGCGGGCGCCACGTATCCCATGGTGCTCTTCGCGGCCGTGGGGGAGCAAACAGTGGCCGGGCTGGGGGCGGGCGTCTACCAATACCTCCCCGCGGGCCATGCGCTGAAGAAGGTCCTGGACGGCGATATCCGGGGGCGCATAGCTAACGCCGCCTACAGGCAGCATTTCCTGGCGGAGGCGCCGCTGGACATCCTGATGGCGGCGGACCATTCCAGAACCAGCTCCCGTTACGGCGAGCGCGCGCCCCGCTACGTGGCCATGGAGGCGGGCCACATCGGCCAGAACATCTACCTGCAGGCCGAAGCGCTGGGCCTGGGCACCGTGGCCGTGGGGGCCTTCGACGATGACGCCATGGCGGAGGTCTTCGCACTCCCGCGCGAGCTTGAGCCGCTGTACCTGATGCCCGTGGGGCACGTCCGCTGAAACGGGGATGCTGGGCGGCGGTCCCGGCGAAATCCGCGCAAAGGTGTTGCAACTTCGGACGTGAGTCCCTAGAATAGGACCACCGGGGGCAGTCCTCGGTAGCTGGACACTGGAATCCTCGCTGAATTTCCACTTCATCCTGCGGGGATGGTCCCTATTCCGGAGGGTGTGGATGGACCGAGGAGATGGGGTTGATGTCGCAAGGCTGTTCGAAGACAGCGGCCTTACGTATGACGATTTCATCATGCTGCCGGGCTATATAAGCTGTGGGTTGGCCGACATCTCGCTGGAGACGAAGCTGACCCGCGATATCACTGTCAAGCTCCCCGTCGTCAGTTCGCCGATGGACACCGTGACGGAGAGCCGCATGGCCATCTACATGGCGCTGCTCGGCGGGATCGGCGTAATCCACTACAACAACTCCATTGATGAGCAGGTGGCCGAAGTCAGGAAGACCAAGAGGTTCGAGAACGGGTTCATCATGGACCCCGTAGTGCTCTCGCCCGAGCACCGCATATCCGACGTGGACACGATCAATGAGCAGCACGGGTTCAGCGGCATTCCGATCACCGAGAACGGCAAGGTGAGGGGCAAGCTGGTCGGCATAGTGACCGCCCGCGACGTGGACTTCGAGCCGGACCGCAGCAAGCTGCTGCGGGAGGTAATGACCACGGATCTGGTGATGGCGCCCGTGGGCATCACGCTTGCCGAAGGCAATCGCATTCTGCGCGACAGCAAGAAGGGCAAACTCCCGATCGTGGACGGTGAAGGCAACCTGGTCTGCCTGATGAGCCGGACCGACCTTCGCAAGAATCAGGACTTCCCGCGCGCCAGCAAGGATGAGGCCAAGCAGTTGCTGGTCGGTGCCGCCGTCGGCACCCACGACGAAGACAGGGAGCGGCTCGGCGCCCTGGTGGAAGCCGGGGCGGACGTCATCGTCCTGGACAGCGCTCAGGGCTATTCCGTCTTTCAAGTCGAGATGATCAAGTGGGCCAAGCAGACCTACCCGGACCTGCAGATCATCGGCGGCAATGTGGTTACGGCCGGCCAGTGCGAAGGGCTGATCGAGGCCGGCGTTGATGCCCTTCGGGTCGGGATGGGCTCCGGTTCAATATGCATAACGCAGGAGACCGTTGCGGTGGGTCGCTCGCAGGCCAGTGCCGTCCATTACTGCGCACAGTTCTGCAAGGAGCGCGGCGTCCCCGTCATCGCGGACGGCGGCATAAGGTCAATAGGCCACATTGCCAAGGCGCTGGCCGTGGGCGCTTCCAGCGTCATGTTGGGCTACCTCCTGGCTGGCACCGACGAGACGCCCGGCGAGTACTTCTATGAGGGCGGCGTGAGGGTGAAGTGCTACCGCGGAATGGGCTCGCCCGAAGTCATAGCGGAGCGCGGCGCCAAGCGATACATGGAAAGGGATGAGACGATCAAGGTGGCGCAGGGCGTCAGCGGCACCGTGGTGGACAAGGGGTCCGTCGTCGACTACGTTCCCTACCTCATGCAGGGCCTAAGGCACTTCCTGCAGGACGTGGGCTGCCCCTCCGTCCAGGAGCTGCACGATGCCCCGCCGGGCAAGATCAGGTTCGAGAAACGCACTCCTTCGGCGCGGGTCGAGGGGGACGTTCATAGTCTGCATTCCTTCCAGGAACCGCATCGTTTCGGCAGGCCGAAGGGCTGACGGCCGCCCTGGCGTCGGCGAGCACGGGCAAAGCCCGTGGGGGCCGGCTTGATTTCCGCCTGCCGGTCACCGTACTCTTGGGGTTCGGGTCGCGTTGGCGGCGTCGGTCCAACGCTTCGCCTCTGCGGGCAAGGTGCCGGGGACCCGGGCGGTTCCCTGTGCGCCAGCGGCCCGCCGCCACAGCCAAGGGGTTCTTCGTTGTTCAGCCGAAGGCTCAATGTCCTGCTCTGCGCTTTCCTGCTGGCGGGGGGCGTGCTGGTTGCCCGGCTGGGGCAGATTCAACTGGGCCGCCGCTACCTGTTCGACATGGAGGAGTATGAGCGCGCCGGGGGCAGCCACCTGGTCGAAACCGTAAGGGGTGGCATCTACACGCGCTGGGGCACGCCGCTCGCCGTTCAGGTTCATTCGTTCGATCTGGCCGTTCGTTACAGCCAGCTCCTGCTGGCCTGCTCGAAGCCGTGGGAACGCACCGATGTCCGTGAACTGATGGACGAGTACGTGGACGCCGTGAGTCCCGGTGTAGGGCCGAACAAGCAGTCCCTGGCAGCTGCGGCCGAAGAACGGTACGCGCGCCTCTGGTCGTCCCCCGGCGCCCGATCCCCCGTCTATGGCTCGATGGAAGATTACGTGCGCAGGCGTCTGAGCGGCGAGTCCAAGAAACAGATCGAACGGGGGCCGGCGCCTCCGCGTGCAGCCGACTGGAGGGATGTCGTCGGCCAGTTAACCGGCGTCCCCGCGGAAGAGCTTACCGGCGAGGCCGACGAAGCGATCCGGCGGGTCGAACACATGGAGGGCCGCGTGCGCGCGGCCCAGATGGCACGCGAGGGCCGGGCCGACATCCGCGTCGCTGAAAGGTACCAGTACCACTGCGTGGTCCAGGGCGTGGCCCCCGAAGTAGCTGCTGTCTGCCGCACCGAGCCTGGCCGCTTTCCCGCGGTGCGAGTCCGCCGAGAGAGCGTGCCCGCCGTGGTGGTCCTTGAACGTAGCCGCCGCCTGTACCCCAACGGCAGCCTGGCGCCCCACGTCGTCGGGCAGATGGTGAAGCTGTCGCCGAAGTTGTGGGACGAAAAGGTGGAGCAGGGCAGGGCGTGGTGGATGGGCATGCCGTTCGCGGACATCGGACGGCGCTACACGATGGACGAACGCGCCGGCGCCAGCGGAATGGAGATGGCCCGTGAGGACCTGCTGCGGGGCACGCGCGGCTATGTGCTGAACCGCCTGGCCTTCGGCGTGTTGAAGGTCGAGAAGGTGTCGCTCGAGAGCTCGCCGGAGCCCGGCGGTGACGTCTACCTGACGGTTCGCGAGGATTTCCAGCGTGCGGCCAGTGCGGCGCTCGCACGGGCCGCGGCGACGGCAGAGCTTGAGTTCAAGAGCGGCGCCCTCGTCATCCTGGACGTGCACAGCGGCGCCGTGCTGGCCGCCGCCACCTACCCGAGTTTCGACCTCGCCGCGTATCACATAGAGGAGGACTACGCGAAGCTCGTGGCGGACCCTCGCAAACCCTTTCTCTTCCGGCCGCTGCAGGCGGCCCTGCCGACGGGGTCGGTCTACAAGGTCATCACGGCCATCGCGGCGTTGGAGGAGGGAGCGATCACTCCGGCAAAGACGTTCACGTGCAGGAGGCAGGAGGAATTCCGTGCCGGCCGGGCCAGGCGCACCTTTCACTGCACCGGCGCACACCAGACGCTGGCGCTCGTGCGGGCCATTGAGAGGTCGTGCAACATCTACTTCTACAACACGGCGCGCGCCGCGGGCGGCGAGGCCCTGGCGCGGTGGGGCAGGCGCTTCGGGCTCGGCACGCGTACCGGCGCGGACCTGCCCTACGAACGCTCGGGCAGTCTGCCCGACCCTCGCGGGCTGTTCGGCACCCTCAACCTGTGCATCGGGCAGGGCGAGCTCACGTGCACGCCCCTGCAGGTGGCCAATATGATGGCCGCCATCGCCAATGGCGGCAAGCTCTACCGGCCGCACTTCTTCGACCACGCCAAAGACGCGCGGGGCGAGGTCATCTGGTCGTACGAGCCGGAGTTCAAGCAGATCCCCCTCACGGAGGGCACCCTGGATGCGGTGCGGGAAGGGATGCGGCTCGCCGTCGAACGCGGCACGGCGCGGCCCGACGTGCTGGCGCGCTCTACGACGCTGCGCGACGGACTGGAGCCCTACCGGGTCGCCGGCAAGACGGGCACCGCCGAGATCGCCGGCACGGACCTGAACCACGCATGGTTCGCCGGCTATGCGCCCTGCGACGATCCGAAGATAGCCTTTGCCGCCGTCAGCGAGCGCACACCCGGCCACGGCGGCAGCCACGCCGCGCCCATAGTCGCCTTCGCCCTCGAAGACATCTGGGACCAGGTCGAGGACATGCCGTAGGCAAGGCCGGACATCGGCCCGCGCAGCTAACGCCGAGGCACTGCCGGCAGTGCCAATGGCCCTGGCGTTGAATACGCCGTGATCGTTGCCTTCTCGCGGAATCCCGCGGAGTCCAGCTTCCCTTCGGCGTAGGCGTCCACGTCCGCCTTGGTGACGTGAACCGTAAGAACCGTCCGCTGGCCCGGCACACCAATGCCGGCCCGGGGGCCGAAGTCGTCAATGACCCGATCCCCCATGTATCCGGGCATCGCTTCCGGGGGAAGATACCCGGGAGGAACAGCTGTGCCCGGCACCACCGGCCCTTTCGGCACTCTCTTCAGTACCGGCACTTTCGACAGTATCGGTGGCCCGCCGAAGCCGCCGCCAAGGCCGCCTCCGCCGCCGCCGAAGCCGCCGCCCTCGACGGCGTAGCCGGGGACGCCCAGGAACATGCCGCTTCCGGAAAAGAGCCCGCTGACAGGATCTTGAACGCCGCGGCCGGGCGTTGCACCTCCCAGCACGGCAATGGCAACGGACTCGTCGGGCTTCAACCCCCGCATGTTCGAGGCATGTTTGAGCGCTGCCAGAAGCGTCCGTTTGAGCGCTTCGACTTTCTCTGCGTCGTACGTTGGGCCGGCCGGACCCGAGGGCCTCGGAAGCTCAGGAGGTCCGTAGACCTCGCGTCTTGCGCGTTCCCAGGCGGAATCGGCTTCTTCCTTGTCTTCTTCGTGCTTCTGTGTAGGCGGGGAGACGAGGGGGAACTTGATGCTGGTCACAAACAGCGCCCCGTATCCTTGCAGGTAAACGGGCTGTGGTCCCTGCTGTGGTCTGATTCGCTCATAGTCCGGATAGAAAATGATCCGGCTGCCTGGCGTCGGGGGCTGCCGATAATCTTTCGGGAGATCGCGTTCGAGCGCCTTGCCGAGGAGGCGCGACATGACGGCCAGGTCTTCCACTATCGCGGCAAGGTCGGCCGGATCCGTTTTGCCGGAAGGGATCACGAGGGGTGGCGCAGTACCTCGCCCCGGTCTGCCCCGACCCCTCAACGCCTCCACCAGTTGCAGATACTCGGCCTCGTATTCCGCAATTCGTCCCCTTTCTGCTGCTGCTGGTCCTCCTACGAACACCTGCCGCAACGGCTCGCGGGCTTTCTCCGCTATGCGCACCGGGACCGAGCCGCCCCCACTCCCGCCGCCCCCGAGCAGCAGAAGCACTGCCAACACAACGCCTGTCTTGATTACCGATGTCATTCTGACCTCCCTTCGTTGAGTGTCTCGGTGCCCGCATCCGCATCCGGTGCGGGCGCCATGGGCTGCCTGTAGGCCCACAGCGTGGCCATATCCGCGGCCAGGACGATCAGGTCGTCGCGCAGCACGACGTCGTCCGCGACGCGGCGCCTCTCGATCCCCAGAAAGGCGGCGGCGATGGCTTCTTGCTCTTCCGCGCGGGCCGTGAGGTACGCTTCGATGAACTGGCTCAAGAGCCGGTTCGTTACGGCGTTTGACGCCGCGAACGTCTGAACCGCCAGTTGCTCCATGTCCGCGCGAAGCTGTGCGTACAGTTCGGCTTCGATCTGTGAGCGCGCGTCGGTCAGGGAAGCCTGCCACTCGGCTCGCAGCGCCTCCACGTCCACGGCGGGGCGAGGACGGAGCCATCCGATCGCGTATCCGAGCGCCATCAGTAGTAGGGCAGCGGCCGCCGCCAGGGCAAACCGTCGCGCGGCCGCCGGCAGACGCTGCCGGGGCATCCGCCACGCGTCCAGGTGAGCCATCGCGTCGCCCCACGTGGACACGGCGGCCCGGCATTCCGCACAGTCCGCCAGGTGCCGCTTCAGCTTCGATCGGGCGCGTCCGTCCAGTTCTCCGTAGAGGTAGTCCATCCATTTCTCGGGAGTCGGGTGGGTCATGTTCGCTCCTTTCCATACGATCCGTTCTTCGTCACGGCGTTTCTTCGGCGAGGTCGGGGCTCAACATGCGGGCCAGCCGGTTCAACGCCTCCGCCATTCGGGACTTCACCGTGCCCAGCGGGATGCTGAGCACCTCGGCAATCTCTCGGAACTTGAGACCCTCGTAGTGGCGGAGCACGACGACGGCCCGGTATGTCTCCGGCAGCCGGGACAGCGCGCGTTTCACCCCTTCGGCACGTTCGCGCCGGGCCAGTCGTGCTGGCGGCGAAAGCTCGGAGGATGCCCTCCCGCTGTGCGCGGCCGCACCCCGTTCCTCTCCGGCGTCCAGGGGCGATTCCGGTCGCCGTTGCATCCTGCGTCGCTCGTCCAGGCAAAGGTTGACGGCTACGCGCCACAGGAACGTGGAGAAACGCGCATCGTGCCTGTAGGACGCGGCGCGTTCGAGCAAACGCGCGAAGGTCTCCTGCGCCAGGTCCTCGCCCCGGTGCGGATCGCCCGTCATTCGGGTGCACAGTCGCCGGATCGGCTCACGCCACCTCCGCACCAGCAAGCCGAAGGCGCGCCGATCGCCATCGGCCTGGACGCGCCGCATGGCCTGCTCGTCGCTCAGAGACATGAGGGGCCTTACGTGCGACAGCAGGGACTCGGGCTGACGGTCGCCTGTTTCCGATTGCTCGGGCAATTCCATGGAATGGTCCACAGGGGTTATCCCGTCCGGCGGCATCGGGCCCGCGCCTCTCTCACACTGTTAGACGTTCCGCCCGTCGAGTTGGGTCGGAAGAAATCCTGCTTAGAACGCCTAACGGAGCTAACCGCAGAGATCGCAGAGGACGCTGAGAAGGCCAAGAAACCGATCCATAACACGTTCTTTCGGCTCTGCGTTCTCTGCGTCCTCGGCGGTGAATCCGTTTTGTCAGAGGTCCTTACGGCGAACTTTCCGCCCGGCAGAGCTTGGCAGGCGACCTGGGGCCCCCGTCATCAATAAGCGCTGACAACGGCGCGTTCGCGGAACTGATCTTCTGTCAGTTCTCCTCGGGCGTAGGCGTCCACGTCCGCTTTGGTGACGTGGATGGTCAGGGCCGTCGGCTGCATGGCGGCCGTAGTGGTGGCGTAGGCCCTGGCCGTGCCCCAACTGCGTGTGCCGC
>SDBU01006606.1_pt1 | contig 13575 bp, 14 predicted proteins | sample 2277071 | NCBI WGS metagenome assembly SDBU01 (sample SAMN10397929, study PRJNA504765) | marine sediment metagenome | isolation source: marine sediment core GS08_GC12, 126 cmbsf | place: Arctic Ocean: Gakkel Ridge, Loki's castle | collected 2008
TTGAGAAATGAATATGAATATGTCATGGGAGAGAACGAGATCTATCCTGAGAAGTATGAAGGAATCATACCTGAGAAAAGGGGAACATAGCCGAAGTTAACGCAGCCTTGGAAACAAAGATTGAGACTATAGACACCGGGAAAACCATACGCCTCTATAAAGTCTTCCAGACTAGAAGTGGATTTGCAGGCGTCCTAGTCTACGATACTTGAGGTCTAAAGGATGGGTAACTACGCGGTAGACGACTGGAACAGCAGGAAGGGTAGTCTTACTGATGCGTTGGATGCATTGGAAACTCAGCTAGAGCTGGTTACAAACACCAAAACCATTTATGTTATTGACATAATCGAGGTTAGGGGTGCTTTCGAGGCTGTATTGGTTGTTCAGACTTAGTGAGGAACAAGGCAAGATGTCTAACGGTGAGAGAGAGCTTGGGAAAGACATAGGAGGGATTAAAGGAACTCTCGACACTTTCTACAAAGAGTACACTTCAGACAAAAAGCAAACAATAGATGACTTGCGGTATATACGGGAAAAAGTTTCCGACATGAAGACTAACATTAATGGAGTCTCCATTAGACTAGCAAATCACGTTGACGGACATGACAAAACAGTTGCGAAAATTAGTGGCGGCATCGGAGGCATCGCCGGATTTGCAGTATATCTGGTAAGCCATATAATAACAGCATTCAAAGGAATGTTTTAATTAAATCCAAGGAGGGTTTAACAATGAAAAAAAAAGTAGAGGATATGAAGGACACATTAAGGAAGAACAGCAAGAAATGGTTAAAGAAATTCAATGCCGTGGACGTGACCGTGGGATTGAAAGAAGTCGATGGCGAATTGACTGATGAACTTTGTTATAGATTCTGGGTTAAGAAAAAGAAGGGTGTTACTTCTCTATCTAAGACTGAAAAAGTACCTAAAAAGCTTGATAGCCTGAAGACTGATGTTAAAGAGTATGAGTCATACGCGGCGTTAGAAGATTGGGGTGGATATAATTATTGTAGTGGAACTGGAACTGGAGTTTCTATCCAATCAATGCTTACTGAAAGAATACGTCCAATGAAACCAGGAGTTTCCATGGGAAACATATCCGGTCCAACCGGCACTGCCGGTCCACTCTATAAAAAGGATGGACAGTATTACGTTCTATCTAACGGTCATGTGGAAGCTGAGGATCCATTCAAGTATGTAGGCGACCAGCGAGTTGAGAATCTACAGCCTGGCGTAGCGCATGGAGGCAAGTATCCTGAAGACTATATCAACAACATGCGGTACATGATATTGTTGAATAACATAGCCAACATGGATGTTACGGGTTTTAACAAAAATATAAGGGACGCAGAGGAAACAGTCAATATACAATACAACGACGGGACGACAGTGCAATCCACCTACAACACGGCAGACGCTGCTTTAGCTGGTCCACTGAAACTTGGGACTGAGATAATAGGAGGTAAAGTAGATATACCCGAGTATGTTACGAAACCTGGGGATAAGGGAGTAATCTACAGTTGGAAGATGGATGGAGCGTCAGAGTTCATAGTGACAGACGTCGGCATAGGGGCCTCAGTAAGTTATTCAAAAGGTAAGGTTGCTTTACTGAAGGACTTAGTTCGTGTGACCAGATGCGGTGGACCAGGTTCCAGTGGAAGTAATGCAGTCATAATATTAGAGGATGGCCGGTATGCAGAACTAGGCTTAAATTTCGCAGGTAACAGTAGTAGCAATCTGATATGCGCTATACAACATATTAACGTGGCCTTTGATGGGCGAGTAGTGACAACAGACGACGAACCCCCACAACCTCCGGATCCTCCGGAGCCGCCTATACCACCAGTGCCACCACAGCCTCCCCAAGAGCTTTATGCTATTGGAACTGGTTTAGTAGCGCTCGGCGCGTTATTGATTAAGGAGGGTGACTATGCATGGGGGATTGGCTTAGTAGCCCTTGGTTTAGCAGTGATTGTTGTGTCGAAGGAGTATGCTAAACGACAGGCTAAGAAATACTTGGAGAATGTCAAGTGAGACGAAATAATGCCAAACATTAAGTTAAGCAAAGCACAGAAAGCATTAATTGTAACAGCATTGGCACTCTTAGGTTTGGTTTTTTTTTATTCTCCAGAGTTTGATGAATGGGATGCTTACTGTAATACACTTATAGATTGCTATGATAATACGAATTATACTTGCGTTAAGACATTAATAGGTGGAACTAATATCACATTAAAGGATTGTAATTACACTAGTTTTGAAGAAATTAACACTATTAAAGATGGTGAAATGTATGTCGGTAATAACATCAGCATAGACAAGGAGAATATACCCATCTATGCTTTGAATGTTACAGCCTGTAATGATATGGGTTTATGCAAAACCCCTGTGATAATAGATAAGATTTCGGATAAGAATGAGATTATTCCATTAGTCATTAAAACTAATCTGAATGTTCCTTATGAAATTTGGGGTTTACATAATAAAACTTATACTAGGACAATCTATAATAGCACGAATAATACAGTAGCTTGTAAGGAAGTGTGGGTTAATGTTTCTAATGCCTTCTTATGTGAAGGGGTTTATTATCCCTGCCAGCTATTAGAGAAAGGGATCTGTTCTTACAATACTTCAAGTCCGATTGGTTATTATGATGAAACTCTGGAAGTGTTCGGTAGACTAGAAGTGGATGAAATATTAATTCATACTAATCGTACTAATAATTTTGAAATAAGATATAAACCCGAAACAGAATCAGGTAAACTAGATGTACTGGCTTATACTCCAGATGATATACTAGTCGGAGATATTGACCCCTACTGGACGGGAGTAGCTGGTTCAGGGAATTGGTATGCGATTGGAAAGTATTATGAGCGTCCAGGTAGTGTTGATTATAATCTTATAGGTCCATTACTTGCTGGTAATTGGACTGATGCTAATTGTGGTGAAGGAAACAGCTATGGTGGTAATGCTCTTTTAGACAGGACTGAGGATGATGTCTTTTATTGTATTGGTGCTAACACAGTTGAAGCGTGGAATCTAACAAGTAATCTTACTTTATGGAGTAGCATTATCCGTGGTGGTAATTCTCCTATGGCTGGTATGAATGATGGAGATGGACATATTTGGTACACTCAATGGGAGGGTGGTTTACTGAACATAACCAAGATTGATACAGATGATGGAGCTATTCTTTGCGACTATCATGGAACTGATTCTTATGCATATTTCAGTCCGATAATAACTGATGAAGATATTGTTGTTACTTATTCAACTTCAAGCAAACTTTACGGTATTAATATGGCTGATTGTACTTATAGTTGGGATACTGCTTGTGTTTTATCTTTTTACTCTTATGTAGCTTATGACGGTAATCGTATTTACGCTCAATGTAGTGGAGGCACTGAACAAATAGATGCTACTGATGGAAGCGTTAATGCTTCTTGGACAGGAGCTGGAGGCACTAGTCAAGGTATAGCACTTGATGCTGATTATGTTTTTATTGGTGATGCTGATGGAGTATTATGGTTGAATCGTTCTACTGGTGTTACTGAAGCGGAGAATACTGAAACTAGTGGACTTCCTTTAGGTGGTTTCACTATTAATGGTGATGGTACTCTGCTAATACACATGAGGATTAATGATACTGGCGGGAGTTTACATGTTTTTGATATTGAAGCTAAGACCACAGTATGCCGGACTGCTGATATACCTGTTTTCGCTGGAAATGCTGTTCCAATGACTTGTAGTGCTGATGTCTTGAATGCTTATTGTCCAACTGGTTCTGGTGCGGGAACTGATGGAATGATTATTGTTGATTTAAGTGATTGTACTACATCAACTATTGAATTTCCTAATTCGCAGGATCAATTAAAGCAACCTATTATTTTTGAGAATAATATTTACATGCAGGGTGATGTTGATATTTACCATTTTATTGCTAGTACCACGACAACCACAACTACTGCTGCGAGCAGTAGTTCAAGTTCTTCAAGCACTAGCAGTAGCAGTTCCAGTATTGTATCAATGGGGTCTACCAGTTCCTCTGATTATAGTAGTAGTTCAACTAGTTCAAGCAGTAGTTCAAGTATCGTATCTATGGGTTCAACAAGCTCATCTGAATATAGCAGTAGTTCCAGTAGTTCAAGTGTGGAATCTATGGGTTCTACCAGTAGTTCAGAATACAGTAGCAGTTCAAGTTCTTCTACTAGCAGTTCCAGTATAGTCTCAATGGGATCTACTAGTTCCTCTGAATATAGTAGCAGCTCTAGCACCAGCAGTAGCAGCTCTAGTATAGTATCTATGGGTTCTACGAGTAGTTCAGGTTATAGCAGTAGCTCTAGTACATCAAGCAGTAGTAGTAGTATTGTTTCTATGGGGTCAACGAGTAGTTCAGAATATAGCAGTAGCTCTAGTAGTAGCAGTGTAGTCTCAATAGGTTCCACTAGTAGTTCAGAATACAGTAGCAGTTCAAGCAGTTCAAGCGTAGAATCAATGGGCTCAACAAGTTCATCTGGATATAGTAGCAGTTCATCAACGAGCAGTAGTAGTTCAAGTATTGTGTCTATGGGTTCAATAAGTTCCTCAGCGTATAGCACTAGTTCAAGTTCAAGTAGTTACGCTAGTAGTACATCAGTTGCTAGTAGTACAAGTAGCAGTTCCAGTAGTTCAATAGGCAGTAGTTCAACCTCATCTTCAAGTTCAAGTAGTGAAGAAAGTATTGTTAGTAGTTCCAGTAGCAGTATCCAAAGTAGTACAAGTAGTAAAGGAAGTAGTACAAGTTCAAGCAGTAGTAGTAGTAGCACGAGTTGGGCTAGTAGTAGCACTTCCAGTAGTAGTAAGATTTCAAGTAGTGCTTATAGTAGTACCTCAGCACGGAGTAGTTTCAGTTCCTCAAGCAGTTCGGCTATTTCAATAGTTACTAGTAGTGCGGTTAGTAGTAGTTCATCTAGCAGTAGTTCAACTAGTAGTTATGCTAGTAGTAGCAGCGCTATTAGTTCAATAGTAAGCAGTAGTGCTGTAAGCTCTTCCAGTAGTAGTAGTAGTGTTGTAAGTAGTACAGTCAGTCTTAGCAGTTCTTCAAGCAGTAGTAGTTTCGTGGCTTCAACAAGCAGTTCAGTAATAAGCAGTAGTAGTAGTAGTTCAATCGTTTCAAGTAGTGCTGTTAGTTTTATATCCTCATTAGGTAGTAGTTCAAGTAGTACAAGCAGTAGTAGTTCAGCGGTAAGCAGTTCTTCAAGCAGTAGCAGTATTCCAAGCACAACACTAGTAGCTCAATATGGAGTATGGAGTAATTGCACTCACGATTATGGATGGAATAACAATTACGACAATTTCACAATAAGGATGAACACTACATTAGGATGGTGTATGTTGTATGCTAATATGACAACAACAAATGAAACCAACACATCAGGCTCCGTATGGTACACTTGCCCGTATGGAATCGTCAATGAGACACTGGTTTCAGAGGGCTTGCACAGTTTCATGAACTGGAGTAGCGCTAACATGAGTAATATAACCACGCCGCCTTATTGCTACATGGAAGGTTTAGGTTGGGTTAATGTAAGCTTGAACGTGACCGGAGCGTATGAACCAGGATTCGGAATAGAAAATATCCCCTACTGGATTATTTTATTGTTGGGCTTTGGAACGTTGGCCGGTGGATGGCAGGTATTTAAATATTATGTCTAATTAAAGGAGGAAAAGAAGATGTCAGACTATGGAGGAGAACCGAAAAAATTGATAAAAGGTACTTTAACTGAATTAGATCCAGGGATAAATCCTGGAAGCTCAGCTTTGGGGAAGTATGTGGAGATAACGTATTTTTGCGACCAGCCATTAACATACTTTTACATAGAGTATGATCGAGCTGGAACTAATGTCATGTGGACTGAAGACAGCAACAATACTACATCAGTTACTGGAACTAGAAGCCAGTATCTACGACATTATGCGATATACAAGGGTAACACTAAAGTCAAAGCCTTATACAACAACACTGGTGCAGGAGCAAGTCCCACAGCCTACGCAAGCTATGAAGCTAATATCGGTAATCTAGTTTATACAGACGAGGAAGGAGTTTGGAAGACTGCTGGTGTCGGTGGGGACGTCATAAGCCGGAGCGACACAGTAGAAGCGATTATTGCCGCGACCGCTGAGGTTGATAAGATGACTGAAAGAGTGTACAGGAGCACGCAAGTCACTGAAACCTATTATGGCGATGAAACAAACGTTTTAATGTTGGACAATTATCCGGTCTTGAGTCTGGATTCATTAACCATAGATGGTGATTCAGTAACGACTTCTGATGTGGATGTTGACTTAGTAACCGGTCGTTGCGTGTTATCAACGAATGCTGAAGTAACAAAGTTCAAGATGTCTAGTGACGATAAGAGGAACATAAGCGTGACATACACGTGGGGGGATAATACAGTACCACGGGAGATTAGAAGGTTTACTGAATGTATTGCGGCTATAAACATACTAGCGCAACAAACTGGCGGAACCTACAACGACATAACGAGCTTCAGTATTGGAGGTTACACTGCCAGTTTAGGTGAACCATATACGAACATTCGTCAGACAGTAAGCTATCTAAACAAGGAAATAAATCGTTTGATGGATAACATAAAGAAGAGGATTTCACTACGATAAAGATGGGTACATTCAAGGATTTAGTTAAGGAAACGTTTGAAGACCAGATACTAACGAACTGGTATGGACGAGACATTACCCTGACAAAGAAGACACCCACATACGATAGTGACGGTAATTTGATTGATATGGACGACACAGATAGTACAATCACCGGTGCGGTCATACCAATCAACGATGAGAACAAGGAGATATTCAATATAGGGCGGTTCAACCAGGGGGATGCTTACGGATACTTCAAGATTGCTGATGATGTCCAGGAAGATGATTACATAACATCCGGTGACAACACATACGAAGTAACGAAGATATTAAGCAGAGCCGACGGTATAGACGGCAACAGTTGTTTCACCGCCTGTTATCTTCAAATAAGAAGTAGATGATGCAAGCTACAATAACTATGGACATTTCGGAAGTAAAGAATATGTTGAAACCCATACCTCAAACTCAAGTAAATAAGATGCTTTATGCCGGCGCAGCAGCCATACAAGAGTCCATACATGGTACTATAGATGAGTCAGGATTAGTTAAGACCGGAGCATTCAAAGCCGGCGTGAGAATAGGAACCCCTATTGGAAACAAGATAGACATTCACGATAGCGTCAAATATGGAATATATTTAGAGGAGGGAACTAGGCCGCATATTATAGAAGTTAAAAACAAGAAGGCTTTACACTGGAAGGACGGTGGAACCGGAGATGATAGGTTTTCAAAGAAAGTACATCATCCTGGCACGCGCGCATACAAGCCTTTCAGCCGTGGATTATTAGCTAGTGAGGAAAAGGTTTTGAGGAACATGCGGGCAGTATTAAACGAGAGGTAAAAGATTATGGAATCAACACCAATGGAGGAGAAATTAAGGCAGTGGCTTTTAAACCACACGGACGGCACGTTAGGTAGCACCCTGTACTTCGTCCAGAAGGTTTACGCTGACATGCCAAGAGATGATATCAAAGCCGCTGACTTCCCGCGCCTGCGCGTGATAGAGGAGGAGTCCCCGGGGAAACTAGTGCATCAGACATCTATCTATGAGTATGAAGCTCATCTTGACATAGAAATATTCGTGAACATGGACAAGCCACGGCCGTTAGTCTCCGGAGAGGGCAACGTCGCCCCGGAGGTTATGTGCGCGCGCATAGGATATATAATAATAGACTTGATGGATGAGAAATGGGAGGAAGAGTGGTTCGGGACCGGCGATCCATTGGAGTTGAGGATTAGATCATACAAACGTCTAGGAATAGACGATGATTACTTTAGCAAGCTAAACGTTTACAAAGGTAGAGTATCAATTACTGGTACATATTGGAGGTAAGAAGAACATGAAAATAAATATTGGAAAAGACAGGGCATTAACCTACAAGAATAATAGGTACAAATCAGATTCAGAGGGTTGCATTGACGTGCCTGATGATGATGTGGGAGAGGAAATAAAGAGAACGTATGGGAACTTTATCCTAGGCGGTAAAGTTGAGAATAAAAAGCTCAAGAAAAAGAGAGAGGTGAAACACGATGCCTGATGTACAAACACTTAAAATAATTGTAAAGTTAGATGGAGAGAGCGTTGAAAAAGTCAAAAAACAAGTAGCTGAATTGCAAGAATTAGCTACAATAAAACCTAAAATTGAGGTGAAACAAGATGGTTAAATACATACAAAGAAAAGCTCAAGCCTCGTTTGAACCATTAGCCATAGGCGGTACTTATCCTACTGCATCAGTGACTATGGGTACTGCGGTGTATCTTGGGCATAATGTGAAACATACGCCAAACGATACTGCAAACAAGATTGTGAGAAGACCGAGTACTTCGGCTTTAATGACCACTCAAGGCCAGTATCTTGGATTAAAGGAGTTCAGGAATAATATAGAGTTTGAGTCAGTCCACTTTGGAATGTTAGGACAGGCGATAGGTGGAGTAGCTACTACTACAAAAACTCATGTCTTATCTGAGTTGAATACCACAACCTTGCCTTGGTTTAACCTAGAGACTTTTTGGGATGGAATAGCAACTGAGGAGGCTAAAATCTACAACGGCTGTACTGTAGATAATCTTACTATCTCTAGTGCGAAAAACGAACCAGTTAAGCAAAGCGTGGATTATATAGCTGCTTACAGATATGATGCCGGTAGTACTAGGGAAACCTTAACGGAGGTTACATACAACCCTTACATGTGGCATGAGTCCAGTATTCTGGTTGATATAACAACAGGGGATGGAACATACACCACACCAGTTGAAGTTCCTGGTTTGAGGAATTGGAGTGTGAAAGTCTCTAATAGTCTAGTAGCTGAAGGAAGGTGTACCGCCACAGGAGGTAACGCTATAAGTCGTCCAGTAGCGACCAAGAGAGATTACGAGTTGAATTTCACTTGGGATTTGGACGAGTCGGCACCAAACGACTCCTTCACAGATTACGCACAATCGGCTACTGAATTGGCGTGGCAGATGAGGATATATCGTGGTGCGGCAGATTATTGTTATCTGACAATAGAGGACGCTCAGATACAGACTGCTCCAGATCCGATGGATGCTGAAGGTGATTTAGTACCGCAGACGGTAACGATTACTGGCGGTAAGTTTGATGCTACGACAACGAATTGCCAGGCATTAGATGATTATACGGATGGGGCAGGACAGCCTTGGTACGATAATCCATAAAGTTAATTGTGAGACAAGTGTCTCACAGGAGTGAATTAAGAATGGCAAAAAAAGAAGACATCCAAGCGGATGCGGAAGTAAAGAAAACGAAAGTGAAGACCATAACAAGAGAGTTTGAAGGTTATGGGAGGTTTACTGTGAGAGGTAGCTTAGGCGGTGAAAAAATCAAAATACAATCCGATGCTACTGTAGTAGACACAACCGCACACAGTGTTGATGTAGATGGAGTTAAATCAGCATTAGGTGAAATAGATGTTTGTCTATTAGATAGTCCTAAAGGACCACATCCCGGTATTCCTTATTTGGCGGAATTACTTAGTGGTGTGATGGAGGCATTACATAAGGATATTAAATCCTTGTCTACCCCAAAAAGTAAAATAATAAAAAACTAAAGAGGGCTGTTAGGAAGGGAGAGTCAGAAGATCCTCTTACGGCCCTGCTTTTGAAAAGGTATTTCATTTGTAAGGAGTTCGGATATACTCTAAAAGAGTATGATGAACTGCCAAGTGAAATAATAGAGGAATGGTGGTGCATTAGAAAAGCATTATTAAAAAAGCAGGAGAAGAAAAATCCAAAAATTAAGTAAAGGTAAAAATGGTTGAAATAGTGTCAAGCATGATGGTGGACTTGAAAATAAGTGTGGCTAATTTTAACGCTAAAGTAAATTCTGCCATGGTGGAGATGAAGCGGATGAAAGAACAAGTCTCTGATATTGGGGGTGCTTTCGCTAAGATGGGTGCTTTAGGTACTGGAGTATTCACTGCTATTTTAGCTTCCTCTCCTGCTCTTGCCGCGTCTTTAGCCGAACTTAAACTACTTTGGCTTGACATTAGTATGGTGTTGGGTGAGGAGCTTCGGCCTAGTGTGGATTGGGTTATTGGAGTAATGAAGGATTTGTGGAATACTGTGAAGGAAAATGAAACATTAAAAGACTTAGTTGTGTTACTCATTAAGGTAAGTTTCTGGTTGCTTGCTGTAGGAACAGCTGCTAAAATAGCTGCTGTAGCGTTTGGTGGTTTAGAACTAGCTTTCGCTGCATTAACATCTCCGGTTGGAATAGCTGTCTTAGGGATAATTGCTCTCACCTTTTTATTTGTGAAACTGGTGGAGGAGGTTAGCAGTGCTAAAGATGAGATGGAAAAATTGGATGAAACAGAGTGGACTTTCAGTAATGCATTTAACGCCCTTAGTTTGTTGAAGCAGACTGTTGAGATTACTATGGACGCTATATACGACTTGTTCACTTGGAACACTGATGCCTTAGCGAATGACTTTAAGAGATTTACTTTGTTGATAGTATCCTATTACCTTGATTTGTCTATAAAGTTAGCTGAAATAAACGCTGAAGTGACTGAAGCTTTAGGATTAAATTTTGCTTCTGAAAGGATGAGAGAAAATATTGCATATTGGCAGGATAGATTAGATGAAATTATTGAAGTAAGAAAAATGTTGGCTGAAGAAAGAGATAATATTGTAACTGCAAGAGAAGGGGGATTAATTAGTGAAATTATAGCTCCAGAACAAATATCACAAACTGAAGGAGGGTTTACTTCAACATCAACAACAAATGCCCCAGTAACTAATGAATTTAATTTCTATGGCTTCACTGAGTCACAGCTTACAGCCATTGTTGAGGAGGCTGCTCAAGGAGCTTATGAGAGGGAGATAAGAACGAGTTAAAATGACAGACAGTAAATATCGGATAGGGGATTTTTACTTTAAAGTAGGTGAGGAGCCGACTATTATTGACGCCAAACTTAATAAAAAGAAAGAAGACTATGGAATATACCTTAGTCCATACAACCTAATCCAGGACAGGGGACATCGACCAACAAGCATTGTATTCCAAGGATTTCTTGATGAAGATAATTTCCCTGTTGGTACTTCAGGTGATTGGGGTATGGAAAAGTTGAAGGGTGAGATGAGTGATATTGGTGAAAAGATTGTTGACTTGTCTAACTGGGATGACACCAATAATCTACGCAGGTATTATGGTTTACCTCAAGATTTCAAGTATCATATAGAAGGAAGAAGGCCTAAAATACTTGATTATATAGGAAGTCTTACTTGTCCTAATCCTTTCGCTTATTCTGCTACTGCTGATTGTGAAACACATACTTTCAATAGTGGTGGTGGTTTAACAAGCACTACAGAGTATTCAGAGGCGCAGGGTAACAATTATGGTTCACATTATATTGAACAGTATTTCATAGTATGGAATCCTAATGCTACTCCAGTAACAAAGTTTGAGGCTTATGATGGTAGTACAAATGATTTTGGAAAGATTACTGTTACAGGTAGTCTAGCTCAAAACCACGAGTGGCTTATCTATCCTGTAAAATACTATAATCAATTGAGAGTATGGGGAATTAATGTCGTCTGGGATAGGGATAGTACAGGAGACCAAACAGCCATTACAGTGGATCCTTATGAAGACTATAATCAGAGTGATACTGGAACACCCGGGGCAATAATACCCAAGGGTGGGTTAGGCACTACAAATCATTGGCCGCAACTTACTGCCGCTAATGGAAATATGAAAGTTAAGGTTACTGGAGGTGGCAATACTGCTGAAGTAACATCTTTCTGGAGGATAAATTATGGCTAGTAATACTCAGGCTGCTTGGTATGCTGATATCACAGATGCTAATGATGCTACCTTCCGGGCTGATATGAGTATGATGCCCCGTTTCAAGTGTAATAAGTCTGCAACTAATCGTCTTGGCGCTGGAAGATTTTTTTTAATTAATACTGCTGGAAAATATAATGGTGTTTTTAGTGTTGGGAAAGATTTTAAATTGTATTATGGCTCTGATGCTATCACTTATGTTTATGGCGGTTTCATTAGTAATATTGTTGAAGGGGATAAATATATTGAGTTTGATGTACCTCAATACACTCATCTGTTAAAGCGTGAATTAACTAGAGAGGATGAATTTGTGGCTCAAACTGGAACTTTTATGGTGGCTGATGGTACCACTGGTTTAATCCAAAAGTATTTTGAGGATGAGGCTGAACAGGAAACAATTTATTCTAGTAATTATGTTCGGGCTAGTGCTGGCCAGGATACTTTTAACATGGAGTTTGACAATAAGAATATTTATGATTGCTGTCGGGATATTGCTAGTAGAAGCAGGGTTACTGCTCGTACTATTCCTTTTGATTTTTTCGTTGATTACTACACGGCCACTAGTCAACTAGAGTTTTATTTTCAGGAGAAGAATCTTACTTCTAGTGGAGTAACATTATATGAGGAGAGTGACTTCACTTTAAAGTTTGATTATGTGACAGGTAACTTAGAGGATATTAAAAACTGGATTAAGGTTTATGGAACTAATAACCCCATCTGTCCAATAGACAAGGATTGGTGGACTGAGCAAGCTAGTGATGCCGCGTATAGGACTTTTTGGAGTGTTGATAATGGTGCTAACGGGCGGATTGATAGAGAGACTTCGCTTATTAAAGTTGGTTCTTCTTCAGTCGATCTTGATTCTCTTAATACTAATAATGTTGAATTTACTTTAGATTTGGATGATGCTCAAGCGTATAACGCAACTCAAACACCAGACAGTAATTTCTTTAGTAATGGTAATGGTATTGTTTTAAGCGACGATTATGACATTTACCTTAACTTCTGGATTTTTATTGATTGGGCGCAATCTGCGACTAATTGGTTGGCTATGACACTTGTCGGGGACACGGCTAGCGATTATGCTGTTGGTGTTGGGGATAGGCCAGTTTCAATAGGAACTGGTTATGATTCAAGCCAGATTTTTTATGAACGAACCCAAGATACTTACTATCCTATTAAAATCAGGATAAATGAGATTCTACCTGATAAAGAAACTTATTGCGCTGGAGTTCGTTTCGCCATGGCCGGCGGATCTGTTACAACCGCTAATGATGCGTATATTGATGGATTGTATTTTGATTTCAGAAAAGAGATATCTAGTGATGGAGACACCCACGCCAAGGACGCCACCAGTATATCAGCTTACAAGAGAAGGGTTTTACATCACTTTGACAGGACTTTGATAACGCAAGCCCAAGTAGATGACATGGCTGATAAACTACTGGTTCAGTTTAAGGATCCACCTATTAAATACAAGATCACATTAAATAAGGCCAGAAGCGATATCGGTTTAGGGGAGACTTTCGTGTTGTATTCCGGACACCGGGATATAATCAATCAGACAGTCAGGGCCATGGAGTTTCAATATAACCAGAATACTATGACAATAACAGCTGAAAAGAACACCATA
>SDBU01006607.1_pt1 | contig 13575 bp, 12 predicted proteins | sample 2277071 | NCBI WGS metagenome assembly SDBU01 (sample SAMN10397929, study PRJNA504765) | marine sediment metagenome | isolation source: marine sediment core GS08_GC12, 126 cmbsf | place: Arctic Ocean: Gakkel Ridge, Loki's castle | collected 2008
AGATACTTTCCGTGCTGATAAAATACCACAATTCTATTTTTCATTAGTAATTTCCGGTAGGTTTTTTCACAATGGAGTTATCGGACAATAAATCTTCTCCGCTTCAGCTCCCGACTCATCCTCCGTCTCCCGTATATGGGGAAATCCAGGTAGATCTTATCCATTTCATCAAAAATCCTCTGATCCTCCTCGCTAAGCCCGATCCGTTCGCAATAGAGAGAGGATTCCACATTGATACCTTCCGCTCAATTGCTCGTTATCCTTCTCCACAAATTCCTTATTTACAGGCTCTGGAGCTGTTTGTACTTTTTTTTTAGAAACTCAAGCTCAATGTTCTGTCTCCTGATCTTTTTATACACTTCTTCTAAAAGCTTTTTCTGTTCTTCGATCTCCGGATCCTTCTTATTTGAAAACAGACTGGTTACATTCTCCAGAAGCTCCTTTTTCCATTTGATGTTCAGATTGGGATGAACCTCAAACTAACCTGCAATCTCCGATATTGCCCGTTCTCCCTTGATCACTTCCAATGCTACTCTCGCTTTAAAATTGTCATCGTATGTTTTTCTTTTTCTCAATAGTGTCCTCCTAAGTTTATTGTAAGGAGATACACTTTAAATTGCGATTCATTTTGATCTGAATCCACAAAACCATTATAAAATACAACATCTAGTTAGGTGCTACAGTCGATGGTTTGTAAGTAATTGAAAATAACTGAATTATGAGATGCTTAATCCTATTGGCGAAAGTCGGGTTAACAGCCTAGATTTTAACTGATCTTTGACAATTAGACTTTCATGCCTCTCTTATTGTGAACATAAGTTCTTCATTTTACCCTTGTTAGATATTTCTTCTATCTCATTCTTTAATTCATTACGAATCCGAACATGAAAAAGTGCATTGAATTCAGTTTTTATTGAACGCAGAATAATTAGTACTAGTTTGTTCAGCCACAATATCATCCTTGTTTTATGACAATCCAGGAAAATGTTTTAACCTCCATATACCATCGACTTTCTGAAATAAATCTCGATTCCAAAACTTGTCAATTATCTCCCAGAGTTGTCTTGTTGTATAACCACAGAAACTGCAAAAGTCATCCATTACCCTACGGTCTAGGATGTAGTCATGATCCTTTATCAGGGTTATTGCCTCATCTCTAGTCATCTCGCCCTTCCTTACCCACAAGCTCGTCATACTACTAGCATTACCATAGCCAAACTTGGGGTATTTCATCCAGAGATGGAAGTGATAACCTATTGAGTCAATCTGGTCGTAATCTTGAATAAAACCCTCTCTGCGCCACTCCCCAACCAAGTCTCTAAATCCATACTGCTTGGCGAGTTCGTAGTTTTTTCTCCCATCCCAAGGAACAAAGTAGCTCATAAAATAATCGCCATCCTTGTTTCTAGAAGATTCTTTATCAGTGAGACCCAATTCGTACTCAGGATTCTCACCATACATCACGAAATCCAAACCGTAGAACTTGGCAATTACATGGGGAACGTGGTAAATCTCAGCCTCAATATACTTGAGTGGATGTCCCTCATTCTCAAAGTCTGTCCTGGTTTTCTGTCTAAAAAGTTCTGGACTCATATTAAACTGCATAAGGTCACAGTCAAAAGTTTCAGTTATGTTGCGAAGGTTATGTTTCCCAGCCTCCGTGCTTGTAAAGTGGTCTGCTACCTTCATCAATAAGGGATGCATCCCCATCTCTTCTTTAAGCATAAAGACCAGGAAGTGACTGTCTTTGCCACCGCTAACAGGAATCAGGCAATCATAAGCACCATCCTGTCTCCTGTATTTGTCACAAACTTTCCTGAGTTCTTCCATTCTCGTATCCCAATCAATTGACTTGCGCTTATCGAAGTTTAGGCAAGCATAGCACACGCCATCATCATTGAACAGAAGATTGGGCCTTGTATCTGGCATAGTACATCTTTTGCAATATTTCATAACAGCATCTCCTCATTTTTTCTATTATTTGATATGAACAATGTAAATTTCTTAACTAGAGTTTACAATTGTTTTTTTGCATATGTAATCAAAGAATAGCCCAACAAATTTTCATGAATGTATTCTGGGTTCAGGAATTTAAATTCCTGTTCTTCATCACTAAAGTAGGCATCATTATAATTTAAATAGTTATTTATGGTATTAACCTCTGAAAGGACTGTTTCGCTATCCAATACTTCAAATCCATTCATTTCTTGAATTTTTGTGAGCGTTTTATTATTAAAAAAGTTTATGTGTGTATCTCCTGAAAAGGTTACACATTTTTCATGCATTATCCTGGCAGCAAGACTATCAATATTTGGAACAAGTATTGCAAGGATTCCGTTGGGTTTTAAAATACAGTTGATTTGCTTTAACATTTCATGTGGGTGAATAATGTGTTCCAAAACTGCCCACAAGGTGACACAGTCAAATGAATCTTCTGGCAATTCAGCTTCTTCTAAGGGTTCTTCAATACACCTTATTCCGAGGGATTTGATTCTTTTTACACAATAATTATTGAATTCTATTGCCGTTGGCATCCAACCCATTTCTCTTGCTACTTCAGTAAAAATTCCGGGCCCGGCACCAATATCCAATATTGTACCAGGTTCTTTTATCATTGAATTAATTATTTCTAAATTATAAATAAATCTTTTTCTATCAAGATCAATTTGCAGTTCATTCATTAAAACTTTGTTGTATGAGTCTTCATCTAAATAAAGATTATGTAATTTTTCTTCGTTCAGTATTGGGTTAACATAAACCAAACCGCAATCTTTGCATTTTACGTGGTTAAAACCTGATTTTATAAATAAAAACATTTCTTTTTTACTGTTACAAAGCGGGCAAGGTCTTTTTTTTATCAATGTTTTTTTTAGTTTTCCAGTTTTTTTTGAAATGTAATGGGGTGTAATGTTTGTTTCTCTGTTTTTTAAGTGAACGTCTCTCCCAGTAATGATATTAAATTGCTTTGCTCCATATTGGAGATTGCCATCAAACGCATTTTTTCGTGCTAATCTTTCTTTATTATTTATCATTATAGATTAATTGAAATACTAAAAATTGAATGATGACAAAGTACTTTTTTTAGTACTAACTCTCAAGAATAATATTTTTTACTTTCTCAGCGATGTAAATAGTATCGCTGGTCGAGAGTTTGTTATGAATTGGCAATAAAACAACTCTTTTACCGATAATATCTGCATTAGGGAAAAAACCCGCTTTATTTTTAAAATGTTTTTGCCAATGCACAGGATCCCATGTTTTGAGGCCAATACCTAACTCCTCCGCCTTTTGACATATCAAATTATTGTCGTTGGGGACTAGAATACCAAAAAAGAAATATGGATGAAGAGTATTTTCATGCTCCTGCTGATATTCCACTACGTCCCCTAATACATCCCTGTAAATCGCTGCTTTTTCTCGTCTCTTTTTTACATAATAATCTAGTTTTTTCAATTGTATAAGAGCAATAGAAGCTTCTAAATCAGTCATTCTACAATTCAAAGATAATCTGATGTGTTTGTATTGCCAACTTTTTCTAGATAAATCATACCCATGGTTAGTCCAAGATTCTAGTAAGGAGAACAGATTATCATTATTTGTGGTGATTATACCCCCTTCTCCAGCGGTAATAATTTTTGCACGGTGGAGGCTAAAACAATGTATGTCTGCTTGTGATCCCACGTATTGTCCGTTAATTTTTGCGCCCGCACTTTCTGCAGAATCTGCTATAATTGGAAGACCTAAAGATAGTAATCTATCATAGTTTACCGGTAGCCCACCTACATCTACTGGCATGATAACATTTGCTTCATCTGGAATATTATTCTCTGTCATGTTCCAGGTGCTCTTATCACAATCTGTTAATAATGCTTTTCCTACTATCTGAGATGTGTTGGCGGAGGCAATAAATGTAAAAGAGGGAACGGCGACTTTTAATTCTTCACCTAAATACTCGCGCAATGCAAATAGGCTTACCAATAATGCTGATGTACAATTATTTACCGCAATTGAATGTTTTACACCAATTTTGTTACAGAATTCTTTTTCCAATTTTCGAACGTTTGGCCCATGTCCACCTAAATGGCCCGATTTTATTGATTCAATTACGGATTCAATTTCCTCTTTTGATATATCCGGTCTATCCCAAGGTATTATTTTCATCTATTTGACATATGTGTTAAAAAAATTGTTTATGATTTGAGTAGCCGTTAAATATGCAACAATAGCTCGCTCTTCTTTTCCATCGAAATTTAACAGGAACGGAATTAGAGATGCAAAGTGCATGCACTCGTTAAACTCGGTTTTTCTGATCACATCATCTTTGCTTTCATTTGAGTATCTTTGTAACAATTCTGGTAATTGCTGTTTAGTGTTATTCAGAGTTTGAATAATGGCCCTATTTAATAATTCAAAATGGAATGAGTGATTTTTATCAATTTTGAGTTCAAACAAACTAGACGAGATCATTTCATATTTACCATTAACAGAGTGCCACAATTTGCCAAAGTCATAATAATAATCACAAAAATCATATCCACGAGGATCGATCAAAATAAAATGATCATTTACTACATCAACAAGAATGTTAGAATAATGCAAGTCGGAGTGGCCCCATCGCCCTACAAATTCGGGCATTACAGATTTTCTTATTTTCGTTGAATCTAGTTTTTTTGCAACTACGGGGAGATTATCATAGGTTTTACCATTAATTTCAATCTCATCCAATTCTAAGAGATTTGAGAAGATATTGGATTTTCTCTTCACCTCTTTTAATCTTCTATTTAGTCTGTCATAATGCATATAATCTAAATAATTTCTTGGAGTTTCAATGATATTTTCCCGGTACATTTCAAGAGAGAATTTTGTTATCTTATCTGTCCAGTAGATAAGGTCGTCCGTCTTAAAAACTTCTGATAATATTAATCTTCTTATTGTTGGAAGATTAAAATGTGTCATTTCATAAAATACTTTATCATTCTTTGATGTGTCAGATTTAACAATCTGTGGAAAATGATGTTTGAATTTTTGAGGGACACTTTCTAAAAAACTTATTTCATCCACTAATTTTTCCATTCTTTCATCTGTGGCTTCCTTTAATATTCTGTTCACGAGAACAACGCGTGTTTGAGTTCCACTGCCACTTTCCTTCTCAATTAAAGTCGATAACATATCTGAGGACTTTTCACCTTCAAAAAATTCATTTGAACCGACAGCTTTATCATCGATATATACATCAGCCATAAACTTTTTACCCGTTCGCAAAGTATCAAACTTTAATCCCCAATCTTTTATCTGTTGTAAAGTGTCAGAAAACCAATTTTTTCCTGAAAGCACACCTCGGGAAGATTCTATGATAATAATATGACCTTCCTCATGTAATTGATTTACTTTTTCAATCCTGTCCAGAATTGGCTTGGACTTCATGTATTCACAATGATAATCATTCTCGTGTGTCCTATCATCTGGTGTGGTACAGAGAGTACCATCAAGATCGAATACGTATATCTTTTTATCCATGTTATTTAGTTCCCGTTAGCTTCTGAATCTTTTTTAGTATTTCTTTCCAATTATTATTAAATATTTCAAATGAAATGTTTTTCTTCTTTAGTTTAGCCTTAAACTCTGTGCACTCCTTTGGTTTTAGGTTTTCCCAATTATACATCATGTCGTCAATAAATATTAATGGATTTAATTTTACTAATACAGGTATTTTATTATCATTTTGTTCAACATGGTGAATTTCATTGTATGGAAAATCATTCTTTTTCAACCATGCACGAGTTATGTCTAACCAAGCCATCTTTCTTGCTGAAACCCAAACAATGATAAAATGGCTTGATAGTTGATTTATGCATTCAACAGCATCTTTGATTGGTTCATCCTTAAGTATTTCATCTTTGTTGAATGCACTTGGAAGCAGTTTTTTGTGTTTCATGTCATAGTTGCGCAGAAACCGTATTTTTTGATTTGAGACAGTATTATCTATATCACACGCAATTATATTTCTATTAGTTGATACCAATAGAATTCTCCTTCTTAAAAATTAAAAGATTAAATAAACGGTGAAGAAACCATTCTTCCTTCATAATATAATTGTTCCCGTTTAATGATTTCTTGATTTTGTTAAAATCAAAAAAATCAGCTAATGGTCTTGAGCTAGGTTCAGTTATCAAATCCATAAATATGGCTGTATTTTTTTTTATTAAATCCAGAGCTGAAAACGAATAATCAATATTTGTTTTTATTTTTTTTTGGTTATCATGTTCCAATTTTAATTCGGTCATTTTCTGGTACTCTCTTACTAAAATATCATATGAATAACCATAGTTATTTAAAAAGCTGTGGTTGGCTTCTAGAAAATGAGCATCAAGCGATGTGGTAATTTTTACTGCACCATATTTTCTAATGATCGAATTTTTGTAAAATGCACCATTAACACAACGATCGTACAAATATGTCTGCATATAATTATCATATTTGCTTGAAATATTTTGAAAGGCAATTTTTATTGACATCTCGTACGATGTTTTATCGATGAAATAATGATTAGAGACGGATTTAGGTGTGATGTACTTATTTTTTAACTCATTAAGTGTTTTGTAATGTCTTCTGGTAATTTCAAGATAATCACAGTATATTTGGTAATTTTTTCCAATTTTTGACAAATAATCTGAAAAAAACATAAGGTAAATACTTGATGTCGGAGAGATTCCACCAGTTATTTTGGAAAATTTCTTGTAATCATTATACCCGATCTGTAAATCATCTATGAAAAATTCATCATGTATTGTGCTGATTCCAATTTGTTCTGATCTTTTTCTTGCAGATTTTATATCAAATGAATTTTTTAATCCCCATGTTGATGTATAGGTGCGAATTTTCTGAGATTTTAAAGATAAGGCACTCAAAAAACTATCTAAACCTCCCGTAAGACAAAATATTATTTCTCCAAATAAAGCTTCTTGATACTTTAAATTAATAGCATTTGAAAAACTCTTAACTAAACTTGCAATATTTTTTGATTTTTCAATTTTTTTAAACAGTTTAGGTTTGGTTCTTTGTACAATGTTATCACTTATAATCAATTCTGTGTTTGGTTCCATAATTTTAATATTTTTATAAATTGTTTTTCTTATAGCAGGAATATATCCGAAGGCAAAATACATATACAAAATATCAGAATCAAAATTAAGTTTCTTTGGCAAAATTTCATTGATCAGATAAATTGAAGTTGAACTAACGAAATAGTTATAATCCTCGAAGTTATAGACGGGAATGGATGAGTAAATGTCATTTTTTATTTTAATTATTTTCCCATTTACATGAATTGAAACATATTCACCATCATCATAATCTTCATGGGTATATTTATACCCTATTAAAAATGAATATTCTTTTTTCTCTGGGTTCTTTATTTCATTGAAATAGGTTTTATAAAACTTGATATCTAATTGGTTTGTCTTTTTATTTTTCAAAATACAGAAATCTGCAATTCTATTTATTTGTTTCATGCATACATTAAGGTAACAAAAATTAATTCTATTTTATTTTTATTTTCCAAGATAATTATAGTTTGTTTAGATCCCCTTTTTTTTAAATCAAACAATCCAATTCTAATATTCCCCCCTCTTTCACTTCATGTTTCAATCTTTTACCAAGCACCTTTTTTTCATCACCAGGCTTTAGTCCCAACCCAGGTCTGACCCAATCAAGATCATCAATTGAAATTTTGTGCCCGGCTGATAAATCATGTTTAGCTACGATGGCTCTGCGAATATTTTTCTTTGCTTCTAACTCAGAAGCGCTGGGTTTTTTTACACCGCTACCCAACATTTTTTCTGAGATACGAATCCTTTTTACCATTTCTTTAAAATCTTTTGGATCAGCTGATAATTTATGGTCATGAAAGTCTGAATAATTGTTATCGATGGTAAAATGTTTTTCAATAATTCGTGCACCAACCGCAACAGAGAGCACTGCTGCTTCGATACCAAGCGTATGATCTGAATATCCTACTGTATCAGCTAGTTTTTTTAATTCCTGAATTGCAAGCAGATTGGAATGTTCAGCTAATGTGGGATAGGATGATAAACAGTGTAAAAGAGCCAATTCTTGTTTAGTCTGGTTTTCTTGCCAAATTTTTCGGATGAAGGAGACAGAATCTTTAACATCCCCCAGATTCATTAAACCGGTGGACATAATGATGGGTTTGCCTGTACTAGCAATTACTTCAATTAAGGGATAAAAATCATTATCCCCTGATGAAATTTTAAAAGCCGGTACGAAGTCATTTAAAAATCTAGCGCTATCTAGATCATACGGCGTTGAAAGGAAAATAACACCTTCGTTTTTGGCCACAACTGCCAATTTTCTGAATTCTTCATATGTTAGTTGAAACCGCTTAAGCTGTTTAATCCGTTCCGTTTGTTGAATTGAAATCAGTCTTTCAGGGATAATTGTCTGAAACTTGACTGCATCTACACCAGATTCTGCTGCCCGAACGATCATTTCTTCAGCTAAGGCATAGCTGCCCTCGTGATTATTGCCGATTTCGGCAATGATGAGGACCTGGGTTAGGGTATCAATATTTCCAATGTTCATAATTTTCTTTTCTGACAAGAGTGATAATGAAAGACATATTCTGAACCACTAAATGTGAAACTTAATTTTTGGTATAATCGTATAGAAGGAATATTTCCAAGCTGAGTACCAACTATGTATTTATTGTGAGGAATATTCATTTCAGCAAACCGGATCATAGCCGAGGCTATTCCCAGGCCCTGGGATTGTTTATCTACACTAATCAGATCAATAATGAGATCTTCATTTTGAATTAGAAGCAATAGAAAGCCTACAAGTTTCCCGTTGACTACGCCAACAACCATCTTGTCGCCCCGTTTGCCAAGGTAGAAGTTTTCTACCCATTTCCCTTTAATAGTGTTGGCAATTTCATTTTCAATCTGCGGGTCCAAATGAAAGCGGGAGTAGATAAAATTATTCTGAGCAATTGTAGTTACCACATGTAGATCCATCGGTTTTGAATAACGTACTTCCATTCCATTTAACAATTTCTCTGACTCGTTTTTCTTTTGCTTCGTAAAACTCACATTGGTGTCTATTATGTTGAATCCGCTGTTTTCAAGAAATGTGCATTTCGCAATTTCATCAGTCCGGACTTTAGAATAGACAAAAATATTTTCCCCCTCTTTCTCTTTTAGAAATCCATTCCATCTATCCGAGTTTTCATTCCTTAAAGTTGTATAAACTTCTAACCGGTACACAACTTTCCCCAAGTACTTTATAAGCCAGCTATCTTCAATAATTTTTAACGACATTTACGAGCAAAAATCATCTTGAATGCTTTTTCCAAAATTCCTTGTACCATTGGATATATTTTGGGTAGCCCTCATCAATGGGATTTTTAGGATCATAACCCAATAGTTCCTTAGCCTTGTCTACTCGAAGGGTACCACGGTCAGGAATGAGTTTGTCCTTAGGTTGGTATTGGATTTCAATCCCTTCGAAATGGTCTTTTAGAATTTCCGCCAGTTCACCAATAGTCCGGGACTCGCCGTATGTCAGGTTGAAAGTTTGGTTCTGGGCATTCTCATCTTCAATGGTTAGCATAACACCCTTGACTAGGTCGTCAATGTAGGTGAAATCCAGTTTGTCAGATCCGTCCCCGTTGATAACGATATCCTTTCCTTGAACAGCATTTTCGATAAAGATCTGCCCAACCCGCCGGCTTACACAGCGTTCCCCATAGAGAGCCGAGGGCCGGATGATAGTATAGGGCAGGCCAAACACCTGATTATAGGCCTTTACGATAAGTTCCCCGGAATATTTTAGAGTTCCATAAATACCTAGCGGCTTGCATTCCGTCTCCTCGGTTACATCCTTCCCGTCAAAATGTCCATAAACCATGCTGGATGAGAAATAGATGAAGTGGGACTGAAGACTTCGGGCAATGTCCAATGTATTTTCTAAGGTTCGAAGACTGTGGTCAAAGGTGGTATGGGGGTCTTTGTTAGATTTGTTGGCATGGGACACGGCAGCCAGGTGCACAATAACATCCGGTTTTTCCCTCCCCACAATTATACTTAAAGCATTGTAATTGCGGGCATCCTCTACATTAACAACAATACCATGCTCATAAAGCAAATCCATGCGCTGGTTTAAAATAGACCAGTAAAGCTTGCGGTTTTTGATTTTACTAGCCATAAAAGAAAGCATATTGTTCACCGCTAGGCTGTCTACAATATAAGGTTGGTGGTCTTGTTTTCTCAAGGCCAAAGCCAGATTATGACCAATAAATCCGGCCCCGCCAATCAGAGCGATTTTTTTACATTTCATCTTAATTCCTGTTTAATTAATGCATTGAGTGTAGTACAAATATATTCAATATCATCCTCGGTCAACTTTGGATGGATGGGCAAAGAAATACTTTGATTGCCATATTTGACTGCATTGGGGAAATCGTTTTCAGTATATCCGTATTTATTCTTATAATAACTCATGAGGGGGACTGGAGTAGCGTAGTGAATGCTAACGCCAATCCCGTTTTTTTTTAATCCAGAAAGAACGAAATCTCGATCAATTTCATCATCCAAAATTACCTGAAACAAAAAATATGAATTTTTTTTTGTGAAGCTGGTAAAACAGACACCTTCAGTACCTGATAAATTTCTTAAATATATCTGTGCATTAGCTTGACGCTTTTCAAGGTTCTTATTATACCTTTCCATTTGTCCAGCCCCTAGAGCTGCCTGGAAGTCTGTCATGCGATAGTTATAGCCCAAGCCCTGCACATCGTACACACCCGGTTTTGTCCGCAAATCTGGCGGTGTATCTATTCCAAATGCTTTTAATTTATTAATCTTATTTATAATGTCCTCATCATTTGAAATAACAATCCCACCTTCACCAGTGGTGATTTGCTTAGTTGGATAAAAAGAAAAGGTTCCGGTGATTCCAAAATTCCCGACGTGCTGGCCGTTGAACCTAGTGCCAATGGCATGAGCACAGTCCTCAATCAATACCAGATGATTTTCCTGACAAATCTCTAAAATTTTATCCATTTCGCACGGGTGGCCCGCCATGTGCACTGGGATCACACCTTTGGTGGAAGATGATATCTTTGATTTAATCTCTTCAATTAGGATATTCCCGGATATTGGATTGACATCAGCAAAAACTGCTTTGGCACGAGTATATTCTACTGCATGGGCAGTGGCTGTGTGGGTTTGGGCCGGAACGATTACTTCATCACCTAATTTAAAGCCAGCTGCCAGGCAGGATAAATGCAAACCAGCCGTGCAGTTGGAAACGGTAGAAGCATACTGCGCTCCTGTGAATTCACAAAACAAATGTTCGAGTTTTTCCGAATATTTCCCATGGGCCAACCATCCACTGCGGATAACTTCGGCCATTGCTTTGATATCAGCATCGATTATATCTGGCCCTGAAAAAGGTATTTGTCGTTTATTCATTTAATCTAAATAGACGATGGTTGTTTTTTTACCACGCTGCATAGCTTCTTCTGCTGCAAAACAGACTGACATAACATCAAACACATCTTTCTGAGAGACTAATGGGGTTTTTGTTTTATCCAGGATATTGTCCACAAAACTATTTATTACTTCTTTACGAAACTCCTTAGCAGGATAAGGTTCTTCCATAGGCCGGGGCTTGGTTGCCATTTCACTGGAATCCACCCAGAGTCCGCCTAATAGGTCATGAATGGCAGTTTGATTAGTACCAAAAACTTTTAAAGCATGAAAGTGTGGGTATACACAGCCACTATTTCCAGTAATTTTTGCAATAATTCCACTATTGAATTTAAGGAGAAGCACTGCAAAGCTATTAAATTTTAAAGGTGAATTACTAGTTGCCAAATTATTGCCCATGGCCTGTACTTCGACTGGTCTTTCCCCCGTCAACCACATCACTAGGTCAATCATATGAATGGCGGCCCCATGAATGATGGAGTAGAATTCCATTCGTGAACGCCAACCATTTAGCTTGTGGATCCGACCCCAATAATAGTCTCCTTCTAAATAATAAACCTTGCCCAAGTTCCCGTTTTTGATTTGCTTACGAATTTTTTGAAAACGTGGATTAGTCCTTAAAACTAGGTTGGATGACAGCTTGATGTTGGAGTTTTTATTCAGTACATCCCTTATCTGCTCCATTTCTTCATTAAAAAGACATAACGGCTTCTCGGTTAATACATGTTTTTTGTTTTCTATTGATTGGACAATCTGTTCTGCATGATAATTATCGTAGCTTGCCACTGAGACGATGTCTATACCCTGGTCATTAATGATATCCTTGGCCTTTTCAGTGGTGAATTTATCCGGATACTTTTTGGCCATGAGCCTAAGACGCTCAGCATCAAAGTCGCATAATGTTTTGACAAAACATTTCTCATGACTTTCAAATGCAATAGAATGCTTTTCCCCAATTCCCATTCCAATGATGCCGACATTCAAACTCATTTTGTACTCTCAGCTTTCTTGAAGTTTGATGATTTCATTAAGACCATATTCAGTATGCGGTCGATCCATAGCATGAATGATTTTTTCAATATGCTTTAAATCTCCAGGAATATCGACACTTAACCTTATATGGCTTATGTTTTTTTTAGCTGCAAAGTTGTAAATTCTAAAATCATTTGAGTGATCATAATAATACTTAGTTACGTGTTCAAAGTCATCCTTCTCCTTCATTTGTTCGTATGTTTTTGCAAAGGTCTTCGTCCGAATCACTTCTACTGATTGTCCAATAGGGAAAGTGCGTGGATAAGTATTTGTTACCAAATCGTATTTACCGTTTTTATAAATATTGACACCTCGATCAACAATAGCAGGATCAATTAGGGGACTATCGCCATTAATCCTCACAAATGCATCCGTATTTCCAACTTTTGCAGCATCTAACATACGTTTGGCTACATCATTTAATGATCCCCGAAAACATTTTATTTTTTCTTGATTACATAATCTAGCAATTGGATCATCTGTATTATTGTCGGATGTTGCTACAACAATTAAATCCGCATCCCAAATTTTCGATAGGCGTTCAATTATGTATAATAGCAATATCTTTTTATTTATCAATTTCATCACCTTGCCTGGAAACCTGGCAGAATTAATTCGGGCTTGAATTAATATGGAAATGTTCATTCGCCTAAAATCTCTTTAATAAACTGGATGTGGTTTTTCACACTATTTTTATTCTTTTCTACTATTTCCTCGCATTTATTCTTTATTCTCCGCATTACTTCAGGGTGTCGATAAAGATATATAATGCCCCTTGCCAATTCTTTTGAAGATCTTATTTCAAACCCATTCCACACATCTTGTAACTCTTCTACAATCTCTCTATCCTTAGTCAAATTGGGGCCGTAAAATATCGGAATGCCCTGGATTAAAGATTCCATAACATTGTGCCCCGTTTCATTATCAAGAAGACTGCAGCCAACAAAGGCAAAGGAGGCTATTGCATACAGATGAGGCAACTCTCCAAAAGTATCCAAAATGATAACTTCCTCTCCATTCTCAGATTCTCCCAGTT
>SDBU01006608.1_pt1 | contig 13574 bp, 11 predicted proteins | sample 2277071 | NCBI WGS metagenome assembly SDBU01 (sample SAMN10397929, study PRJNA504765) | marine sediment metagenome | isolation source: marine sediment core GS08_GC12, 126 cmbsf | place: Arctic Ocean: Gakkel Ridge, Loki's castle | collected 2008
GCTGTTTCCTTATTTGAAAGATTCTCCTCTCGCAAAAAAGATGCATTTCAAGATAAGATTTTAGCAAAACTAAGAGATGAGTTCGGTGGACATGGAACTCGGAGCGTAGAGGATTAAAAAATGAGCGATAATAAAACATTTGAATCTTGCATGGCAGGGCTAGACACTTTTAAAGCTTCTAAATTTTTGATGGTAGTTTTTGGCGGAGCTGGGGATCTTTGTCAAAAAAAGCTACTTCCAACTCTTTTTTTACTCTTTAAAAAAGGTTTTATTGAAGACTTTTCTATTTTAGGGTTTGGCTTGCCTGAAATGACAACAGATGAATATAGAAAACAAGCAAAAATCTGGCTTCAAGAAAATGTGAAAGAACAGTTTGATGAAAAAATTTATGATGAAAAATTTCAAAAGCATCTTTTATTTGAAACAGCAGATCTTAAAAAAGCTGAAAATTACTCAAATCTATGTAAAAGAATTACTAAAATCACAAAAGATGATCCTGCATATAATTTGATGTATTATTTAGCAGTTCCTCCTGTTTTATTTCCAACGATTGTACATAACCTATCTGATAAAGAGCTTTGCAGAAGAAGAAAAGGCGCTAAGATAATTGTTGAAAAACCCTTTGGTCATGATAAAAAATCAGCGCACGCTCTAAATTTAAAACTCTTAGAAGCTTTTGATGAAAATCAAATTTATAGAATCGATCACTATCTAGGAAAAGAGACTGTTCAAAATGTGTTTTTCTTTAGATTTGGAAATGTACTTTTTGAACCACTTTGGAATAGAAACTACATAGATAATATCCAAATTACTGTAGCTGAGGATTTGGGTATTGAAAATAGAGCTAATTTTTATGAAAACGCAACAGTTATAAGAGATTTTGTTCAAAATCATATCCTGCAGCTTATCGCTTTAATCGCTATGGAACCACCTGCAAATTTCTCTCAAGAATCTATCAGAAATGAGAGACAAAAAGTGTTTAATTCTATACAAGCTTTTGATGAGAAAAAGATAGATGAGTTAGTTGTTATGGGACAATACGAAGCAGGAGTAGTAAACGATAAAAAGGTAGCTGGCTACCTAGATGAAGAAGGAGTAGCAAAAGACTCTAAAGTGCCAACATACATAGCTGCTAAATTTTTTATTGATAATTGGAGATGGGCAGGTGTTCCTTTTTACATAAGAACAGGTAAAAGACTAAAAAAAAGATGTACAGAGATTGCTATTCAATTCAAATACCCACCACTGAAACTTCTTGGACATAAATGCAAAGGTTTAGATGCTAATACGATAGTATTTAGCATCTATCCCACCCAAAAGGTCTCTTTAAATTTTAATGTAAAATTCCCTGGTATGGATAACATTCCATATCCGGTTGATATGGTCTTTGACTACAAAAGTGTTTTTAAAGTAGACACTCCACTCGCTTATGAACGGGTTTTAATAGATGCTATGAAATCAGATCTTTCTTTATTTGCCCGCCAAGATGGAATAGAGACTATGTGGTCAATTGTAGATCCGATTATAAAAGCATGGGAGAAGAAAAAAACACTTTGCAAGTATAAAGCTGGATGCAGGGGGCCTAAAGAAGCTGATGATTTTATAAAAAAAGATAAAAGAGCTTGGAGAATTTTTTAAATGCGCACCATAAAAATGTTTGATGATCTAGAGGATATGAACTTTTATTTAATTGATCTTTTTACTCAAATCACAACTGAGGCTATTGAAAAGAATAACAAAGCATATATTGCTCTATCCGGCGGATCAACGCCTCAATCTTTTTATCAAAATCTATCAAAACAAAAGCATTTAAATTGGGATAAAATTCACATATTTTTTGTAGATGAGAGAATGGTATCTAACTTAGATGAAAAAAGTAATATTTACAAAATAGAAAAATACTTAACAAAACCTCTAAATCTAAAAAAAGAGCATATTCACTACATAAGCAAAGATATCGATATATTAGATGCTATAAAAGAGTACGAATTAGACATTAAAAGCTTCTTGCACGTTGAAAAACCCTCTTTTGATCTCATTCTACTAGGAATTGGAGAAGATGGCCATACGGCCTCTTTATTTCCAAATTCAGGCACTTTAAAAGAAGAAGAAAAACTTATTGTTTTAGCCTCAAAAAAAGATGAGGATTTTGATAGGGTATCTTTTAGTTATCCTCTTATAAATTTAGCTAAAAATGTTATATTTTTAAGCTTAGGCGAGAATAAAGCTAGCATCATAAAAAAGATACTTTTAGATAAAGATAGATCGCTTCCGGCGTTTCATGTTAAAGCTCAAGATAATCTATTTTATATTTTAGATAAAAAAGCTGCTAAGTTTATTGATTTATAATCCAAGCAACTAAATTTTTATAGAAGGTTTAAATCAATTAGTATTTTATTTGAAGAATATTTCTACTAGATCTTTTATATCCATAGCAGGAACAGGTGTGGAACCGTTTTTTAAATATTCTAGCACTTCTTGTCGAAAAGCGTCGGTGTTTGATGGGGCTCCTAGTTTTGCTAAATCTTCTGAAGGCAATGTAAATTCTATTTTTGATTTGTTTGAAAAAGGTTTAAAGCAGTATTCTGATAAACTTCTTAAACTATTTATTATTGCTGACATATCTGTCTCCTTATTGTTATTTAGTTTAATTCTATTATTATAACACTCTATTATAATAAAATTTTGATATAATATCAAGTAATAGTATCTAAAGTCGCAAGTGGCTTATAGTTAATTAGTTGAGCGGGGGCGCGGGATCGTTTATTAAAGGAGGTAGTAGACTCAAAAATGATAGTTTTAAAGATTAAATTTTGTAACAATTTTATGGTATTTATAAGCTTTTGATTTAAATTAAATGGAGCTTATTTTTAATCTCTTCAAGAGTATATCGTTTCGTTTTTAATTCTTTTATTTTTTCTATTCTCTTAATCATGCTTGAATCGTATAGTTGATAACCTGAGGATGTAACTTGAGATACATCTAATAGCCCACATTTCGTCCAAAAACGAATTGTAGAAATCGATTCATTCACTTTTTTTGCAAGTTGACCAATTTTAAACTCTTTTTTTTCTGAAATAGCTTTAGTTTTCTTTCCTGTTAAAGCTTCTAAGTAGATATCTAACGAGCTATTAACAGCAATGTAAATCAAGTCTAAATAATCATTTTTAGATCCTCCTAGCTGAGCTTTTTCTAATGAATTAATATAAGCTAATCGATCTTTTTTTTTGATAATAGCAATAGGGTATCCTTGCATAAGTAATATCCAATTCATCAATAACCTTGCTGTTCTGCCATTTCCATCAATAAATGGATGAATCGTTACTAATCTATAATGAGCTTCAGCAGCTAATTCAATCGGATTTAATTTTTTTGATTCTTTTAACCATTTTATAAATTCTTTCATTAAAACAGGTACTTTTAATGGGTTAGGTAAAATGACTCTTGAGCCTGAAATTCTAACAGGTACCCTTCTATAAAATCCTGAATTTGAATTATCTATGCCATCTAAGATAATTGCATGAATATCTAAAATATCCTTTTCTGTAATCGAAGAAATTTTATGCTTTGATGATTTTTTTATCCAATCAATAGCTTTTGCATGATTTGTTGCTTCTAAATGCTCTTTTAAAGATTTTCCGCCAACAGTTATTCCTTTTTCGACAACTAGTGCTGTTTCTTGCCTAGTTAGAGTATTGCCTTCAATGGCATTACTAGAGAAGGTTAATTCGATACGAAACCATTCATCTAAATTATGTAGTAATTCAGAAGGAAGAGGTCCTTTGTTATCTAATTGGCGTTTTTTTAATAAAATTTCTTTATATTCCATACCGTTAACTATGAAGTAATACTTCATGGTTTGCAATAAAAATAATCGTAATTATATAAATTACTTAAAATTAGATGTTTAAAGAAATAATTCTATTCATTGAAAAGGTAAAAAAGTTAGCCTTAATATCACCTAATTTAATAATTAAATTTAAATATAGGAGAAAAAAATGAGTTCTAGTTCAGTATCAGAAGTCTCTTCACATTTTTTCAAATTTGAGACAACGAAAGAAGGATTAAGAAAAAGACAAGCAGAATTAGAAAAGACTGAAAAAAAACAAGAGATGTTTATGACGAAAAACTTAGAGAAGAAAATCCTGAGGCACTTGTTCTTAAAAAACAAATGGAAGATACCGATAACGAGCTAAAAAATATTAATAAAATTAATAAATTAAAAATGAAAAAAAAATCGATGAAAGAAGCTGCAAAGAGTATTAAAAATTGTTGTTGCTGTTGTAGTGCAGTAAGTATTGTAATAATTATAGCTTTAGGCGGGCTGTTTCTTTATAGATGAATTTTAGAAAAAAGCTTTTAATAATTCAGGGTCATTAAAAATCTTCCCAGCCTTCAATAGCTGATGATTGATTATAAGAGGTGACTGTAGACTCAAAAAAGTTAGCCTTAATATCTCCTTTGCCTTCAGTATCTGCTATTTTCTCCAAATGCTCATATGGATTTTTTGTATATCCAGGATAGAGGTGAGCTAAATTAATTCTTTGAAGAAGAGAGTTTGCTAAATACTTTGTGTATTTATCTGTAGCATCTGCAGATATACCTAAAATGTTGTTGCCGATTATGTGATTGGTCCAATCAATTTCTTGTTTTACAGCTGCTTGAAACATCTCATGAATCCAAGGAGTATCTTTATCTTCTATAACCTCTGGGATGATTCTTTTAAAGATTACAACGTGCAGGAGCTCATCTCTGTTGATGTATCTAATGATATCAGCAGTTCCGGGCATTTTGTGGCGAGATGCTAGGTTGTAGAAGAAATTAAAGCCATTATAAAAATAGAGCCCTTCTAATAAATAGTTAGCAATTAAAGCTCTTTTAAAATTATCGATTGAGGGCTTGTCTAAAAAGTTTTGAAAAATTTGAGCAATGTATTTGTTTCTTTCAAATAACACTTTATCATCTCTCCAAAAATCATAGATGTAATTTCTTGTTTCTTTTGGAAGGATAGTTTCAATTAGATATTGATAAGATTGAGAGTGAATAGCTTCTTGATATGTTTGAATTGCTAAAATTAAATTTATCTCAGGAGAAGTTATATAATCTGAAATGTGAGGAATATTGTTTGTTTGAACGCTATCTAAAAAGATTAGAAAACTTAAAATGCCATCAAACGCTTTTTTTTCTTCTGTAGTTAAATTTTTGTAATCATTTATATCAGATGTCAAATCTACTTTTTCAGGTATCCAAAAGTTTTCCATCATTAAGCGATAGAGTTTGCTGGCCCAAGAGTATTTTACGTTGTTTAAGTTAAAAATATTTGTGGTGTTTCCTCCAATTATTTTTCTCTCATTAATTGAATCTATTCCTTCTGGATTAAATAGTTTTTTAGCTTTCATATTTTTTTTTAAAAACCTCTTAGTTTGCGCAAGATACACATTCATTTTTGTCTGCAGTTGATCCATCTTTTTGAATCGTTCTTATGTAATATATAGTTTTTATCTTTTTCTCCCAAGCATCTACTAAAGATTCAAAGATATATTTAGCATTTATTTTTTCCATATTTAAATTAAAAATAAGCTCATATGATATTCCAGTATCTGTCCACTTTTGAATTTCAGATATTACTGAATTCACTGCTTTGATATCCATGTTTTTATACTCTTTGTAATACCAAAATCTTTCTTTGATAAATGGAGGGCAAATTGGAACCGCTCCTTTTGCATTTTTGTCGAAATAGAACTTTGAAAAAATAGGCAAGACGCTTGGTGTACATCCTTGAAGAAGCGCTGATGATGTGTTTGGCGCAATAGCTAAGAGTTGAGAATTTCTAATTCCATGTTTTTTTAACTTTTCTTGCAGATTTCGCCAGTTTTCTTTGCTAGATGATTTTTTTATATAGCCCTCTATTCTTTTTCCATTATCCCAAAGTGAGTTTTTATACGCTTGATATGAGCCTCTTTCTTTTGATAGATCAATAGATGCTTCTATCGAATATAGAGCAATCTTTTCAAATAAATATGAAACAATCCCAACGCTCGCTTCATATTGAAGCTCGTTTTTTGCTAAATAATCAGCAAGACCCATAGAGCCTATTCCAATAGTTCTATATTTATCATTATGAAATTTACTTTGTGTATCTGGGTTTGTTGTTAAATCTATTGTGTTATCTAAAACTCTAACAGCAACTTGGCAAACATCTTTCAGCTCATGATCTTCAATATTTGCTAAGTTAAGAGATACTAAATTACAAGTGTGCATCTCCGCGTTTGCTTTAACGTTACTAAAAGATTCCATGCAAAGATTGCCAGCTGGTATGTAGCCCGTATGAGGGTTTGGATTATCTCTATTTGCTGTATCTTTAAAGAATATATATGGCATACCGGTCTCTATCTGGGTTTTCATAATCTGTTTAAAGAGTTCTTTTGAGTTAATCTTTTTTACAAGTGTTAATTTATTGTCCAGATAAGCATCTATGCATTTTTGATATGCCTTTTCGAAATCCTCTCCCCATAGTGAGCTTAACTCTATTTTTAGAGTAGTTTTGACTTCATAAGGATCAAATAAATGCCAGCTCTTATTAGATTTTAAATAGTTCATAAAAAGATCTGGCACTATAACTTGTGGGAAAACATCATATGCTTTTCTTCTTTGATCGCCATTTTCAGTTTGAAGTTCTAAAAATTCTTCGATATCTAAATGCCAAATATCTAAAGATATCGTTGCGGCTCCTGCTCTTTTGCCCATCTGATTTACTGCAACGGCAGTGTCGTTTAATATTTTAATCCAAGGAACTACTCCTCCAGATGCATTTTTATTTCCTGCAACATATGATCCTTTCGCTCTTATTTTAGATAAATTTATTCCAACCCCGCCTCCGTTTTTAGAGATCTTTGCAACTTGTGTAACTGTTGCAAAGATAGATTCAATATCATCGTCCATCGCTATTATAAAACAAGAGGATAAATTGGATTTTATTCTTCTTAAATTAAGTAGTATCGGAGTTGCAAGTGATAGCTTTCTTTTAGATAACATTTCATAGAAAATTTTCGCTTGTTTTAATCTGTCATTTTCTTTCTCATTAGAAGCTAATAAAAGTGCTATTGTAAGATACGCCTCTTGCAAAAGCTCATCATCTAAAAGGTATCTTTTTGTGATCATTACAACAGCTGCGTAGTCATAGTCTAAATCTCTTTTTTGATTTAGCCATTTACCAACTTTATCTAGCTCTTCTTTTGAGTATAATTCTAAAATTTTTTCATCGTATTTTTTTTTCAAAACCATGGTTTCAATATGTTTTGTGAACTCTGTGTATTTATAGCCTCTATTTCTTTGAGTGTCTTTCCATCTGTTCATCATAAAAAGTCTGCCGGATGCTATTCTGAAATCGGGCTCTTCTACGCTTGTTAAAGATAAACAATGATAAATTAGATTTTCTTGAATATCAGATGTCGTTATCTTATCTTTAAAGATAATATCTACAGATGCTTCTAATTTTAATGGATTAATATTTAAGCCATCTATAGCCCAAGCTATAACCTTTTTTACTTTCTCAATGTTAAATTCACAAACTCTTCCATCTCTTTTTACAACGGTTTTTACAAGATCAATTTTTTGCTTATTTTTATCTTTGACAATACTCATGAAATCGCTCCTCGTTTTAGACGCATCTCTTTAATCGAATTATAGAAATATTATCTTTGAAAAGTCCAGGATATTAGACAAAAAAAATCATTTATATTTTAAATCTCTTATGCTCAACAGATGGTTAATTTAATAATAAAAGCATGTGTGATGTAATTATAAAAAATAAATTAAAAAAAAACTTACCAAATGCTAAGTCAAATTGTGAATAGTAATACTATGTGAGATTTGATGTTACATATAGTAGTATCCTTTTTTGCAACTCTCTAACAAAAAACATTTCGTCGAGGTTGTCCTCAAGGAAATAATTTTGTGCTTGCAACAGATATTGATCGCAGTTTTGATAAGTTGAATCTAAAAAAAGCTACTGAATATTTTCCATGTTGTCAGTTTTGTAAAAACCGATAGTTTTATGCTCATCATCTTCTAATTTCTTGTATTTAAAATCTTTATCTAGTTTGCCTTCAAAAAGGATAGCAAGTCTTTTTTTATTGTCTCTAGCAAGAGTTTTTTTGCAAAAGGCTATAAATTCTGGATATGTAAGTTTTTGCATGGCCTTAATTCTTTTTTCATGCCAAAGAAAATCCTTTTCTTTTTCAAAAGCTATATAGTTTAGAGTAGACGACATCTCTTGCAGATTTTTATAAGGATTTTCCATGTTTTGAATAAGGCTGTTTTTTATGTTTTCAAATCGATCTTCCGGAACTTTAGTTTCTATATTATCTTCATAGTTTTCTATAAAGATTTCAAAACGGACAAGAAGGTCTCTTACGCTGTGAGAATTGGATTGAACTAAGAAAAGTTGATATAAATGCTTTTGTATCTCTATGTCTGTAGAATGGGCTATGTAAGCTGTTTTTTGATCAGATCTAAGAGAGGTAAAAAAAGCTTCTCTAAGAGTTTGTGATAAAATACTTTGAGCCGCTCTATTTGCAAAAGAAAATGAGTCTTGATCAATTGCTAAAACAACGCCATTTCCTAAAACATCTATTTTTTGATGAATCAGATAAGGGCCTTTATTATCATTTATTACAAAGACCTTTTTTTTATAATGATCTTTTGATAAAAATGGTTTTTGTCTAAGTGAATCTTTTATATCTAACCAAATACTTTCCGCTTCTTTTAAAGATAAGTTGCCAGTTAAAAATCCTTCTATATAGCAGGTTTCAAAGACCTTGTTTTTAAATTTTATAAAATCTCTAAATTGAATTCTTTTTAAGGTATCTAACTTATTTATGTTAGTAAAGCTACTTGGGGTTAAAATGCTTTGTAGATAATTTTTCGCTTGAAATACAGGAAGTGTTTTTTGAGTGTTTTGATAGTCTTTATATAATGAGCTGTAGTAAATATCAAACTGCTCTTTTGAGATCTGCAAGTTATTTATAGCTTTTAAAATCTCTTCTAAAAGAAAAGAAGCTTTCGCTGAGTAACCAAAAATATCTATTCTTATATTAAAAGTATCAGATGTTATAGATGGATAGAGTCCAGCTTCCTGAGCTGAGTATATAGTCGGTGCTAGCTTTTCTAAAAGAGCTTTAACATATAGATCTTTTAAAACATCAGATTTCACATCTTCATCAAAAATCTTATCTTTGATTTGAAAATGCCAAGAGACTTGAGGAACTTTATATTTATCATCTTTTAAATAAAAAATTGTAGCAAAATCATCAGATACTATTTTTGCGGGAGCCTTTTCATTTGTAAAATTCTCTTTTGTTGCATCCATTTGAAGATTAGTTGGAATAAAAGAATTTGGCTCAGGCAGCTTAATACTTGGATTAGTTGGGTTTTTAGCGAGTCTATTCTTAAGAGATTTATCAAGTTCCTTAACTGCATATTTAGCGTTTGTCCATTTTTCTTTTTGATCTAATTTCATATTAGTTTTTTTAGGATCAGCTATCAAATAGATCTGGGAAGAAGAAAAATTTAAAGACTCTAATATCTGATTAACATTTTCTGAGCTATATTCACTAGCTAATACATTTTTTTGAGGATATGTTGATAGGTCTTCATATAAAAGATTTGCAGCATGCTCAGATACAAATTCAAAAGCATCTTGGTGAGCTTGATATTCGTAGTTTAGTTTTGACATGGTTTTCATTTCATGAAATAAATAATTTGGAATAGATGATTTTTTTAAATTATTTATAGCTTCAAAAGATCTGCTTATTACAATTGCAGCATTTTTTATACCAAGATCAGTTAGCTTTATTTCTAAAATAAATAGAGATTGATCAGAGCCAGCTTTTTCAACGACAATATCTAAATCTTCTGCTAAATGTTCTTTTTTTAAAACTTCTAAAAGAGAGTTCTTTTGGCCTCTTTTTAATGTATAAGCAATTAAATTAGCTGATTTCGTTTCATCAAATGTAAATTTTCTATCAAGTTCCCACTCAACTAAGAGAAATTGAATGTTAGATATCGGTTTTATATAGGTGATTTTTCCGGAATTCTCTTTATTGAAAATATTTTCATTTGTAGTAATTTGATCTTTTCCAATATTTGCAATTGGTGTGAATTTTTCTACTACTAATTTAGTTAGCTCGTCTAAATCTTTATTAGAATAAATAACTAATGCCATTTGATTTGCACTATAGTGCTTTTCATACCACTTTCTAAGCTCTGATGGGGGAATAGACTGCAGAGTTTTAGCGTTTCCTGTTGAAAATTTTGCGTTTGGATGATTTTGATTGCCAATCTCTTTTGACACCATATGAGCTCTTCTTCCATCGTTTTCAATGTTTTTAGAGTGCTCCTGATCTACGGCATATAGCTCTTTTGCAATGTGCGATGGATCAAATATTGGATCTTTAAAAAAATATGAAAGTCTATCTAGTGCTTCTTCAAAAGCTGAGTCATTTACGGAAAACATATATACAGTTCTATCAGAGGCTGTATATGCATTTGGAACACCGGAATTATCCCAAATAAATTTCATATACTCAGATTCTTTAGGATACTTTTTTGAACCTTTAAAAAGCATGTGTTCACAAAAATGTGCCATTCCAGGAAACTCTTTTGGATCGTCCCAAGAGCCGGCTAGTACACTGATAGCTGCCGCTGATTTGTCTGCATTTTTATCAGATATAATATAAACCTTCATTCCGTTTGAGAGTCTAAACTTTAAAGTATGTCTATCTTTAAGAGAGGGATTTAAAATTTTTAAGTTTGATTTGTCTTCAACTATTTGATATCGGGTATCCATTGCAAAAATATTAAAAATTGAAAATAAAAATATGATTAGAAATTTAAAGCGTAGCATTATTTAGCCTCTTGTTATCCTCGCATATTCTTCTTGTACAATATTATGAATATATTTGGCTCTGTTTTTTCTTCTTTGGATTTTGTCTTTTTCATCTGAGAGAGGTAAGTTTTCCATATCTAATTCATTTGAAAAGCTAATAAATATTGGACCTCTATTGACTACTCTTTTTTCTCCCATCTCAATTTGTATTTTTTCAGGAGGAGGCATGATGTCATAGGTAGATAAAGTAAGGGGAAAAAAATGTGTTTTTTTCTTCGCTTTTTTCCCCATTAAATAAAACATCTCTAAACTTTTATAATCAAAAGGTGCAATTTCTATTTTACCACTATTGTTTTTTCTGTCTCTGCCTCCGCTTGGAGCTACGTATATTACTTTTCCGCCCTCTGATAAAAGCGTTTTCATTAATGACATTACTTTTTGGTTGTGCATCTGTTTTTGATGTTTTTTTGTAATATCTAAATCAATATATCTTTTTGAATAGATACATAAAAGTGAACAGCCCATAGAAAAAGGAATAGCTAAAGGGTCTAAAATTACTCTCTCTCCTGCAACAGATATGATGTTAGAGGTGAGTGAAAAATATTTATCTCCAGCTAAAATAGGGATTACTAGCGGGTCTACCTCTGATTGGTGGTTAGAGAGTAAAATTACATTCTCTTTTTTATCGATATATTCTTTTATCTTTTTTAAATTATCTATTCCATAAAGCTTTGAGTTTTTCAAATCAACTAAAGGTGCTAAAAAATCTATTCCAAATTTTTGGTAGTTAAAAGGCTTTGTTATCTTTTTATGATAGAGCTCAAATTTAAATGGGTTTTTTGCATGGTCGATTAAAAGCTTTACAAGCTGATCAAAAAGTGAAGTTATATCTTTTTTAGATGTATGTGAGTTTACAGTTTTTATGTAACATTTATAAAAATCAGATAAGATATCTAAATATTTTTTAGTTATCTCTTTTTCGTTGTAGAGCTTTTTTAAATTTATTACAAAATTATCTTCAGACATCTGCTTTTTTACCATTTGTGAAAAGATGAAATTCATTTAAATGATAAGAGTCTTTTGTTTTAAACTCTAAACAGCATTTGGTATTAGCTGCGAGTTTTATAAAATACTCTTTATCTGAAGTTTTCAAATAGTTATCTAAATAAGGGTGTGTAACTAATCTAATAGTTGCTTTTTCAGCTGTATTAATTAGTTTTTTTAATGATCTTTCAATTTCTAAAGCTGTTGTTTCATGATTTTTTATAAGACCATTTCCTGCGCAATATGGACAAGGTGTGAAAATTGTCTGGATTAAAGACTCTCTAGCACGTTGCCTTGTCATTTCAACAAGACCAAATTCACTCATTCCTAAAATTGTGCATTTTGAAGAGTCATCCTTCATATATTCTTTTAGTTTTTCTAAAACTCTTCTTTGGTTTTTTCTAAGTCTCATATCGATAAAATCACAAATAACTAGACCTCCAACATTTCTAAGTCTAAGTTGTCTGCTTATCTCTTTTGCCGCCTCTAGATTTATCCGAACTAAAGTTTCTTCAACATTTTTTATGGTTTCTTTAGAAGATTTTCCGGAGTTAACATCGATTGTGTACATAGCCTCTGTTTTATCAAAATATAGATAGCCTCCAGATGGTAGCCATACCTTTCGTACAAGAGATTTATCTATTTCTCTTTCAACATTGAACTCTTCAAAAAGAGGCAACTTTTGTTTATAAAAAACAATTTCTAGCTTGTGCTCTTTTTCATAGTTTTTATAGATGTTTAAACACTTTTGCATGAGTGAATAGTTATCAACTATGATTTTATCATATTTTTTATCAACAGCTGTAAGAATAGATTTTTTTAAAAGCGTCCACTCTTCATGTAAAATTTTTGGTCCTTTTGATTCATGGAATTTATTTACAATCTCTTGCCATTGATTTAATAATTCTGTGGCTTCATCTACTAGCATTTCTGTTGTTGCATTAGCACTAGCCGTTCGACAAATGAGGCCCATATCTTTCGGCATTTCAAAAGCTTGAATCAATTTTTTAAGCTTGTCTCTCATAGATTTATTTTCAATTTTTCTTGAAACTCCTCTATGAGGGGTGTTAGGCAACAAAACTAAATATCTCCCTGCAATCGAAATATTAGATGTTAACCTAGCTCCTTTAGTTCCAATGGATTCTTTAACCACCTGGACTAAGACAGGTTGATTGATTTTTAATATTTTTGTTATATCTTCTTTTAAAGGTTTTTCCTTTTTTCCTTCTAAAGATATATCAAAATCCATATCAAACATCTCTTCGAATTTTTTTCTGTTTATAATGATATCGTTGATATGGATAAATCCATTTTCACTCTCATGTATATCGATAAATGCAGATTGAATGTTATTTAAAATATTTTTTACCAGACCTCTATAGATATTTCCAGTGATCTGTCTAGATTTTTTTCTGTCTATTATTAAATCGTTTAGCTGTCCAAAATTAAGATAAGCGTATCGAATCTCTTTGGATTCAACATTTATTAGAATTTCTTTCATCACTCTTCTCCAACGCGGAAACCCGGTGCTTTAGTTCCGGGGGGAAGCGTTTGTTTAAAATTTAAAAACTTACCGGGAAAATGGATGCTAATAAAAAACATCCCTGGTCCCGGTGCCAGTAGTGCGTATCAGTTACTATTG
>SDBU01006609.1_pt1 | contig 13571 bp, 19 predicted proteins | sample 2277071 | NCBI WGS metagenome assembly SDBU01 (sample SAMN10397929, study PRJNA504765) | marine sediment metagenome | isolation source: marine sediment core GS08_GC12, 126 cmbsf | place: Arctic Ocean: Gakkel Ridge, Loki's castle | collected 2008
CATTAGGCCCCCACGCGGAACCGGATTTTTCAGCCGGGGGAAGAACCCCCGAAATTCTTGACAAAAAATATAAAATCCTTCCCTTCATAATCCCCAGTAAAGGAAGAATATTCCCCTTTATCTTGCAATTCTGCCATTGCGCCCCTGATTTCATCCTTGTGCAACCCCTCCCGCAACGGCGTAACAGCATTTGTATTCTGATACTGAAGCCCGATAGTATAATCGTCCTCCGCTACTTTCAAAACTACCAGCTTTCCATTTTTCATTTCTCGCGCCTCCCTCAAATAAAATGGGCCTGAGTCTGCTAGAACCCAAGCCCACACAATAAAAATCCCGCTAGCAGTCGGGCACAACCTACAACCTACTATATAAGTATAGCAGTTAGGCGCGAATTGTCAAGCCCCAGAAAGATATTTTCTCGACGGGGAAACTGCTATTTTTCGGATGAAACCATTTCCCGCACAAGAAAATTCAAGCGGGGGAGATTGAACCCCTTGACATACGCAACCCCTCCTATGCTACAATACCCCCCACACATGGCCGCTATCCTCCCAGCAATAACAGGCGACAAGCTCAAAGCGATAATCAAGGACCTTACCGAAAAAATTTTACTCCAGTACCAGATTGCCGAGAAGCACAAAATTCACCCCTCGACGGTAACGAACATCAAGAAACGGTTTATCGTGGTAGTGAAGGAATCTAAAAAGACCGTCACGCGGGGGGAGTCCTCCAACAAGTTCGACATCTTCAAGCGCAAGGCGGGGAAGATCATTGCGGAGGGCCTTGACCACCTGGACGCTAAGAAGCTCAAGAAGTGTTCCGCCCCCCAGCTCGTCACCGCCATCGCCATCCTCGTGGACAAGGTGAAGATGCTCCAAGACCGCATGGAGGAAGTGACCAGCACCCGGTTTGAGTCCAGGGGGGAAATGATCGAATACATCCAGCACGGGGAGGAGGGAGCGCCGTCCCCGCAGCAGGCCGTCCCGGTCCCGGGGATAGCCAGCCCCCCGGATGCACAGGGGATCAGCGTCGTACTACACCAGCAACCGGAGGCCGGGGGAGGGAACCCCCCAGCTTTACCAGCCCCCCCAGCAGAGAAGGACCCAGCACAGACACCCAGCCCGCAGGGAGCAGCGGAGGACCAGGGGGAGGGAAAGAAGCAATAATATGACCCGTTTGGCCCCAACGGGGGCAATAAGGAAAACAACGGCATGTAGGTATTTGGTCGCGTATGCAAACCGCCGGAAAGAAAAAGGGGTTCTCATGGCTTGCTGGTTTCGCAATGTGGACGTGGGGCGGGTTCGGGTGGCGCTGGAGGCGCGAACAGCGTCCCCCGCGCGGAGTTGGGTAAGTGGCTTCCTTTTAATGCGCTTCGGTCCGTTCTGGAAAGTAGGGCGGTGGGGGAGCTTTCCCCCGGTCCACAAAAAGGAATGAGCGGTAGGGTGGAAGTAGCGGGGACGGCGATACTGTACCTGGCGATCATGGAGCCTACGCGGGAGAGGATGCTGAAGATGGCGGCGAAGTTACACCGGGAGCATAAAAAGCGCTTTCATGCCAAGCCCCGGAAAGTGATATGGGGGCAGAAATGGGGCTGAAGAAGCGGAGTTGGAAGGACATGGACAAGGAGCGGAGAGCGCAGGAATTTGGAGGGATGGTTAAATTATTTGGCGGGGGAGGGAAAAATACCCCGCGCAAAAAGGCTGGGATGGATATCAAGCCGGCGGGGAGGAAGTGATGCCTGAATTAGCGATTAAGATTCTTTTGGGAGTAATCAGCGTAGTATTATGTTTAAGCCTTATTGCGGTTTTACCTATACGCTGGCTTGCACCGAAGAATAGGAGGGGGTGATGTTGGACTTCATATTTCAAATAGGGATGATACCAAATCCTGATTTTGTTGCGTTTTGTATGTTGATTTTGATTATCGTTTTTCCGTACATAATTTACAAAGCATGGAATGAGAAAGGTATGGCATGGACTGCTTCAGTGATGGGTATGTCATTTATTTTTCTCTTTGGGTTGATGTTGATACGGAGGGCTATCCATCCATGAAGATGATACAGGTTAAAGGGTTCCGTGATTGTGGTGAGTGTGGTGCCAAATGCTGTAAATTATTTGGGATACCTGCGGATCGAGGCTATGATATTTTCACCACCGGTGTTCCGCTTGACCTCTATCGGCCATGTCTTGAATCTGATGCTACAAGGTATTTCCAACTCCATGAGGGTATTACGGTTAAAGGCGATAGGTTTTTTGTAGGCCAGGGCATTAGGACAGAAGAAAGAGATACCCGGTTGGGGAGGTATATTGTTGTATACAGTAAATGCACCAAACTGATTGATGGGCGCTGCGGGATTTACAAGGATCGTCCTGAGATATGCAAGAATTTTGTTGCAAGCACGGCAAGGTTTTATTTCGTTCCGTTGGGTTGCATTTTTGATTACGGTTCTTTGGGTGAGGATTTAGGGATTCAATAACACAGGGAGGGGCAAAATGTTGACCGAGTTCCGGGTTCACGAGAAGAAGGAGAATCGTCGCCTTCGTAGGCTTGCGGTCAAGAACGGGGCGCGGAAGCACAAGAATATACGTTTCCGGCCCAGAGGGAAGCTGAGTGCGTTTGAGGCATGGGCCAGGGAAGACGCAAGGAAGAACGAGTCTATGGGTTCCAAGATGGGTTCGGTGCGGGTCCGGGAAACCGGGTTCTTCACCAAGATGGTTGGCGGGATCCAGAATATGATCGGGATGCACAGGTAAAAGGGGGTTCCATGAAAAAAGTATTTATCGTTTTTGTGTTGCTGTTAAGTGGGTGCGCTCCGAGCCGGACTCGGATACTATGGCACGATGGCAAGGAGATAGTGATTAACTCGCAGGATAAATCAATGGTGACAGTGAAACTGGATGGTGGTGAGGTCGTAGTAGATAGCCGCACATCCTCCATAATCCGTGACCTTACCCAAGCGATAATTCTCAGAGAAACACAACCAAATAGATAGGAGGGGCACATGAAACCGACAGGGATAGACCATAAGGATGCTTTCGTTATGCAACCACCGAAAGGGATACCAGACTGTAATCCTCTGGTTGTAGTCAAGGGGAAGGTTGGTTCGCAGGATTCATTTTGGTCGCGGTGGAAACCTTCGTGGCGGGAGTGGTGGGGGTTTCTGTTCGGTCGCCCGGTCTGGCTTGGGATAGTCAGTGACCGGCATCCACTCGTGATGTTATGGGTGAGAAAAGTTCCGTGGGACGGAGGGGTAAATGGCAGGTAATTGGGCGATATTCCAGGAGTTCTTGCAGGAGAAGTACAATCCGCTGGCCCGTCAGGTCAAGGCGTTGACTGACCTGGACCGGCGGAACTTCGAGGCTTATGTTGCCGCGAAGGTGGCGCTGGAAATGCTGAAGAAGGGGCGGACGTGGCGGGAGAGATTCCGCGCGTTGATTGGCAAGCCCGTGTTTGAAGAAATATTTGAGCGCGAGATTGGCCTGTTTATGGACAAGGTGTTCAAAAGCCCGGAGAAGCCGGTTCCGGCGGCGCCGGAGCAGAGCAGGATAATCAAGCCGGGGGGAACCCTCATTAAACCGTGAGCCAGCCCACAGTCATATCTCAGCTTGAGGCCGTCCGGTTTGAGGATATCCTCAAGTATCTCCCGCCTCTGAGCAGTATGTCGGAGGCCAAACTTGCGCGGGTGTGCGAACTGCGTGAAGTGCTGGACAAGCGTGAGCGAGATTATCGGCTGATATATTATAAGCCGCAGGAACAGCAGTTACCTTTCCATAAATCCAACAAGAAAATCCGTTTGGCCTGGGGATCGAACCAGAGCGGTAAATCCGTGGCCGGGGTAGTTGAGGGGCTTCAGATTGCTCTCGGGATTCACCCGTACAAGAAGATAAAGACTCCGAACAAGGGTAGGGTTATCGCGGCTGATTTGACACATGGAATCGGCGAGGTGATTCAGCCTCTTCTTGACGATTGGCTTCCCAGGCATGAAGTCAAATCGGAAAAGAAGGGTCCGACCGGGATAATCCAGAAAATCAAATTCAAGAATGGGTCCACGATTGATTTCATGTCCAATGAGCAGGACACGAAATCCTTTGAGGGCTGGACAGGTGATTGGGTGTGGTGTGACGAACCTGTGCGGCGTGATGTGTATACGGCCACCATGCGTGGCCTCATGGTTCGCAAGGGGCTGATATGGATTACCATGACCCCGCTGACCGAGCCGTGGATATATGACGAGATTCTGGTTAAAAGTGGGGAAGAGGATATTGATACCTTTTTCTTGGATATAAAAAAGAATCCCCATATCACAGCCGAAGAAATTAAGAAATTTGAAGAAGGATTGACACCGGCAGAACGTGAAATACGGATAAAAGGTCAATTCCCGCATCTGGCCGGCCTGATTCATAAATCGTTCAGTGTTAAAACCCATTGCATCCCCAGCTTCCCGATTCCGAAGAAATGGCCCCGGTTTTTCGCGTGTGACTATCACCCGCGTAAGCCATGCAGTATTGTCTGGATTGCGGTGGGTCCGGATAACCGGCTCCACGTTTATGATGAACTGGTCATTGATATGGTCATTTCCCGGATCTGCAATAATGTTCTGGCGAAGGAGGAAGAAGAGTTCGGAAGGAATAAGGTTGTGCCAATACGGATGCGCTGGATAGACTCGTTGAGTGCCACCCCGGACAGGATCACAGGGTCTTCTCCTTTGCGTGAATTTGCACGGTGCAAGATTCGATGCCGGGGGTGGATGAAGAACTTTGGAGTCGGCAGGAACGCGGTGGATGAATACCTAGCCCTTGACAAAGAGGGAAAACCCGGTGTATACTTCCATAGGGACAAAGTACCGCAAACGATAAATTCGTATTTACACTACCAGTGGGGCGAGTTCTCTGCCGAGCGCAAGGGAGAGAAAGAAACACCGAAGCAAGCGTATTCTGATCTCCCGGATGCCGTAAGGGGAATAATAGTGAACCGCCCAAAATTTAACCTTCCGCGAACACTCAAAACAGAAGAAGAATTTGACGCGCATCCTGTCAGTGGCTATGGACATTGATTATGGCAGATGTACCTACAACTACTTGGACTGAATCACCATCTGAAATCCTGGCTTTGGGTTGGGGAAGCGCCTGGGGTGGTTTCGGATGGGGCACTAGGGAACCCGCCGAGATTTGGACGGAGGAAAACGCATGAAGATTCTGAGAATTTTAATCTTACTTCTTTTCTGTTCTGTTGATTCATTTGCCGTGATAACTTACTCCACAAATCTTAACTTATGCAAGCCAGGCTATCGTGACATTGGTTATATCGAATGTTTTGCAACCGGGATGGATACTATTGACGCGCATATCACAGCCCTCCACTCTTCGTCTACTACTCAAGAGGGTGAAGTTTCTGATCTATCTGCGAGTACAATAGCTTTAAGGACAACTCAATATGAAATACAGATAGACACAGGCACTCATGCGAATATGACACTAAACGGAGCGCATGGCGGGGATCAAGTATTAAACAAAAACAGCCTTGTCCGATTTTTAAAAGTAGGAATAGGAAGAGAATATGTAAAAAGTCTTACTGTCAAACCAGCTGGTGGAGCTGATGGATTATGGTTTGATGGTACGGATGACAATTCTCCGTGGATAAGTTTTGCTGATGGCCCTCGTGTCGGATCCTTGTCTTTATATCTTGATGATGGCAATTATCCTGCCCCTGGACTTGTTGATGGGGATTTATCTTTAGCGAGTGAACAATATTCAAAAGGAAAATTACAATTTATAACATCATCCACAATTCGCATGACTGTTGCATTGAATGGTAACGTAGGAATTGGGACTACTGCCCCACTCTACAATCTCCACGTTTCCAGTACGATTTATACACCGGAGAAAGTGATTGCAGATGGCGGATTCCTGGGTGATTTAACAGGTAACTCCGATACTTCATCTATTTCATCAGCCTTGGCAGTAAATCCTGACGCTTGTATCGCCGGACAATTTGTAAATGACTTGGACGCAGATGGGACGTTGACTTGTACTACTCCGGCAGGTGCAGGGGACGTTGTGCTTGCGGCGACGCAAACTTTTACCGGACAGAATACTTTTATGAATCAAGTGGCAGTTTCAAGTACAGTCGTTGTCTCATCTACAATTACCGTTAATGGCTATATTCTCCTCAAAGGGGACAATCTTAAATTTTGTTTCGGTGATGACGGTTGTGCTGACAGTTATATACTATTCAATGGAACCACTCTTCAATTTAAGGTGAATTAAAAATGAAATTTTTGGCCGTAGTTTTTTCATTGATGTTTTTATCAACCATATCTTTTGCTGCCTTAGTTGACGGGATAATCAGCTATTGGAAGCATGATGATGCTACAACATCAGGCACTACATCTTTAGATAGTTTGGAGTTACATGATGGGACTATTGATGGTTGCGCAACAGGAGGTGCAGGAAAAATAAATGAGATGTATAGTTTCACAAGAAGCTCAGAAGATAACATAGTTATGGGTGCAGCAGATACTTTGCACCCCAACTATCTTACGCTGACTATGTGGGTTTATCTTGATGCAAAAGGTGCTTATTCTCAATCCTTAATAGACACTTTTCGTGATACGGGGGGAGGTACTTACTCTTATATTCTTTGGGCCGATGATGGTGGTAGTGGTTTAGTGAAGTTTCATATACGGACACCTGTTACAGGATGGGGGGTTAAAGCATCTGAGATAGAACTTCCAACAGGGGAGTGGGCATTTTTAGCAGTAACAGTTGATGGAAGTAATATAAAGTGGTACGAAAACGGCTTTCAAGTAGGTGCCGATGTACCATTAATTGGCACATTGTTCATAGGCGACCATTTTAATATAGGAAAACAATGTGAGGTGACTTGTGCTCATTATCTGGATGGTGATTTGGACGAGGTAGGACTTTGGAATAGAGCGTTAGGCGCAGATGAAATTGAAGATTTGTGGAATAGTGGAGATGGCTTATCATATCCTTTTGTCGCTGATACCTGTACAGCCCCCGGTTCGGGGAATTGGACAATACAATGTTCAGATAATTGTTCATGGGCGACAGTACAAAATGTTCCAGGTAATATGTATTTTGTAGGTTCGGGAACAGCTACATTATCTGCCGCCTTTACATTTACGGGTTCAAATCAGATGCTTGAAATTGGGTCTGGGTGTATGTTGGAAATTGCGTCGGGAGGCGAGTTTAAATAATGAAAATGTTTTGGATTTTTCTTTTTATAACAAGTAGCTTGTGGGCGGGCGAAGCAGGAATTTGGCAGATATACCGCTCATCCTTTACTCAAGCGCAATGGGACACCCTCAAGAATGTAGTTGTAATAAAAGTGGCAAATGCCAAAATTCCTACGAGTATGTTTCGGGTACATAAAAGGAAAAACGGTATAGCAATTCAGGCTGATATTTCTGTGCAGGATTTAATCAAGGTCCAAGTAGCAGAAGAAACGGGGAAGATAAGATACATCTGCTCATATCATTATCACAGAATACTGCCAGACGGGAGAAAAGAGGGGTATAACAGGGAGCATGAATGTTATTCGATTTTACAGAATTTCTGGTATGAAATGGATAAAAGTACATACACTGTAGAGTGTAGCTCGTGTCCGTAGATGAAGAAAATCGGGCGGGGAGAATCAACACCATGAGTAATGGAGGCGTAAACAAATGAAGAAATTACTTTTTATAACCTTGGCGCTTATCCTCGCAATTCCAGTTTCGGTCTTTGCGGTACATCCGACAAAATATTATACACAGCAAGTCCTTAACCTTGCCTTCCGCGACGCGGACGGGAACGCGCTGGCGTTCAGCACAAAACTGTCCGCGCAGAATGTTCTCAATCTCGTCTTCGACGATACCACAAATGCCTTGAGTTGCGTGATCCTCGGTACTGTGACCAGTCCTTCTGGAGCATTTACAGGAAATGTATCAGTGGGTGGACAGTTAATTGTCATAGGCTCCGTGACATTCCGGAATCCGTTGTTTTCAGTAGGTGGCGATACCATTACAGTGGCGGCAGGTGTAGTTACTATTGTTGGATACGATGTTGGTGCGGAGTTTGCGACATTGTTTCTCTCAACGGCGGCAATACAGACACAGTTGGACTTGTCAGCGACAACTTATGTAAATGTAACTGGCGATTACATGACAGGACAACTTACGCTTCTGGTATCTTCATTAACAGTCGGGGGTGATGCGTTAAGCGTGGGAGGTTCAACATTTACTGTCCATGCCGGGAATGTAGGAATCCACGTTCCTATACCTACCGCACGTCTGTCAATCCTTACAGGGAATTCCGGGCCGGTATCATTATCTGTTTCGCATGGAACAGCAAACATGAATAATATCATAGATTTCAGCCGTGGCGCAGAATTACCTTTCTTTCTGATGGCAACCGCAGGCAATATTGGCTTGGGTGATTCGACGCCTGATTATAGATTAGATGTCAACGGTGATGCCTATTTTACTTCGTCTGTGACGGTGAATGCGGGGATTTATGGCGACGTGACAGGCGACCTCACAGGCGACATCATAACAACCACGATAACCGCCCAAGGCGCAGACGGTATAATCATGCGGGAGGACGGTGGCGCACTTGGAATTTTCATTGAGGATTCCACAAGCGATGTAGGAATAAAGACGCTTGCTCCCGCCTCCGCATTTCATATTAAATCGAATGTTACAGGGGCATATGGACAGATAATTATTCAAAATCCTGCTGATGATGTGGACTCTAATGCGGCAATTACGGCGTATGAATCAGATGGTAGTGGTAACCTCGACCAACAACTCTGGTACCTTGGAAGCTCATCATCCGGCAATGAAGATGTTACTCTCCTAAACCGGAGAAATGCTGAACTCAATCTAGGGACAAGTGGTTCTGCCCGTATAACAATTTTAGGTAATGGCAACGTCGGCATTGCGAATGCGGCTCCCGCCACCTTGTTTGAAGTGGGTGAAGGCTCGTTTAACGTGACGATAGGAGGCAACGTAGGAATCGGGACGACTGCTCCGTCTGCTAAATTAGACATTGACGGAGCTGTTACATTTATCGGAGGTATCACATCTGTTGAGGACACAATATCGGGGGCAGGTAATAGGTTTATGTGGATTCCGTCTTCATCTGCAATCAGGGCAGGACACGTAGATGGAACCGAGTGGGATACTATAGGGGACAAATCCGTTGCTTTTGGTTTTAACACAGTAGCCAGTGGTGTTGGTGCTGTAGTAAGTGGGGGGTTTGATAATGTAATTACCGAAGAGTATGGGACGATAGGAGGAGGGTATAGTAATAAAGTCTATGATGTAGATGCTACAATAGGCGGAGGATTTGAAAATATAATTGGAGTTGGAGGAAATTATGGTGTAATTCCTGGTGGAAGAAGAAATTACGTGTCCGGTATTGGTGCTTTTGCGGCGGGACGCAGGTCCAGTGCGACTGCTAGTGGTGTATTTGCTATCTCTGATTCTCAAAATGCGGATTTTTTGGTGAGTAAATCTGATGTTTTTGGGTCACGTTTTCAAGGAGGTTACTGGATTACTGGAGGGTCTGTTACTATAACGAGTAATGAATTTGGTATAGGAGGAGACACATTTACAGTTAAAGCAGGGAAAGTGGGCATCGGTACGACGAATCCTCTCTATTCTCTCCACGTTGGCAGTGCGGCATACATTGGTGATGACCTCATAGTTGCCGGTGACATTCTTGGCAGTGATGGCAGTTACTTTGTCAAGAACTACGAGGTAAAGAAATCTTCTGATGAAGCGGTTTATGATTCAGCCGCTTTGCAAGCCGATGATGATTTGCTCATGACGGGATTAACTGCTGATACGACGTATCATTTCCACATGGCTGCATCTTATCTTCAGGGTGACAATGTGGGCGCGGAACTGGATTGGGACTTGACCTTCACCAATGCAGGGTTCATCGGACTTGACTGTACCATGAAAACGAAGAGTGGCTTTAAGTTCCAAAGGTACGACACAAGTGCCGAGGAAGTCACTATTGACACTGCCGCAAATGACGAGGGTTCAATAGTCTGCGATGGGCAAGTGGTATTCGTGGGCGCAGGTGCGTTTGCGCTTAATTGGGCGCAAAATGCACAACAAACCGTTGAAACCAGAATCCTTCGTGGAAGTCATATTGAGATTCACAAGGAGCCTTAATGTTCAAGAAACTCTGGGGTGAGGAATGAGTTTAGAAAAAGAGGTAGGAGAACTTATAGGTAAGATTGAATATCTCCGGCAAGATCAACAGGTATTTCAGGCAGCAATATGTAAAAAGGTAGATGCCGTCATTGGTGTTGCAAGTGATGTTACGCACAATAGAAATTCAATCAGACGTATCTGGGCAACGATTTCTGCCTTCTTCTTATTGGTGCTTGGGGTGAGCATAAAAAAATGGTGAAAACAATCCCACCGGAAATTATGTTGAATCTCTGCAAAGCCATTTCAGAAAATCCACGTTTCACAAAAACATGGATAAAAGCGATTGCGGATTACAGGACTTATTGCAACTACAGTGTATGGATTCCCGCAAGGGTGTTCGGGGTAAACCTGGATGGTATGAGGGCGAATGCTATTTATAAATATTTGCATGAATCAAAAGACTGGCGATTGATTGATAGATTTCATCTGGACGAAGCGCATAGGCTTGTCAACGAGGGCAGGCTTGTGATAGCGGCACAGAGGGGAATACTGGTGGGCCATGTGGCTACAGGCTGTCCTGGGCCGAAGGTGGGTTCCGGTAAGTGGAACTGCAAGGTGTTAATGGTCGCCAACGTGGGCCGGGACAACGGGGTGATGGGGCTTAATTATGCGTTCAGAACTTTCCCCGATCTATTCGTCTACGAGCCAAAACCGCCAAAGGATATAGCGTGACATGGTATGTGGCAAAACCTTATACGTCGAGGATTTGACTTTATGATAGGTAAAAACGGAAAATATCGCTGGAATGTCGGGATCCGCTTCAAGTTGGGCGGCCCCAAAAAACGGAGGAAAGAAAAAAAATGAATAAAATAGTAATGTTTGTGTCGTGCCTCATGCTGTTCTCAGTTGGTCCGGTGTTTTCAGAAACCGCAGGCACTGGTTATGATTCAGGTGAGTTCAGTATCCCGAAATCACGGAATACAAGGGTTCAGCCACCTGACCTAACGTTCCTCGGAGCCACGTCTGTGACTGAAAATCTGCTGGCCGCAAGTACCGGTGTACTCGTTTCAGAGAGAGATGGAATACTCTATGACATAGAAGTATCCCTTAGTTCGACATATTTGACCCTCGGCACATATGTCGTTTGCACTGATTCAGACATAGCAAATGTGACAGCTACTGGGAATGAAACAGTCCTGTTCGCCCCCCTAATGGCTGGCTCTTCATCCTTCCGAATGAGTCTTATGGATTCATCGGATGGGAATTTTGTCCCGCGCACATTTAGACATGGACTAAATTGCTGGGCAACTGCCTTATTCGAGTTCATCACATTTGTTTTCCGCGAAGGCAGTTAAGCGGTAGAGGGAACGTAAACAACCGTCTGTAAAGGTGGGGTGTCTATTCCTATACACGGAGGTATGAAATGAGAGAGGTAAATACGAAGCAAGCTGTATTCCTGTTGTTCATGGTCTGGATTTTGGCTTTTGTCGCAGGGGCCTCCCGCGCGGAGTCCTGGCCCAAAGCCATGTGGAACGATCTGAAGGAAAACTCCAGCGTCAATCTGGGGACGAACATATCTTACGGAAGCATCCATGATTTCGTCTACGGTGATACCTACACGGGAGCCAAGACCTCGCTGTGGAACTGGCGCACGATTCACCTTGAATACGGTTTCATGCAAAGAGTGGATGGTGGCGCTCCGGTATCGCACTCTCTGGGGGCTTCTATCTACCTCCAACCGCTCTTGAAATGGGCGTTCATCCCTGAAAAGTGGGTTGCGGTAAAGCAGATATACGCCGGTCCCGTGATGATGTACGATAAATACCTGTGGCGGGCGGGCATCCAAGTCCATCTGCAATTCGGATTTGAAACGCAGGAAGGAAAAATCTGGAGTGCTGAAAAGCCGGAAGAAACAACTAGCCATGCGTCAATGTGGGGAAAATTCTGGGGGGATTAAAAAATGAAGTTTGGGAAACCAAAACTGGCGGAAAGTGCCCTTGAGTTTGTAAACAATGCCTACAAGGTCTACTCTAACCGTAGTGGGCTTGAGGATATGTGGGAAAAGTGGGATCGTATCTTCAACTCGATCTCTGGTGTAAAATACTACCAGGGCACCGCCGACCTCTTCCCGCCGGATACCCGCCGCGCTTGCAAGACGCTTATCAACTTCATAGATGAAGTCCTTTTCAGTTCCGATCCCCCGTTTAAGGTGAAGGGCACTGGTGGTGAAACGGACATGAAGACGGCAGAAGTATTAACCAAACTAATTGTCAACCAATCCAGGAAAATCAAGCTCCGCACTTCTATCCGAAAATGCCTCTGGTCATTGATCAAATATGGAATGGTTATCGTGAAAGCTCCGTGGTCTGTTAAGGAGCGGTATGCGTTTACCGACCCGCAACAGCGCAAAATCATACGGCAGATGTTGATGGGCGAACCCGTGGATGAAGTGGCGCAAAAGAAGATGATCACAGAGTATGACAATATTGCTTTTGAAGTGAAAGACTTAAAGACCATGTTCTTCAATCCGTATGTTCCGTGGGATAAGCAGGAGTGCATCATTGAAGAATCTCCTGTAAGCTGGAATCACCTCAAGAACCTTGAAAAAAAGAAAGATGGGAGCGGCATTTATTACAATCTTGAAGAGGTTGAGGCTGAAATGAATGAAGAGGCCACAAAATCTTCAGCAGGTGCCAAAACCTTTCCCAGTAACCAGACAGAAGAGAAGAAAAAGGAATATAGTCACACAAGCGATCTGACTGGAATAAGTGCTGATTTTAATATTGGGAAAAAATCTTTCAAACTCCGCGAGGCGTGGTGCTTATTCGACATAGACGGGGACGGGCTTGACGAAGAATGTGTCATTACTATTCTGGATGGTAAACACGTTATTCGGTTGGACATAAATCCATACGATATTCAGAAGAAGGTTTATTTAAGCACGGTCTGGGAGCCGATAGATGGGACGTGTTTAGGACAGGGTGTCCCCCAGTTGTGTGAGAAATCCCAAGTCGGACTCAACGATTTTGTCAACCAGATCATGGATAACATCACGCAGATCCTCAACAATATGTGGATTGTTGATAAACTGGCGAACATCCCGACATTGATGCTCAAATCCCGTCCCAATGGAATCATCCGAAGCGACCAAGGTGTGGAAGCGGTTAAGGCGGTGGAGAAGGAGTTGACTGCCAACGAAGGTCTGAAAGCCGTAGCCATGATGAAGGACGACATCCGCAACGTCAGCGGTGCAACAGTATCCCTTCAGGGCTTGCCGGCGAGGTACGGGACAACGCTGGGCGAATACAAGAGTCAGGAGCAGTCCTCCGCCCGTGACGTGTTCGCCAACATGAGGGCGTTTGAGGACGACATAATCATCCCATTCATTGAGCGGGCATACTCA
>SDBU01006610.1_pt1 | contig 13571 bp, 32 predicted proteins | sample 2277071 | NCBI WGS metagenome assembly SDBU01 (sample SAMN10397929, study PRJNA504765) | marine sediment metagenome | isolation source: marine sediment core GS08_GC12, 126 cmbsf | place: Arctic Ocean: Gakkel Ridge, Loki's castle | collected 2008
TCCCAACGGTCTCGAGCAATGGGCGCCTATGATTTTTACTCCCCTGGGAGGTATCGCCATCCAGATAATAAATAAAACTGGCGTTGCTTCCGTTAAAGGCACCTTAGTTAGCTATTCTGCTGCTGTTGATAACGCCTTTATTCTGTCCGCCATAGATGAAGACCAGGCAATAGGAATTGTTTACGAAGTTGGAGTGGCCGATGGAAGTCTTTGTTGGACTATCATTCTGGGATGTGCTGAAGTCCTATTGGAAAATACGACTGCCGGCACTCATGGCAATTGGGTATTTACTTCTGGGACAGTTGGGCGAGCAGATGCCACCTTAATAGCTCCCCCTGCAGGGAGGGTTGCCCTACTAGACCAGCACATGCAGGAAATAGGTCATTGTTTGCAGACCGTTGTCGGGGGAACCGATGTTCTATGTAAGATTAAAACTCAGTTTAACTAAAGTATGTAATCCTAGAGAGAGGTCGAGTGCAAGAATGTCCAGCATAAAGTACTGCCCAAAGTGCCATAAGGAAGCTTACAGGCTTAGAGAAGAAGGAGATAGCATTGAGGTGATACAGGGGAGTAGAACAGTTCTTAATCTGAATAATAAGTCGTCGGTTTCAATGAGCTTTTCCTGTCCGAGTGGGCACCCGGTAAAGATGGAAACAAACCCGAAGGTGAAAGATTGAGTAAGTTTATAGTTAAAGTAGACCACATACCTAACTTTCAGGAGTACTCTACGGACAGAGCGTATCTTCTTGCTAAGCTGAAGCTCTTGCCAGGGCTCCTACATATCCACCTGTGGGATAGGCAATACTACTATGTTTCCCACAGTGATTGGGGGAGAATATTCGAGGATGTCTTGCAAAATATGCCTAAATATACTAAGACTAAATTTGACTGCGATAACTTCACCATGTTAGTCTCAGCCAGAGTGAATGAGAAGTATAAGGTCAACACTTGTGGAATTGCTACCGGGCAAGGGCCTAGCGGTCCCCACGCGTTTAATATATTCTTCAGTGAAGAGGGGCTATTTTTCTTAGAGCCTCAAACCGGTGAGGTGTTCGCAGTTGAAGAGGATAGCGGATACAAGGCTGAATTAGTTATAATGGGGTAGGCAAATACCAAAAGGAGGTGCCTTATGAGGAAGAAATGGAAGAGCAGGAAATTCTTGATGGCTATCGGTGCTATCATTGTAACCCTGGCGGTTGGTCTGGGTTATAAGCTGGATCCGGCCCTAATAGCTATACTAACCACTGCCGAGAGCGCTCTATGGATCGTGATAGAAGGAATCATAGATGCTGTGGCAACCAAAAGGGAGGATAAGTGATGGCAGTAAAAGAGAAAGCCCCGATGGTTCTAGGGATAGGAGCTGCTTTGGCTGGCGTGTTTCTATTATTCAGGAAGAAGAAACCGGCCCTTCCGGAGCCGCCGGCAGACGGTGTAGTGGTTGGTCTTTGGAACCCGCCTAGTGGAGCTGAAGTATGGCAACTGGTGCTGACCGATTGGGATGTAACTGTTGCCATAAATCAGGTAGGTGGGATAGCTCTACTTGACATAGCAGAAGCGGTCCCCTTTGAGATTCCAGAGGGGGTGGTCTTTCCTCTGCGGGTTGTTTCTCTGCAGGTCTCTAGGTGGAACGAGGATAGAACAGCCCTAATCGTCCTTTATGAAGTTCAATCATTCCGTCCTTTTAAGTTTGACTTTGACTTGGGTGAATTTGGAGACGAGCCCGACCCCAGTTATAAGGAAGTATTTATTCCTGATTATGGGCGCTACTACTACAATGTGAGCAAAGAGAGGTTTGAAGACTAATGTCACCAGGAGAAATAATTGCATTAGTAGGTGTGGGCATTGTGGCCTTTAGTCTGGGAATGACATGGATCCGCAACGGCAGAAGCCAAGCGAAGAGAGACGGGGTTATGGAGGAGAGAATAAAAGGTATCAATAAGAAACTGGAGGACCCCAACACTGGTTTGGGGGCTATCAAAACTTCTGTTGAACACGTAAAACTCAATTGCGCTGAAGTAACGAGCTCTTTTAAGGAGAGAATAAAAAACCTTGAGGGAGATTAGCATGTCGGCGGCACCTGAAAGCAGGAGGCGAAGAGCTGCACTAGTCTTTATCCTTGCTCCCACCAGGCAAGGGGATTCTACTAGGCAGCCACCCATTTATTGGGTGATCTCCCCCTACTACTGATAGCCGCCGGCAGACCAATTGAGATTATAACTGAGAAGCGACCCCTTCTCATCCCATGGGAGAGGATAGCGTAAAAGCTATCCTCTTTCTATTTTAAGCGGGGGCTTGACATCTAAGGTATTCCATGTTAGTATTCTATATTAGTATATGGATAACAAATCTTTAAGTTACTGGGCTGGTTTTTTCGATGGGGAAGGTCATATTGAACTTGCTTATAGACTTTCAACCTCTCATTCCTATTTGGGACACGGAGCATATAAATTTCAAGTATGGATAGACCAGAGATTAAAGAATCCCGAACATTTTTTTGCTGGATTATTAAATAACTTTGGTGGGCACATTGTATCTCATAGGAAGTGGCCGGGTAGTTTTAGATGGCATATCAGCGGTAAAGCAGGAAGACAATTCCTTGAAGCTATCATGCCCTATTTGCGGATTAAAAAGAGGCTGGCTGAATTAGGAATAGCTTTTCAGAAGAGTATGCAAGAAACTCGTGACAATAAACTAATCAATGTACCAAAATCCGAAATTATTAAAAGAGATAACATTTTACGAGAGTACTTCTCTTTATACCGAGGGACTAAATCAAAACGAATACTTAGACTAGGACAAGATTATATAAAATAAACGTGGGTATTCTTATAGGAATACTTTGGGGAGGCTAAGATGAAAGAAGAGAGAATCAAATTTTATCGCCCCCGGATGATAGCCCTAGTGGGGCTTGCTCCAATGCCAACTAATGATGGTCCACAAAGGATAGAGCTCTTTGAGAGTTGCGAGGGTTGGATACTGGGTTTTAACCAGGCTGAGAGGAACCAACAGGAAGCGATAGAGGTTATACTCGGCGAGGCAAGGGAAAATGAATGCCATCCGTTTGTGAAAAAGAATGTTGGTGGTTGTGAGGAGGTCGAGCTGATTCTGCGGTACAAAGATTAGTAAGCATTCCTGAAAGAATACTTGGAGGAATGTAAATGATGATTAAGTATAAAATCAAGCAAAAGATAGTTACGAGCCCGGAGATAGAACTGCCGGAAGGTAGCCAAGTAGTCAGCATTAAGCACCATGATGCTTATGGCATACTCGAACTCGAGAGCATCGTGCCAGAATGCTGGCAAGTTATTTGGTTAGAACCCATTGAGGCTGATTAAGTATTCTCACCAGAATACTTGATGGAGATAATATGAAGGAAAGAATAGTAACTAATCCTGGTGGTGGCGAGGGGAGAGTAATCAGCTTAGATGAATCGGAGGTCATGAAACTATGTCGCCCCGGAGGCGGCGCCGACACCTGTATTTGGCTAGTACTTGGCAAAGGTGGATATGAATGTCTTTATTATAACCGTCGTGTGCCAGCCATAACCGGAGAGATCCTTGAGGACCGGTGGAAGGATGGCCTGACTGTAGCCAAGCGTGATGGGTGCGATGTAGTTAAATTGATACAGCATTCTAAATAGAATACTGGGAATATATGAGGAGGGTTATTCAAAATGAAAGTATCTTTACAATTCAAGGATGATGGAGCCAGCCCTGGCATCTTACATTGTGAGGCTATAGTAGAATTGGACCTCAAGATGAAGGATGCCTTCGAAGCAATCCAAAAACTTCAGGAAGCTAACATCCCCGGTGCTATAGCCAAAGCACTATCCAAGAAAGGGCCTACGGAAGGCGATAAATAGCAGAGTAATACCGTAAAAGCTAATGCTTATTATTTAGCAGGAGGTAGCGATGTCTCAAAGAATAAAAATTGAGTGTTCTGACTGTGAGGCAGTAGATGAGTATGAAATGGAGAACTGTGTTTTGATAGGTTGGAAGAAAGAAGGAGGGCTCTTTATCCGGCAACATGAGGTAACACTAGGTCAATTGTTGCATGAATGGCTTGATAAAGAAATCAAAGAGAAATTGGAGAGAGGCTGAAATGGTGATTTTTAAGATAGAGTTGATAGAGGGTAAGGAGCTATATTACGAGAATCCATTTGAGAATGACGTAGCCGTAGGTGCAAACCTCGAATCACTCAAAGACAAACCTCGTGAGCATGGGTTTATTCTACTAAAAGGAGAAAGTATCTCAGTTAGGGCAAAATATATCTTTGTCCGCGTGCTGTAGAAAACAACTTTTTTAGGAGTTAAGTGATGAAAATAGAAAAATGGAATGGTGAGAGCAATATAGCTTTCCGCATACTCGGAATTGAAGGTGATATGGGAGAGGCCACACACATGGACCTTATCCAACAGGGAGATGGAGATGTAATTGTGCGACTCCAGGATTTGGAGAAAGGCAATTTGTTGAATATAGAATTCTGCTCCAGTAATGGTGGCGGCAGACAGCCATTTATAGCCAAAAAACTACGAGAGCTAATAGCTGAATTACGCAAAGATGAGGCCCTTAAGGTTATTAACCCCATCAAAAGAATGGGGATTGGCGAATGCACTGAAGATAATCCGTGTTGTGATAAACGCAATATCTATAATGGGTTCGGCTCTGGAACCCTCTTATTCGTATGCCCAAATCACTGTAGTTGCCATGATTAAAATAACATAACAGCTATTATGTGAAGGAGGACAAAATGAAAAGAGTTGAAATCAAACTTAGAGATGTTCGAGTAACTGCCTTAGACATTGACCCAGCAAATTGGTGGTCAAGGTTACTTCTTAGCTTAGCCCACTGGCATTATAGATTAGAGTTCAAAACACTTAATGATACTACACTAAAGCGAAATTTTAGCTAAGTATTCCATAAGGAATGCTTAAAAGGAGGCAAGAAATGAAGAGAGCTAGATGGAGCTTCATCCTCATCTCATGGGGTTTAGGTCTGATGGGGAGTATATTATCCGCTAATGAAGGATGGCTGGGTTTGGTTGGAATTCTTTGCTTATGGGCAGGAGGCTTCACAATAGCTTCGGCTTTGGGGCTCGATTTTCCGAAGGCGATGTCAGATAGGTGGCCTGATTCATATCCACCCGAAAACCCGGGGTCATAAGATGTTATGTGGTCAGGAATGGTATAAAAAGCACAAAGATGATTATACCGAGGAGGAGATAGCTGCCTTAGGTATAGAAATCACTGTGGATAAAAGGAAGTTTCCCAAAATTCACCAGGGTGATAGAGAAGGCAAAGCAGCTGAACTTTTGAAGCTGAATAAGCATTCCTTGAAGAATACCAGGTAACATTTAAGCCTGTAATGTATAGTAAAAGGAGGTCAAAATGAAAACAGGAGCAGAGCTAATCACAGAAGAAAGACAACGGCAGATTGATGTGGAGGGATGGAATGCCGAGCATGATGATGAGCATACGGGAGGTGACTTACTTTATGCAGCAGCCACTTATATATTGACTATTATTGAGCCAGAAGGCGACCATTACAAATTATGGCCGTGGGAAATGGAGTATTACAAACCTACCTTGCAAGACCCTATCCGGCAATTAACAAAAGCTGGTGCTTTGGTTGCTGCTGAGATTGACCGTTTGCAACGCTAACTATACATTTGGCTCTAAAAAGTATTCTACAGAGAATACTTGAAACATAACACCTATTTATTTATAGGGAGGGAGCAATATGAAAGTTAGGTTTTGGGGAATCCTCGAGGACAAATTTGGACTCACCGTAGAAGCTGAGAATACTAAGGAACAAAAGAATCTAGCTAAGATTCTAGAGGGGTTAAAGAAATCACACATCATATCTGCCGAACTTGGAGGTAAGGCCTATAAAGGTTGTATATCGTCCTGGCACGAGGACCGTAAAGGTCTCTTCACCAAGGTCACAAAGTTCATCGAAATGAATTTTTGGCCAGCTGAAAGATAGTACCTAGTATTTCTCAAGAAATAAAAAGGAGGTAACCATGCCAGAAAAACCTAAGGTAATAGCCGAGTTCAAGGAGTGCCCGCTCTGCCACCATCCGGGGACAATAGGGCAGCTAGCCGACAAACCTTTGAAAGAGGCCGGGCGAGTACCCAAAGATAAATTTTCCTCTCTGAGCAAAGAGCTGATAGCACTGACTGACCCCAGGGTGGCTCTGTCCGTGGAGACACTTATAATGCACTATGACGTATGTGCCAAGTGCGGCCACACCTATACCGTTAGGGCGGAAACGACCGTGGGAGTAGTCAAGATGGTGCCGCGGCCCAAGGGCTCTTAAATTTAAGATGAATAGTAAGATACTTATGAAGGGTTGGAGGCCCCTAGATTTCGGTTTTGGGGCCTCTGGTGAGGTAATATGACTAACGCCGAAATATTAGAGAACTACTCCAAGAGGCTGGGTAGTACAGGAAAGACCAGGAGCCTCTATCTGCGCTATGCCGGCAACTTTCTGGAATACGCCAACGGCAACTTCGAGCGGGAGACGGTCGACAAATACATGGCACGACTCAAGAGACAAAAATACGCCGATGGCAGCATTAATCTTATCTTTCGCATCGTCAGGACGCTCTTCAGCCGGAATGACCTTGACTGGCCGTTCAACCGGGGGGAGTCGCCTCAAATAAGAGAAGATAAAATACAGGCGCCGGCTCTTGACCCGAATATCATTGGTGAGATGATCCAGGCCGTCAAGCAAGAGGGTGACCCAGACGAGAAGGCTTTTCTTGCCATATCGACAACGTATGCCACCAGGCGCATCGAGATGGTAGAGATTGAAATGAATGATGTCAGGGTCAAGGATAAAACCATTCATATTACTACCGCGAAGCATGGCCGGGAGCGAACTCACCTGATACCAGAGGAAATAGTACCTTACCTCGAGACATACGACTTCGATATTAAGAGGAGCGAGTCTGAGATATTTAATCTATGGTACCGCATCGAGTACAGGATAGAGCTGGACCACACCGATCAGGTTGGCTGGCATTCCATTCGGAGAACACTCAACACCCTACTCCTCGACAAGCTCCCTGAGGTGACTGTTATGAGTTTTATGAGATGGAAACAGCGAACCTCCTCTCACATGCCGTACCGGTACTCCGCCCAGCGCTTCGTCGGTCGAGAGGGCATGTCCACAAAGGTCGTGGGCGAGGCTCGGGATGTCGACTCAAAGGTGTTCGCGGTCCACCCCTTCCTGGAATATTGGAGGTAAATATGCCAATATTAAACTACACCACCTCAGTACCGGCAATGAGAACCATCGGCCAAATCCAAGATAAGCTAGCTGAACATGGCGCCAAAGCTGTCATGATGAATTACGAACAAGGCCGAATCGCCTCTTTAGCCTTTCAAGTGGATGGCCCAGCTGGTCTTTTATCTATCAAGCTGCCGGTGGATATCCAGGCCATCCTTAAGGTGATGGTGAGGGACGGTCTACAGCCTCGATACCTTACCGAAGACCATGCTTATCGTGTCTCTTGGAGAATACTGAAGGACTGGCTCGAGGCCCAAATGGCTTTACTCGATACGGAGATGGTTCGGATGGAGCAAATCTTCCTCCCTTACATCATTACACATGATGGTAAAACCATATATGAAATAGTGGCAGAAAAGAATTTTCTACTGCCGGAAGGTAGAGAGTAAAGGTAAAATGGAAACCCGAGGCTGCGACTTCTGCGGAAATCAAATGACTGTCATAATGGAGAACGAGGAATATCGGCTCTGGGCCTGCCCCCCGGAGGGCTGTGGTAGGCTATTACTTGAAGACGTCAAAGACCACCTCGGGGCCACTTGGTATCTCGCCGAGCAGAATGAGCCAGCTGGAGGAGCAATAGTATAAGTATTCTCGTCAGAATACTGGAAGGAGACTAAAATGGGTAAGGAAGAAGGCAAAATCTATTATGTGGATGCCGCTGCCGGCGATAACAGAAACGATGGGCTTGACCACGGAGGCTGGATAAAAAAAGGCGGGATGCTTTGCCGTAACATTCACGCCCTTAGAACTATCCAAAAAGCCATAGACAAGGTGATCAAGCATTCTCATTAGAATACTTTACGGAGGCAAAAAGTGATAACTAAAAAAGAAAGATGTATCCCCTGTAGTATTGTGAATGAAAATAATCCGATGGGCCTTATCTTAATGGATCCCGAGCGATATGAAGGTGAGGATGATATCCCTAATAATAGGATTTACTCCCTGATCTGTTTGAACTGTGGTCGTGAAATAACCAAGTATGTAACTGAGAACACTATTACTGCTGTTAAAGAGCTAAGGGACCAGATGGATTTCCTCTATGGTATATCCGTTACCTGGACTAGAATGCCAACATTGAAGGAATCCATGGTCCGCCTGGGGTTCAACGATACAGAATAAGTATTCCCAGTAGAATACTTTGAGGTAATTGAATGAAGCCTAAATTATTAGATTTATTCTGTAAAGCTGGCGGTGCCTCTGTCGGCTACGCTAGGGCTGGCTTTGAAGTTGTCGGCGTGGATATCAAGCCACAGCCTCATTACCCATTTAAGTTCTACCAGGCAGATGCCTTGGAGTTCCCACTTGATGGTTATGATGCTTACCACGCCAGTCCGCCGTGCCAGTTTGCTTCGTTGGCTTCAGTAGTGCATAGGAACAATGGTAAGCAGTATCCTAATCTGCTTGAAACTATTCGTTTCCGTCTTGTCTTTACAGGAAAGCCACTTGTCATTGAGAATGTTCCGCCGGCCGCAGGATTTATGATTGAGCCGATTACTTTATGCGGCGTGATGTTTGGTCTAGGTGTTTTCCGTCATCGGTGTTTTGAGACGAACTTCTCAGTAGATTGTCCAGAGCATGTTAAGCATAATGGCAAAATCGGCGATGGTAAATACTTTTCCGTTGCTGGTGGTGCTGGCCGCTGGAAGTCCTGGGGGAAGGTTTACCGCAACGTATCTAAGGGAACAAGAGAACAATGGCGGCTCGCTATGGGTATAGATTGGATGCTAAGAAGCGAACTTACTCAGGCAATCCCCCCAGCCTATACAGAATACATAGGCAAGTATTTGATGAAGGCAATTAAGTATTCCTAGAGGAATGGTTTAGAGAAATGCCCTACGAGCATTACGTCGATTGCGCCAACTGTGGTACCCAGGTCAAGGTTAGTGGCCCTGAAGATAATTGTCTTTTTTGTGGTAAAAACGCCACTAAAAAGGAGACAGAGCCCCCCTTAGACCCTGAGCAGCCAGAGAGTAAACCGAAGGAGGTTATCATGGTAAATTCCAAAGAGGTGCCACCCAAGCCCGAAAAGAGAAAGAAGAGGGCCGCATACTGGGAGAAGAACAAAGAGGCAATACTCGCTGATTATCAGTCAATGAACCTCCAGCTGTTCTTTGAGCGATGGAGGATAGCCACAACCACATGGATTAACCTGAAGAAGAAGTGGGGAGTCCAGAACAAGGGAAAAGCGACTGGCTCCAAGCCGGCGGAAGCCTCCAAGGAGAAGGAATATAAACGACCGCAACCGAGGCCTGGTGGATTCTGCTTCCTGATTACCGAAGAAGACTTAGCCAAACTAGATGACGAGCAATACCAAGAACAATGGTCGCTAATCGGAACTATGATTCGAAACAGAAGGAGCTGAAGTATTCCTTATAGAATACTAGGAGGAGAGGATTGTTGAGATGACAATAGCAAATCTGTTTATTCTAGCGACTATCTTGGCTGTGTTGGTTAGCCTAGCTATTGTAACGATTGCTCGATGGCTAACTGACTGGTATGTTAACTGGAGACATTGATAAATGAAAGGGAAGCCAAGGTGTTATCCGTATAAGTGGCATGGGCGATTTTGTGCAGTCCGGATAATGCCAGTGTTTAGGAAAGGCATCAAGCGTAATGCTTTGATTGAGTTTACCGATGGCCAGAGAACAGTAGTACCCTGGCGTTCATTGCGGAGAGCGTAAACAAAAGGAGTTTTGTTGAGCAAGTATTCTACGAGGAATGCTGAGGACTTATAATATAAGCAGTGAAAAGACAACTTCTAGCTACAAAAGGAGAGGGCAAATGGTAAACACTTTCAAGCAGAGCGGGTGGTGTGCAAAGTGCTAGGCAGTTAGGGTTGTAAGAGTTGAAATTAGGCATACGAGTCCTTTTGCCGATGGTGAAGCGGTCCAGATATGCGAATCGTGTGGTACATTGCTCTTACGATATAGAGTAAAGCCGAAGAAGGATTATGGAAGAACTTAAATTATTCTCCACTAAAATCGACACCTGGGCTGAGCCAATTACTATGAGGGCCTATAGCCCACAGGATGCTGAAGGCTTGGCCCGGCTTATCTTTAAGGTTCCAACTGATAGTAAAATAGTCGCCATCGAGGAAACAAAGGAGCCGGCTGAGCAAAATGGTTGAATCCGCTTTAGATATTGTCACGGCCGAGGAGTTAGAGTGCTTTGACCTGGGCACGGTCTTGATTGGCCGTACTTCCTACACTGTGCTGACTGGCCATGAAGGGACGGGAATGTGCTTTTGGTGTGGGGGAGAGCTCAAGGGTAAGCTGAAAAGATATTGCTACGGCCACATGAAGGAGTATTACCGCCACTTTGAGTGGAGCAGTGCTAGGAGCTGGTGCTGCGAGCGGCAGAAAGGAATATGTGCCAACTGCGGCTGGACGCCTGAAGACTATGATAATGGTAGTGATATTTACTACCATTATAGTCTGGAGGGTCATCACATAATACCCCTCGAGGGGGCAGCGAGAGATTTCTCGGCTTACAACCTGCCCTGGAACTTGATAGGCTTTTGCCACGAATGCCACCTGGCTATTCACGCCGCCTTGAGGGGAGAGGTGGCAAGGACAGTAAAAGCCGCTTCGGACCCCTTCGTGTTGGCCATCGCCCGGGGCCAGGCGGTAATGGAAATATGCAGGGAGGCTACAAATGAAGTGCCCAGCTTGTAAATCGGCGACCGGTGGTTATTATTCGCCACCGACACAACGGGATGATGCAAAGGAAGAATTAGTTAAACAGGGCTTAATGGATCCCAAAGCATTAAGAACGGAATGGGAAGATATGCCTCTCTACCAACGGAGCTTCCCTGGTGAGCCAGAACACATCTCCCCCCGCTGCTTCAGCTGCTATAATAAAGCCGAGAGGAAGGCTGAAAGAAAACTATTAAGGAGAAAAGCTAATGTCTAGTGAATGGAGAGAGGCTTTCTGCCCGATGTGCGGGCGGACCATGGGAAAGAAAACAGTATACCGGCAGCCAGGCAAGCCCTACTTCGGCATCGTAAGACAAGAAAACCGATGGGAGTCAACAAAAGAGTTTACCGGTGAAAAGCCCTTTGGCGTGGTAAAGTCCAGCGAGGGCAGAGGCTCTCTGAAGTTTGAACGATATTACGGGATCGATGAAGACCAGGAAGGTTACTTCCCTTTGATGAAAGCCCGATTATTGGCAGTAATTGGAGAGTGGCTAGAGAAGGGTTGGATTACTCAGGAAGAAGTAAGTGCCGCCCTTTCATAAACGAGGTGAAAGATGTGGACCGGTAAAGACCTGGCAAAAGACCTGGCTGAAAATAGAGACCAATCGAAATGGTTAACCTGGACGGAGATCCCCTTAGGCTCCGTAATGTGGGCAAATGGCCGCACTCCTCGGGCTGACGGATTGACCTGCCGTAAAAGCTTTAGTAGCCCAAGTTTTATGATCTATGAAGTAAAGATATCGCGCTCAGACTTTCTTGCTGATATCAACATAGGAAAATACCAAGTATACTTCGACCACTGCTGCCAGCTCTACTTTGCGGCGCCGAAAGGACTAATCAAGAAAGAAGAGGTCCCGGAGGGAACCGGCCTCATTGTACGAGGGGAAAACGGTTGGAGTGTTACCAAGGCAGCTCCCAGGAGAGAACATACCCCCAGTGTGGAATTGCTGTTAAAACTCCTGATGAAGGGATATGAAGACCGCCTGGTGCAATGGAAACAGCACGACCGGATCCAGAACCTCGAATATAAAGGGTTAAAGGAAGCGAGCCGGCAATTCGGACTCCGCATAGCCCATGACCTAGAGAGCGCCGACGATCTGATCCAGACAGCCAACAATATAAAGGCTGAGGTGGAAAAGGTGTTAGGCAAGGAATATGATTCAATCTTCAGCGCTCTCTATAACTTGAAATCAGATGTGGACTCCCTTATGACCAAAAAGCACTACGCCGAGGAGACTATACAGTTAATCAGCGTAGTAGACCACTTATTCAGTGGAGCAAAGTATTCTATCAACAACGCCCCAAGGCAGCTCCGGAGGATAGCGGACGCCATGGAAGCTAAGATTAAAGCAAAAGAACCGACCCTCGAGAACGAACTAAAAGACAGATACAGGTAAACGCTCCCGCTCTCACAACCTCAATGCTATATCAATGCTATGGCTCTATGGTTCTATGGTTCTATGGCTCTATGGTTCGATAAGCTTTACATTATAGGCGGGCAAACAGAGGGACGAGGGTAACTGACTTCAGTAAATCTTTCTTTATAGAATACTTGAAAAACGCCCAGAATTGTGCTTATAATGTATACATAGTCTCGAATATTAAAAATTCGAGTGTACCTTAAAAATTGAATATCTAGCCTCGACTGCTAATCGTTTTGGCCTCAATTTTAAGCGAGGGGGCAAAACATGGAGCAAATAAAGGATATCACATATCGGCATATTGCCAAGATGATGGCCAGCGCTCTACCGGTTGAAGGTGAGGAATTTGGCCGGATGGTAGAGCAAAATCTCGACACTATAAAGAGACTATCGAAAGAGGCAAAGGTTGCGCTCAAGTCGGCCTACATTTTTAGTCGCAAGGTACCACGAGAGGAACGAGAGGACTTGTTTCAGGATATCGCTCTGGCAGTACTAAAAATCAAGACTAAAGACGAGAAGTTAGGCTATGCAATAGCTAGGTGTGACTGGCGTGACTTCTGGAAACGATATAAAATCCGCCAGCATTATAGCCTCGACAGTGTGGTTGACGATGATGAGGGGAATCCCGTAACACTAGGGGAGTTGCTAGTTGGTGAGACTGAATTCGAGCGGAAAATGAATGGCAAGCTAGACTGCCAGCAGGTTTTTGACAGTTTACCCGCTCACATTCAACCTCTCATAAATAAACGCCTCATGGGGTATACCCTCAACAAAACGGAGCGCAACGCTCTGAATTACTTCATAAGGAAAGACGGTTATAAAATCATTCTAAACTCGAATTAAATATACATTCAGCGAATTTTAGAGGCCAGTCGATTAGTTGATTAGAGGCACTTAAAACAGCCTCGAAGTGTAATAGCTTCGAGGTTTTGTTTTATGAAGCTTCAACAAGTCTCCCGCCTGTGAGAAGCTAAGGGGGGAAAACGACCTCACGCCCACTACTTACCTTCGGGCTGACTGTTTTAGTGGGGGTCGTGGGGCTTCATGCTAACCCTCTTATCAGACCAGGCGGTACCGGGGGATCTGCGGCCGGACGCTGGGCGTACGGTGCTACGTGGCTAACGCTCCCCTCGGCATAGACTAAAGTCCCAGCCTCTAACC
>SDBU01006611.1_pt1 | contig 13571 bp, 6 predicted proteins | sample 2277071 | NCBI WGS metagenome assembly SDBU01 (sample SAMN10397929, study PRJNA504765) | marine sediment metagenome | isolation source: marine sediment core GS08_GC12, 126 cmbsf | place: Arctic Ocean: Gakkel Ridge, Loki's castle | collected 2008
CAAGGATCTTCCCGTACTCGGCCGAACTGACGCCCCGCTGCCGTCGAGCCCGGCCCGGGGAGGTCAAGGCCGCCGACAACAGACAACCCGTAGCCGAACAAACACCGCTCGGCGTGCCGGACCAGACCCAGAAGAGGTCCCCGGCCCGAACGATGCCATGACCCGGCCCACGTCGCCAAAAAGAAACTATACGATGTCCCCGGATTTTCCCTGGCGGAAGGGAGGATGCGGGTTGAGTTTCGCATGTGTATCTATCATAGCGAAGATGTGCCTCGGTTCGTGTCAAGAGATGCGCAGGGCGGCGGCTTCATAACCGCCAAAGCGATCCACTGTCTGAGCTGGTCCGCAAAGATCGATTGGACCGGTCGCAAGATCACGGTTCATCCGTGACGCCAAGTCGAGAAGACCTTAGGGCTGAATGTGGCCTGTCGCAGTGGCTGGGACGACGCGTAGGTGGGAAGTTGATCGCTGAATGGGCTGGGCGTATGCGTCACGCCATCGCAGAATGGGAGCTACTGATGAGAAGGGCGGCGGAATGCATGTGCATGGCGATCATGATGCTTGAGGTGTGCGCCCTAACCGGGTGTGAGGGAGGAGACACCAAGCCTGCCCCCGAGCCCGGTGAGCCGGAATGTCTCGATGGCGACAAGGCTGAACCGCGTCTGGCAGTGGTGCGGCCATATCAGTGTCGGGCAATCGGGCAAGTCTCGCCAAGGGCAAGTGGGGGGCTGTCGGTTTCCCTGGAGCATGTCGTTTTGCATGCGCGGAGCGAGCACGTGTTGGTTGACTTCGTGATGCACAATACCGGCGAGGGTGTGATCCGGCTGTGGGAGCTTTCGAACTCTTGGGGCGCAGTGACTTGGCAGTTCGAAATCAGGAATGCCGAGGGGGACATCTTCCGGTATGGCACAAGAGTCAATGTTTACCTTGGTAACGCTCCGACAACATTGGCGATTCGCCCTGGGGGGAGTGCCAGGGCGCGATGCGTTCTCCTGCTGAGGCCGGTGGATTTGCCGGACGATCTGGCCGAACGGGAGGCCTTCATTCCCGTAGCGGCCGATGAGGCTCGGGCAGCGCAGTGGGGTGATTTCTTGCTGTCAGGCCCGTTCGAGATTAGAGGCATCTACCATAACGATCAGAAGATAAGCGGATTGTGGGGAGAAGGTGAGAAGCCAACATGGGTCGGTAAGATCTCAAGCGACTGGGTGCCGCTCGGGGGATGATGTGGGCAGGGGTCCGGCCCGGTGTCCCTCCTGTAGTGGCTGGTCGCACAGTTCCGGCACAGTTCCGGGGACACCATACTTAATTATGGGGCTCTGATCTGGGGCCTTGGGCGGCAGTTCCGGGGACACCATACTTCGGCCAGTTCCGGGGACACCATACTTAATTATGGGGCTCTGATCTGGGGCCTTGTGCAGTTCCGGGGACACCATACTTAATTATGAGGCTCTGATCTGGGGCCTTGGGGGCGGCGTGTCATGGGTAGCAGCCCCGAACGCCGCAGGGCCGTGAAGGCCGGCAGGGAGAAACGCTTCACCCCCAAAGGCCAGTTCCGGGGCCAGTTCCGGGGACACCATACTTAATTAGCCAGTTCCGGAGTTCCGGAGTTCCGGAGTTCCGGGAGTTCCGGCGGAGTTCCGGGGACAGAGTTCCGGGGACACCATACTTAATTATGGGGCTCTGATCTGGGGCCTTGGGGGCGGCGTGTCATGGGTAGCAGCCCCGAACGCCGCAGGGCCGTGAGGGCCGGCAGGGAGAAACGCTTCACCTCCAAATGAGGCCCGTGCGCGGTGGCACACATCTGCAGGCAGAGGCATGCCCCGCGCGGAGGAGATCTCCCCCACTATCAAGATCGAGGCGACGAGAAAGCCGAGCGTGCCGGCTAAGCCTTTTTGCAATCTGGCTCGGCCGCAAAGGTCGGGGGTCCTGTGCTTTGCACGCGTCGGCTTTCCCGCCGCCTCGTCAGTGTCGTTTTCAACAGCGGCAGTTCCGCCACAAGGCCTTCTCAGCCGCCCATTCGGCTCCGGCCTCGGGCCTACCAGCAGTATCGGCCTGGGCCCAGCCACACTTGACGGATTCTACTAATTATCATAAATTTACCAAAACGTACCTCCAGCCCCGCTGCGTTGCCCTGCCGTGAAGGCCTGCCCGGTCCCCCAATGGCCGGCAGTCCCCTGGAGCCGGGCCCTCACACACCCACAGCCCCCGTGGAGCCGTCTGCGGCCGCCGGGCATTACGTGGCGAAGACAAGTGTTGGCGGACGAAAGCCTTCGGTACTAGGGTGGGCGGGTTAGCCCTTGACAGTTTGGGTGGTGAGAACTACATTTCAACATGCGTCTCGGATGCGCGTTGCCTCGGCGGCGGGGCGTTCGGGTGGGGGTGAGAAGCTCACCTCCGGGCATGCGCCGGCGTCACCGGGCGAGCCGACGGCGGGCCGCGCTGCCATTCGCCCATGACGACCGGCCACGGGAGTGCGAAGTATGAAACATTCGCGTCAGAACCGGGCCCGAGCGGCCGGGGGGATCGCACGGGTCATCGTGTTGCTGCTGGCCGCGGGGGTCGCCGGCGGCTGCCACTACGGCGTGGTGCAGACGGCCTTCTACACCGACGAGCAGAACCGCTACCCCCGGGCGGAGTTCGCGGACAACCTGCTGCTGTTGTTCAAGGAGCCGGACCACCGGTACGTCAACGTCGAGTGGCAGGACGTGCGGTTCCTTCGCCTGTCGATCGAGTCGGTCGAGAAGAACTACTACAAGATGTCGGCCCTGGCCGACCCCATGGGGGTGCGGGGCGGCGACCGGTTCCACGTGAAGCTCGAGTGCCTGGTGGATCCGAAGCAGGCCGCCACCTTCACCGTGCGGGAGTCGCGGACGGGCCAGCACCATCTCCCCGGCGTGGGCACGATCCACGTGAACATCGACGAAACCGGCTACGGCACGGCCCGGCTGGACCGGCTGGTGATCGACTTCGACAAGATGTTCCTGCACGCCCTGCACCGGATGGTCGCCGGCCCCGCCGAGCGGGAGGGCAACGCCTGGCGATTCCCCCGGCGGCGGATGGTCTCCGACGCCGTCGGCGAGCCCGTCCCGGTAGGCAAGCAGGACTACACGTACACGCTGGAGAAGAGCCTCGACCGCCGCTTGGCCGGCGAGGCGACCGTGAAGGTGACCGTCACCACGCGGCGGCGGCTGAAGCACACGCGGAAGATCGTGTATGCCGAGCGTTGGGAGTATTGGCCGGTGAACCCGCTGACGCCCGGCGCCGACCCGGCGGTCACCAAGCCGCTGAAGACGACGGACGCCCCCGAGGCGATCGTGGAAAGCCGGGAGACGTTCACCCTCGAGCAGCCATCCCCGGCCGTCGGCGAGATCGTCCAGGTGCGGTTCCTCGTGCCCGAGCTGGACGCCGCCGCCAAGCCCGACTACCTGGCCGACACGGAGGTGGCCACGGGCGCCGACGGCAGCGCGACGCTGAACCTCCGCCCGTTCCTCAAGGCGGCCGAACTGCCGGGCAAGAAGATCATCGTGCAGTTCAAGGCCAAAGACGACCCGGGCAATCGCTGGTACAGCCAGGAGATCCTGCGCACCGAACTGCTGCCGTGGTACGAGGCGGCCATGAGCGGAAAATGAGCCGCGTGCATCCATGACGGCACGCCGCCGGCTCGCGACAGCAGGAAAACCTGCCTGCCGGAAGGTGCTACTGTCGATCCGCTTCCGAAGCTGCGTACCGTGAAGGTTATAATGGAGCCAACTGAGGACCCCTGCCCCGCCGGTGCGAGGCCGGTCAACCAGGAGCATCGGATCGCATGAAAACGCAAGGAACGATCATCGTTGTTCTGCTGGCGGCCACGGCGGCACTTCCCTGCGCCTTCTCGGCCGACGAGGCCCCCGCCGCCGACGGGGCGATCTTCGCGTACCAGGGCCTGCTGGACCGCCGTGACATCAAGGCGGCCGAGCGGAAGGCCACCGCCACCATCGAAGCGACGAGCAAGCCCGACAACATCCGCGCCGCCGCCCTGAACGAGCGGGCCATCTGCCGTTATCACCGCGGAGAGTTCGACAGTTCCCTGGCCGACCTGACCCGGGCGATCCAGTTGGACACCCAGTCGGCCTACCACGCCAACCGCGGCATCCTCCAGCGTATGCTCGGCCGATGGGACAAGGCCGAGGCCGACTACCGCGAGGCGATTCGCATCGACGCGAAAAACATCTTCGCGCACAACAATCTCGGCTGGCTTTACGTGCTGCAGTCCCAACAGACAGACGCCGACGACGCGCGCACCGCCAAGCTCACCGCGGCCAAGGCCAGCTTCAATCGGGCGATCGACATCCAGGCGGCCGACAAGGCGCTCGCCCGCTTGCCGTTGGCACGGGTGAACCTGGCCGCGGCGCTGCTGATCGAAGGTGACCTCCCGGCCGTCGAGAAGGCGTTGAAACTGCAGCTCGACCCCGAGCGGAACCTGCCGTGGACGCTCCAGTGCGCGCTGATGAACCAGGGCGAGCTTGCCCGCTGCGGCGGCCAATGGCAGGCGGCCGAGGCGCTGTACGCCAAGGCGTACGAGCTGGGGCAGAACGATTGGCTCCCCCCGCCCCCTGAGAGCGTCCGGGCCAAGTGGAACGAGGCGAAGGCCAACCCGTGGATTCTGTATCGCCTGGGCACCGCCCGGCTGGTGCTCGGCCGGTACGCCCAAGCCGTCGGGCCGCTTTCGGAGGCGGCCGAGAAGTTCGGCCCCGGGAACCTCACCGGCCGGTACGCCCGGCTGCAGGCGGCGGTGGCCGAAGCGCACAAGAACGGGCGCAAGGCCATCGCGCTGAATGAGTCGATCGAGACCCCCAAACGCTGGATCGAGGCGCTCGAGATGCACCTGGCCGGGAAGCTGAAGGAGCAGGCCCTGGCCTCAGCGGCGGAGGACGAGGATGCGACCGCACGCAAGGCCAAGCAGTGCGAGATGTGGTACTACATGGCCCAGAAGAAACTGTTGGAAGGCAAACGCGACGAGGCCGAGGCCCTGTTCGCCAAGTGCACGAAGGTCGACGACCCTCGCCGCCTGGAGCGGACGATGGCCCTGCAGCAGGTGAAGTGACCCCGCCCTCGGCCGCTACGGCGTCGCGGAGGGACCCATGATGCGGGCGTTGAGTATTCTTGCCATCCGCCGGGCCCGCCGCGCCGGTTTCGCGGCCGCGGGGGCCCTGCTCGCCCTCGCCGCGGCCGCGGGGGCCCAGCCGGTGGCCATCTCCCCCGCCGACGCGACCCTGGACCGGCTCTACCGGCGTGCCATCACCGCCCCCCCGTCGGCCCGGTCCGGGGCCTCCGACGCCTTCATCCGCGCCCTGGCCGACTACACACGGCTGGGGCAACTGGCCTCTGGCGCCGCGATCGACCACTACGCCAACCGGCTGAAGGCCAAGGCATCCGAACCTGAGGCCGAGACGCTCCAGCGGGACCACGGGGGACGCCTGTACGCGAGGGTCCGCCTGCTGGCCGCCGCGGCTTACATCGTGGACACCGGGGCCGAGAGCTTCAAGGCGGCCGCGGCCATCTGCCGGCAGGTCGAGGGTGTCGCCGGCGCCGGGGCGAAGGCGTTCCCGGCCAGCAAGGCGCAATGGCGCGCCCTCCGCGACCGGGCGCGCAGCCTTAACGTGGTGGCCGGCTGCCTCGCGGGCGATTCGCCCGCCGCCGACGCGGCCGCATCGGAGTTGGCCAAGGCGGTCGCCGCGCTGTACCGCCCGCAGGTGGCCGACCTCGCCGATGCCAAGGCGCTGATCAAGACGGCCCGGACGGCCGTGCGGGCGTCGGAACGGCCCGGCGGCACCGGCAGCGCGGCCGAGCGAATCGCGACCGAGGCGGTGGCGGCCTACCTCGTCGCCGTTGAAGCGATCCTCGCCGAGCCCCCCCCCGCCGACCTCACCTCGGCCATGACGAGGGTGAACCGCCACGCGATGCCGGCGGCAATTCGCCCGCCCCTGCAGAGTCGGGCCGCCCAGCTCCAGCAGCGGCTGACCGAGCGGGAACGGGTGATCCCCCTGTTCGTCGAGTGGGCTCACACGCCCAACAAGCCCGCCCTGCTCCAGAAGCTTCGCGCCGCCTTCGACGCCAGCAAGCACGTCGAGGCCGACCCGGCGATGCGGTACAGCCGGAGCATTTACGAGGCCGCCCTGGTCGACTGGCAACACCGCTACCAGCGCGTCGACCTCAAGCAGTACGCCAACAATCTCGAGTACTACCACAAGACCGTCGCCCGTTACGGGCCCGGCCGGCCGATCCCGGTCCGCGGCGTGGGCGACACGGCGATCGTGCCGTTCGTGACGGCGCTGCTGGCCATGCAGGCCGGCGACGCGACACAGATGCGGCTGCTTCGCCGGGCCGGCTGGGCACTCGATACCGAACTGGGCCGGGCCACGGAATACTACCTCCTGGCCGACGGGTCGGCCCGAGCCGCCGCCGACCCCGTCCTCGCCGGCGCCCTGACGGCGCGAGCCACGACCCTGTGCGAGGCCACCGCCCGGGCCGACGGCGCCGACGCCGCCTGTCTGAAAGGGTACCGGCATCTGCGAGACACGCTGGCGGGAAACGTCACCTCCTCGATCGGCACCCGCATCGCCGATTACCTCGACGGCGGAATGATCGCCCAGGCCCTCGAGGAGTACCGCCGCTGGCAGAACCGCGTGACGCTTACCGGCGAGGTGAAGGTCAAGCTCCTCACGGCCGCCATGGACGCCGGCTTCGCCACCGACGCCACGCTCGGCCCGCTGGCCGAATCGTTGGGCTCTCTCGCCGAGAGGCACCGCCTGGGCGGGGAGCTGTACGCGCGGCAGGAGGCGATCGTGCCATCGGAGGGGCGGGCGGCGGCACTGCAGGCGGCGATGGGAGGCGACACGCGGCCGGCGAAGCCGTGGCGGCGATACGGGTCCATCCGCGCCCTGGCCCGGCAGCCGGAACTGGCCAGGACCCCGGGGGCGGGCCACCTCGCCCGGTGCGTGTGGCTGCAGATGCTTCTGGAGGCCGGGCTGAACGAGCGGGCGTTCGGGTTCATCCGCACGCGGCACATCGAGCACAAATCGCCCCCGCCGGTGGCCGGCCTGGCCGACGGGGTGCTGGCGCGGAACCTTGCCCTCACTGCCCGGCGGATGACCGAGGCGGTCAGGTCGGCGGTGGACGGCGACGACCCCGGCCGCATCCTCGCCGCGCGCGATCTGCTGGCCGACGAGGAGGCATGGCCTTTCGGCGCGGCCGGGGCGGCGCTGCGACAGCGGTGCTACCGGGCCGTTCAGCGGCTGCGGGCCCGTGAGATCTACCGCCAGCCCACGCACGGGGAGGCCTTGGCCGCGTACCGCGATGCCGCCTTCACGGCGACCCCGACGGCGTGGCGCCAAGGCGGCAAGATCGACACCGACGACCCGGCCGAGACGACGTGGCGGCAGGCCTACGCCAAGTTGCTTGCCGGGGCGAGCACGCTGGACGACCTGTTCGCCCTGGCCGAGGACCGTCACGTCCGGCCGCCGGGGGAGCTGTTCGCCCGGGCCGCCATGACGATGGCCCTCGCGGAGCTGAGGCGTCCGAACCCCGAGCCGCTGGCCACCTGCTCGCTGCTGGACGCGGTGGACCAGTTCGGCCCGCCGGCCCCGCCCGGCCCGTCGCGCTACTGGGCCCGGACATACGCTCGGCTGGCCCAGTTGGCCCCGGCGGATCCGCGACGGCGCGACTGGCAAGCGCGGGCGGCGGCGTACATGCCCGCCGACAGCCAACTCGACATGAGCCGCCGGGCAACGCTGCTGGCCGCCGCGGACGACCCGGCCGGCTGCCTGGCGGAGATCCGAACCTTCCGGCGCACCTACGGCGAGCTGACGGCCGGCCTGCGGATTCTCGGCGGCGTGTGCGTGTTGCGGCTGGAGTGGCAGCGCGGCGCCACCATGGGCCAGTTGGCCGAGGCGGTGGGCCGCTGGTGCCGGGGGAGTCCGGCCAAGTACCTGCTCACCGGCGCCACGGACCTTCGCCCCCGCACGCGGGCCCGGCGGGATCTGCTGCTGGCCGTGTTGACGTTGGGGGCCGACCGGCCGAGCCCTGAGGCGGTGCAGCGCAGCCACGACGCCCTCGCCGCGGCGACGGCCGCCCCGTCGGTTCGCGGGTCGGCCCTGCGACTGAACGGGGCGGAAGCCGACATCGCCCGCGGGCTCACCGCCGCGGCCACGGTGGCCCTGACGCGGGACCCGGCGGTCATGGACCGCGTAGCCAGGCAGTTGCTGCCCGCCCCCGCCGGAGCGGCCGACGCGGCCTTCTACAAGGCCCGGTACATGGCCCTGCCGGTGGCGCTGCGCCCGACGGCCGCGGCGGCGGCGTACGCCGGGGGGCGCTGGCACCGCGCCGCGGGCGCGTATGCCGCCCGTCTGGACGCGCTGGACGAGGCGGTCGCCATGGGGGCCGAGGAGTTGGAGACGTTCCGCCGCTGGTTGGAGGCCGAGGTGAAACGTCGCGGCGGCGGCGGCGACCCGGCCCTTCGGGTGCGGCTGCTGGTGCAGGCGGCGGCGGACAGCCCCCACGCCGCCCGCTTCGTGACCGCCGGGGCCAGCCGCCGCCTCGCGGCCGGTCGCCTGTGGGGCGGGGAGCCCACCGGCTCCGACGCGGCCGAGAATTACGCCCGCATGATCGCCCGGACCGCCGCCTACAAGCTGGGCGACGCGGCCAGCAACGAGTTCACCGCCTGGGCCGCCCTGGGCGCCGCCACCGACGCCCCGCCGTACGTGTCGCTGTGGTACGTGGTGCACTGGTATCCGGGCCGCCCGCGCGACGCCCACCGCCTCGACGACGGCGCCGCCTGGCCGGCGCCGCTGCGGACGTGGGTGGGCGGAGCCGCCGCCGCGGCCGCGAGCAAGGACTTCCGCGGGCGGGTCGACACGTGGTGTCTCGCCGCGGGGCTCGACGCCCGCGACCGGCGAGCGGAGGCGTGGCTGCTGCGTTATCTGCTCGATGCGGATCATGACGCCGGCGCGCTGGCCGAGGCAATCGGCACGTTCGCCTTCGGCAATCCGGAATACAGTTTGGCCGTGGCGCTGTGGCGCCATAGGATAGAGTCGCAGGAAACCCGGACGTCCCCATAGGTTGCACGAGGAGAACAGGATGATATCCCTGTTTGTGGAAACCGGCATACAGTACGTGGACCTGGACGCGCCGCTGAACTTCCAGGACCCAGCCGCCAGCGAGCCGTACGGCTTCCAGATTTCCGCCGACGGGCACGTCTCGCCGCTGGCCGACGGCGCCGACGAGTTCGGCGACGCTGCGGCGGGCGCGGGGTCGGCACAGACCATTTACTGCACGGCCTTCGACGCGCTGGACATCTTCAGCCGGCAGTGGATTCCGATTCCCTACCACACCACCAACCCGTTCTGGGCGCGCGCCTTCCTGGAGCCCGGCATGGCCGCCGAAGGGCAGATCTACCAGGCCGTGCTGGCCTGCGACACGCACAGCCGCCCCCGCAGCCACGACGATAAGCTCGGGCTACTGCGGGACCGCGGCAGCGGGGAGATCGGCTACACGTTCTCGGTCAACGCCGAGCTGGAGGCCTTCTGGACCTCCACGGAGGTCGAGTCGATGGTGTACTCGGCCTGGCGGGCGTGGCTGCGCCGCACGCGGCCCGACGTGGACCCCGAGGACACCGACTCGCTCGCCCTTGAAGAGACCGCCCCGGGCGCGCTGGCCAAGCTGCGGGCGCTGGTGCGGTACCTGGCGGGCGCCCTGCCGCCGGTGAAGGTTGGCATGGGCAGCGAGAACGAGCCGATCGACGCCCACCTGGTGGTCGACCTGGGCAACTGTCGAACGTGCGGCATCATCGTCGAGACGCCGCGCGGGGAAGGGCCGTTCTTCGCGAGTTTGGAGATGCGTTCGCACGAGCTGCCCTGCCGGCGGACGCAAGGCCCGTTCGAGTCGTACATGCAGTTCGTCCGCCCGGGCTTCGGGCAGGCCGGGGGCGACGTGGGCGACGGGCGGTTCGAGGGCAACTCGCTGATTCGCCTGGGCGACGAAGCCCTCGAGGCCAGCGCCTTCGGCGGCGTCAGCGGCGCGCTCACCGGCATGAGTAGTCCCAAGCGCTACCTCTGGGACGACACCGCCCGGCCGACCGACTGGTGTTTCGTGGCCGAAGGGCGACACGGCACGTGCGCCCCGATCGCCGGGCACGTGCTGCGTCATATCGACCCGGACCACCCGTTCCGCCGCCCGCAGGTGAAGCTGCTGGCCAACCCGCCCAGCCCTCGCTACAGCCGCAAGACCGGCATCATCTTCGCCCTGCTGGAGATTCTCGAGCAGGCCTTCGCCCAGATGAACTGCGTCAGCCACCGGCGGAACATGCCGGTGCAGGGCGGGGAGAACCGGCGGCGGGTGTTCCGCTCGCTGGTGCTGGTGCATCCCTCGGGCATGACGCCGGTGGAGCGAAAGGAGCTGGCCGAGGGGGCCGCGAGGGCGGTGGATATCTGGTACGACGGCTACCGCGACCCCGACGCCTTCCGCCGGGGCGAGCCGCCCGCCCTGCCGGCCCCGCCGAACCAGCCCAAGCCGATCATCCGTCTGGACTGCGACGAGGCGACCGCCGTGCAGTTGTGCTACCTGTACGGAGAGGTCCAGTCGCGTTTCCAGGGCGACGCCGAGGGGTACCTCCAGGTAACCGGCAGCTTGCGCGACGGCAAGCACACCCTGCGCCTGGCCAGCCTCGATGTCGGCGGCGGCACCACCGACCTGGTGATCTCCGAGTACAGCGCCGTGCCGGGGGCGATCGGCTTCACCTGCCTGTCCCACAAGCCGCTGTTCCGCGACGGCATCAAGCTCGGCGGGGACGACGTCGGGCGGGCGGCGCTAACCGACGTGGTGTTCCGCGACATCATTCGCCAGTTGGACATCCGCCCCAAGCCGTGGGAGCGTACCTTCAGCCAGACCCAGGGCGCCGTGGACCCGGAATGGGAGCGCATCCGGCGGCAACTGGTCAGCCACGTGTGGGTGCCGCTGGTGCGGTATTTCTGGGGGCGCACCGAGCGCCGCCTCCCCGAGGAGCGTGTCACGCTGAGGCAGGTCTTGCGCGAGACGCACTACCCGGCGGACCTGCTGGGCGAGCTGAACGAGCACCTCCGCAAGCTCACCGACGGGCGGGTGGCCGACATCACCACGGTGGAGCTGGTGCTCAACCCGGCCGACTTCAACATCGCCGCCCGCAAGGTGCTCAGCCGACCGCTGTACAACTTCTGCGACATCATCGCCCAGTTCGACTGCGACGTGCTCATCGTCGCCGGCCGCGCCGCGGGCCTGCCGGAGCTGATGAACATGCTGGTGGAATACTGCCCGCTCCCCCCGGCGAGGATCACCAGCCTGCAGGGCTACCCGGTCGAGGGCAGTTGGTTCCCCTTCGCCCGGGACGGCATCATCGCCGACGCCAAGAGCTGCGTGGTGGTCGGGGCGGCGATGCACTTTATCGCCACCCGCAAGGGCGGGCATTTCGTCCTGCAGTCGGAGGGCGACTGGCCCAACGCGGTGATCATCGGCGTGGCCGAGCCGCTGCGGCGAATGATTCCCGACCGCAACGTGCTGTTCCGCCCGGACTCGGCCGAGCTGGTCTCCGGCGAGGTGCTCTTCGCGGGCAACCTGTGGCTGGGCGTGCGGAACATCGACGACGAGACCGCCTACGCCAACGCGCTGTACCAGGTCACCTGGCAGCCGGAGGTGGAGCGGCGAATTCGCGACGGGCAAATGGTCGGTCCGCAGGTCTCCCTGCGATTCGCCCGTCGCCGGGACGACCCGTTCAGCGTGACGATCCACTCGGCCCAGGGCCGAATGGGCACCGGCCGACCGGTGAACCGCGACCACATCGCCCTGAAGGTGCACACCACGTACACCGACGACTACTGGCTGGACACGGGATGCTTCTATGACTGACCCGGCCGAACCTATTGCCGCCGCCCCACCGTCGGCCCCGCCGGCCACCTCGATGGCCGGGGTGCTCACCGAGTGGGAAGCGACGCTCGACCCGGCCGTGCGGCAAGCGGCCGCCGGGCAGGTTCGCCGGTTCTTCAGCGACCAGCAGGAGTGCTTCCGCGGCGGGTCCGGCGCCGGCGGCAGCATCCGCGCCGCCGAGAAGACCTCCGACGCCGTTCGCGACGCCGTGGTGGCCTTCGCGCTGTACTACCAGGACCACCTGCGCGCCCGCCGAGATGAGCCGGACGCCCCCGCCGGGCGCCCGGCCGCCGCGACGACGGCCGGTGCCACGCCGCCTACGCCCCGGCCGGCGCCCGCTTCGGCGCCGAGCCGAGCGACGGCGGCGGCGCCGAGCGACGGCGATTCGAACCGGTACGCGTCGCTGTGGACGCGCTGGGTGCCGCTGCTGGGCAGGAGCGAAAACGCCGACCTGCTGGCGGCCTTCGTCAAGGCGGGCATCGACGGCCCGCGGAAGCAGACGTGGACGCTGCTGGCGCTGCTGCGGGTGTACTTCGAGATGGACTGGTCCGCCGCCGGCGACTTGCTGGAAGAGCTTGCCCACCGCGCCGGCGAGATCATCTGCGGGCTGATCATGGCCGGGCCCGAGGCCGAGGCCAACAAGCTGATGGCCATGGGCTGCCGACTGCTCAACAGCCATCCCACCTTCGCCCAGAGCTTCGAGTGCCGCGCCCTGCCGGCTCGCGGGGGGTTCGACCGGAACCTCTGCGAGAGCCCCGAAGGCGGGCGGGGCGGCAGCGTGACCGTCGTGCCGTTGTCGTTCCTGGTGGTTCGCAAACAGACCGCCCAACCCTCCCGCCGCGCGCGGGTGCGGTGGGCGTGATAGACCGAGGACGCCGAGATGAGCGGAATTCGAACCGTCTTGCCGCCGGGTGAGCACCTGCTGCTCGTCGACGGCCGACAGCTTCACCAGCACTGGGATGACGTCGTGAAGGCCTACTACGGCGACATTCTCACCCAGGCCACGCGCGACGGGGAGGACGCCAACACCGTCACCTGGGAGATGGGCGCCGAGTACATCGGCCCCGGCACACAGGCCGACCTCGACGACGTTCACCAACGGCTCACCGAGGCCAACGCCCGGGCCGGCGAGGCCCTCAACACGCTGCATGGCATTCAGGAGCGGGGGCCGCGCGGCGGCTACTACACCGGCACGGCGGAGGAATACGAGCGAATCCGCCCGCTGCTGCCTGCCTCGGCGACGCTTCGCCCGGACGCCGGGGGGGTGACGATCCCGGCGGCCACGCTGGAGACACAGTACCGCGTGCTGGAGGCGGTTCACACCTCGCTGACGGCCAACCCGCCCGAGATGAGCCAGGTGTACCGCACCACCGCCGGGGCCAAGCTGATCGGCTGGGAGGTTATCGACGTCGAGGGCGCGACGGGATATGTAGAGACGAACTACACCGGGAAGGGCGCCGCGGCCGTAGCGGCACTGGATACGCACGACATCGTCTTCGTTCACGTCGAGGCCCCCGACGAGGCCTCCCACAACGCCGACATCACCGCCAAGGTCCGCGCGATATCGCGCATAGACCAGCACGTCGTGGGCCCCGTCCTGAAGCGACTGCGCGCCGAGGGCGACAAGTGGCGGATCCTGG
>SDBU01006612.1_pt1 | contig 13570 bp, 20 predicted proteins | sample 2277071 | NCBI WGS metagenome assembly SDBU01 (sample SAMN10397929, study PRJNA504765) | marine sediment metagenome | isolation source: marine sediment core GS08_GC12, 126 cmbsf | place: Arctic Ocean: Gakkel Ridge, Loki's castle | collected 2008
CTCATCAACCTGATATCATAATTTCTAACATGAGAGAGTTCATGGGCCAAGACTCCCTCTAGTTCGGTCCTATTAAGTTTAGAAAGAAGGCCGGTGGTAATACAAACAACCGCATGTTTTGGATCTCGACCGGTGGCAAAAGCATTCGGAGCTGAATCGTCAATCACATAAAGTTTGGGTCTTGGAAGGCCGGTGGCAATGCTTAAATTTTCAACTACGGTGTAGAAAAGAAAATCGCGCTTTCTATTAGCCGGTCTTGCTCCGGAAATTTTCAAAACAATTTTATCGCTGTAGTAATAGCCGCCAAAACTCATCAGGCCCGCGATAATCAAGGCTATTCCGGCAAAACCTAAGCCGCCGGGTTCATAACCCAAATAAATCCCGGCTGCCTGGGAAATAAAATAAACCGCAACAGCTATAAAAGCGGCAAAAAGAATCACAATCGTTGCACTTTTTCTTTTATTTGCCTCAATCGCTTCGTAGATATTAATCATCACAATTTCACCTTGGGTGTTTTTGTCTCTTTTGCAGAAACTTCCAAGTGTTCTCCAGACTCTGGTGTAATAAGGCCTGGTAACTCGGCAAACTTAAACATATTGGCAATTATGCTGGGTGGAAACCTTACTCGTTTGACATTAAAGTCGGCGGTTAAATCAATAACCAACCTTCTTGAATACATTACTTTGTCGGCTGTGTCTCTCAATTCGTCCATCAATTTTGTCACCACTTTTGCTCCTTTTAATTCAGGAGTACTTTCAACCATAATTTGAAGTTTGGGTAAAACAGTGGCCAGCTTGCTTCCAGCATCGGCCATTTTTTGGACATTGCCGGATTTTACAGCATCATTTATTGCCTTTCTGGCACTAGTTAAATCTTCAAAAATTCCCTTCTCGTGCTTCAAATACCCTTTGGTCGAAGACTCTAAGTTGGGAATTAAATCAGCTTGTCTTTTAAGTTGGTTACCTATTTCTTGGACGGCTGCTTTAATCCGAGCTTTGCTTGAGACGAAAAAGTTATAAGTGGATACAATCCAAATTAACAGTATTGCCGCAATAACAATTAAAAAAGAAATCATTTATTCTCACCTCCTTGTTTCATCAAAATCATTTTAGCATTCTTTCAAACTCTTTTACTCCTCGAGTGTTGATAATATCTGCTTTTGTTGCCCAACCGCGTCTGGCAACGGATACGCCAAAAAGCATATCATCTAATCCATTTTTATGATGGGCATCTGTTCCAAGAGTTATTTTTACACCGGCTTTTATTGCGTCATGAACTAGGACATCGGGTAAATCTAATCTTGCGGGATTGGTATTGATTTCAAGCCATTTATTTTCTTTCTTGCAAAAGTCGAGGATTTTTGGCCAATTAAACTCAACACCCTCACGCTTGCCCAGCATTCTGCCAGTGGGGTGGGCGAAAATTTTTACAGTGGGGTGGGCTAGAGCAGAGAAAACTCTTTTGGTTGCTGTTTCTCTAGATTGTTTAAAACTTGAATGAATAGAAACTAAAGCAAAATCAAGAAGGTTCAAGCCTTCATCTGGAACTGGTAGCCTACCATCGGGCAAAATATCAATCTCAAGGCTGTTGAACACTTTCTTTATGCTATTTTTCCCACCTTTCACGAGTGAGGAATTTAATTTCTCAACTTTCTCTTTTTTTCTCTTAAGAATGTCAATTATTTGTTTATCATTATGTTTACTTTGGCTTGGATTGTGCTCTGTAAAAGCAATATATTCATAACCTAATTCGTTAGCTTTCTCTACCATCTCCTCCATTGAGGATTCTCCTAAATCATGGCTGGTTTCAATGTCAAAGTCTGAGTGCATCTGCAGATCTCCTTTAATATCTTTTAGTTCAACTAATTTAGGCAGTTTGTGATTTACAGCTGCTTCTATTTCTCCCGTATCTTCTCTTAACTCTGGTTCTATCCAATCCATTCCCAATTTTTTATAGAAAGCCTCTTCGGTTGGAAATTTGAAAAGTTTTCCATTTTTCTTGATTCCATATTCAGAAAGACTTAGCTTCCGTTTTAGGGCATATTCTCTAAGGGCAATATTGTGGTGTTTTGAACCGGTAAAGTGTTGAAGAAGAGCTCCGTATGAATCCGGAGATTGAACCATTAAATCTACTTGAATACTTCCAGGAACAATAATTGAAGCGGTTCTGTCTCCCTTTTCTAAAATTCTTTGTTTTTTTGGATAGCGGGTAAAGTGTTCTATTGTCTTTTGAGGATTATTCGTTGCAACAGCAATATCTATATCCCCTACTGTTGAGGTTTTTCTTCTTAGGCTTCCCAATGGATCTGCCTCTTTAACACTTTTTTCTTTTTTCATCCATTCAATTACTTCTCCGGCAATGCTGAATGTATATGGTAAAAGCAGTCGGCGTTTCTTGCCTCTTACCTCTTTTATAGATTTCTCAATGGCAACTTGAGATTGCTCACCAAAACCTTCAATTCCTGAAACTTTCCCTTCCCTTACTGCCTTCTCAAGCTTTTTCATTGCTCCTTTTGCCTCTTTTATCCCAAGTTGTTTAGAAAGCTTGAATGCGGTTTTCACTCCTATTCCTGAAACTTTCATTAGTTCAAATATGGCAGGAGGAAATCCTTTCATTACTTTTTCAAAGTGCTTTGATTTACCAGTTTTAAATATTTCATCTAAATGCTCGGCGATACTTTTTCCAATCCCGGCTACTTCTTCCAACTTCCCATCATCCCATAAATCTTTGGCCTCAGAAGATAAATGCTCTATTGCATCAGCCGCCCTGTTATAAGCAATTATTCTGAATCTGTTTTTATCTTCATCTTTTAATTGGTATGAAGCAGCAACGGCTCGAAGAAGTTCCGCAATCTCCAAATTCGTCATTCCTTTGTGGATTTTCATCCTGCTTCTATAATACAACTTTTGTTTTCTGTGTGGTATAATTGAGGCTATCTTGGGGCTGTAGCTCAGTTGGTCTAGAGTGCCTCTCTGTCGAAGAGGAGGTCGCGGGTTCGAGTCCCGTCAGCCCCGCTTAACTGGTTTTGGTCAACATTAAAGGCTTCATTTAGGGCAAAAAGAGGGGATAATTTGGGTGTTCCATTTTTCAATTCTTCATATGTTGGTGGTGTTTCAAAAATAAGTCCAAAAAGTGCAGCTTTTTTAAGCGGGTAACATCATAAATTATAAGTGATATAATTAAATACTGCCCTACTAAGGGCTTTTTTTTATAGATTAAGATGAACATTTTTATTGACACAGGAATATATTTAACATTTTTTCACTATACCAATGATGACCTTGAACAACTTAAAAAATTACTTGTTGCCATTACCAAAAATAAGGCTATTTTGTATCTCCCTGAAAATGTAATCTCAGAATTCAAGCGAAATCGCGAAGTCAAGATTTTTGATGCCCTAAAAAATCTGGAAAATTTTAAGGTAATTGACCAGTTTCCACAAATTTGTAAAGAATATCCAGAATACAAAATTCTGAAACGCACTACAAGAGATTTTGTAGAAGTAAAAAATAAACTACTCAAGAAACTCAAAAAAGATATCAAAGATAAAAACTTGGGTGCTGATAAAATTATTGCGGAATTATTTGACAAAGCTCAACTAATAAAAACCACGGGCAAAGTCTTGTCAGAGGCTAAAGATAGGTACGATTTGGGGAATCCACCGGGGAAAAATTCGTCCTATGGAGATGCGATAAACTGGATAAGCCTTCTTCAAAATGTGCCTGACAAAGAGGAGCTTCATTTGATAGCCAGAGATAAGGACTTTGTTTCTAAAATCGACGATTCCCTTCTTTCTGATTATCTAAGCGACGAGTGGATGGAACTAAAGCACTCTAAGATATTTCTTTACCCAACACTGTCAGATTTTTTCACTAAGCATTTCCCTGATATTAAGCTGGCAAGTGAAATGGAAAAAGATATTGTTATATCACAGTTAATAGATAGCTCGAATTATGCTTCTACTCACCTTGCAATATCAAAACTGAGTAAATTTTCTGATTTTTCAGATAAGAAAATCGGTGAAATTATTGAGGGGAGTGTATCAAACAACCAAATATATCAAATTAGAGAAGATGATGATGTAGAAACGTTTTTTCTGGCCTTACTTAAAAAATATCACAAAGTGATTGAGCCTGAACTTTTAGAGAAATTTCTCAAAGTGTTTATGTATAAGCTGGAAAAATCAGAAGATAAGGATATTCCGTTTTAAGTAGATTCTATTAGCAAAAGCGCTAAAGCACAGATAATTTACTTACTCAACTTTTCTTTCTCTTTTATCCTTTTGCTTGAAACATATTGAAACAAAATCGCATCTACATCTCTTTGATTGAGTAATAGACGGAAGTCGGGGTTATATTTTATTTTTTTACCATCTGTCCTTAAGAGCGTCACACCTTTTATGAGGAAATCTTTTGTATCCTCTATATTATCTTCTATCGGGTAAGAATCTAGTTCGCCTCCGTATACAACACCATTTTTCATAAAAACACCAACTTTAACAAATACCCTATCCTTTTTTACACTTTCTTGCTTTCTTCTCTCCGACTGAAAGGCTTTGTACCAAATGGGTGTATTCTGAGGAAGAAAACTGTCTCCCCAATTTCGCAACGAATCGAACCTCTCAGCAGAATTAAACCATAAAGCCAAGGAACTAATTACCAACCCAAATAGGATGGCTGTGCACGAGGCAATTAATGCCAAATGGTAGAAATTTGAGAGAGGTTCTCCTACAACTTTCTCTATAACAGGAAATGAAATAAAAAATGAAATAAGATAACTGATTATCGTCAAAACAAAATAAGTTGCCACTTTGTCAAAAGTTTCCTGTTTTTGTGAAGGTATGCGTGGATAAAACCGCTCCCAAATTTTTAAGGCGAGGAAACCGGGTAGTAGTAATAAAAGAAGTGAGTCAAGAAGATATTCTGTACTGGGAGTCATGTTTATTTGGCAGGCTTATTAGTATCAGGCTTCGTTTGTTGCGCAGACATTGGAGAGGGATTTATAGATTGTTCTAAGGCTTGTGCCATCTCTTGAGTTAATGTTGTAGTTCCAGAAGTTGGAACGCTCTGTATTTCACCACCCTTAATTACGGTATTGGGGTAATCTTCAACTTTTATTTTATCTTCTGTTTTAATTTTGACAACTGGATTATCTGCCATAAGCACAATTATTATATATTATATCATTTGAATATAAAAGTTTCTGACATGATTCGTTATAATAAAATTTAGAATGTATGTCATTCCAGCCCATATTTATGCAAACAATTCTTGTATCTATTAAAGACCGTATTGCCCCCGTCAAAGTGTTGGTCTGTTAATGTTTTGTCTGGATACTTTGAACAAAAGATTCTAATAATTGAAGGCCTTAGCTGAAACCAGGCGAACCACAAAGCAATGAGTATAATCAATGCTTTTTTGAAATGTTTATGGTGTTTCATTTTTACCTTCTGCATTATATCGATTATATCAAATTTACACGACGAAGTTCCCCAAATAGTCAACTAGAGCCCGCCCCCTATTTAGCTTCAAAGAAGTCCAACTGCCTTTATATCTTGCTTTACTCCAGCGACTAAATCAAATTTTTCAATTTCTTTTGGTTTTACCCAAACAATATTAGAATGCTCTCTGGAGTCAATTTTTACCTTATCTGATTTTACCGTAATTAAAAACGGCATAATTACCCACCTTCCCCATTTATCAGTAACATCAAATATTTTTCCAATTTTCTCAATTTTTCCATCTAAACCCGTTTCTTCCTTCACCTCTCTTATAACAGCGTCTTCTGCGGCTTCCCTTTCTTTAATATATCCTGATGGAGGTTGCCATTTATCAGCAGAGGTTCCCCTAGTTGATGCTCTTTTAAGAAGCAGTATCCTGTCGTTATATTTAACTACCCCAATTACACAAGCATATGTTTTTATCACATTTATATTATACATTCCAAAGCCTCTCGGATTCTAAAGAGGTCCCTGACAAAGTTTACTAGCCCCTTAAGCATAAAATTGTTCTTTGTAGTTGGGATATGCCTCTCTAAGAGTCTTCAGAAGCAACAAGGAGGGTTCTAGATAAAACCCGTTAGCCCCGCAATATAGAAGTTCTGTAGATAGTTAACTAAAGCCCGCAATATAGAAGTTCTGTAGATAGTTAACTAAAGCCCGCTCGCCTGTTTTCTTCTGATATAATAAACCCGATGAGAGGGTCTGGAGAAAGAAAAGAATTTTCGCCAACAAGTGTCGCTATTCTATCCACCCTTATCGCTTTTAATCGGGATATCCCAATACTTAACGAGCAAGATTTTCTTCACATTGCTGATGAACTAGAAAATAACCCTCCACCAGGACTTACTCCAGAGGAAGTATCACTTTTGGTAGCAATACTTAGAGATGAAGATATAGATTAGTTTGAAAATTGTCCCATTTTCACGCAATTAGGCATAAATAAAGTTCCCCAAATAGTCAACTAGAGCCCGCAAAAAAACCCACAATTTTGACTTATAGCTTCACTTGCCATATTATTCTAAGGTATGTCAGCTGAAACTATTGGTAAAAGATGTGAAAACTGCACACTTGGAGAGCAAAGCAGTAATAGAGTGTTAAACCTTGTTCCACTAAAATTAGTGGCTACACCAATAATTGAAAGAAACTGTTTAAGTCGTTTTGAAAAAATTAAAGATTCATTATTAAGTGAAATTGAAGATGTAATTGGACGTGACACTCCAATAGAAAGAGCTGAACGTATTGTTGCGACTTCTGCCGAATGTGTGAAACCAGATTCTTATTCACCCAGAGAGTAATTTATTATCAGCATTAACTGTTTTTCATTCAGCCTCAAATGAAGTTCCTCAAATAGTCAACTAGAACCCGCAAATTTAATTAGAGTCAAAAAACTGAATTATTCTATTACTTTCTTATTTACTATCAACTTCTTGATGCTGATTTCTCTTTTCCTTTTTGGCGAAAGCTTTTTTTAGATTTTGACGGGCAATTTCATCTAAATCCAAACCAAATATTCCTGCCAAGTCGGAGAGGGACCAAAGGGAATCTCCAATTTCTTCACAAAGATTTAGTATATCCTCTTCTCTTAAAAAACCACCCTTTTCTTCTATTTGCAATACTACTTTTACTATTTCTCCTATTTCTCCGACTAACTCCAACGCGGGAAACACAATATTTTCTCCGCGGTTAGGATAAAATGCAGTTTGCCCCTGTTTCTCTTGATATTCCTTAAAAGTTAAAGGTTCTCCTTCTTTCATATAGCCCGAATTTTACCCAATAATCATTATTAAAGCAAAATCAGTTCCCGACAAAGTTTATTAGCCCCTGCTTTAGCCTCAGATGGTATAATTTAAGTGTGGATATAAAAATAAATAAAGCTCTTGCCAAAGATTGGAAAATCATTCAAAAACTTAATAATTTTGTCTTCGCAAATGACAAAGATCACGATGACGACCTTGAATTAGATTGGCCTTTCTCTAAACAAGGTATTAAATACTATAAAGATTTAGCAAATGGTAAATATGGGCACTGTCTAATTGCCTATTCAGGAAGTAATGCTGTTGGTTATATTGCAATGGCAATAAAAGAATTTGGTTATCGTAAAAGTAAATATGTAGAAATAGAAAATATGGGAGTTGATCCAAAATATCGTTCTAAAGGCATAGGTAAGAAATTATTAGACTCAGCAACTAAGTGGGCCAAAACTAAAGGCGCAACTAAATTATATGTATCCGCTTACTGGAAAAATAAAGGGGCTATTAACTTCTACAAGAATAATAAATTCTATGAAATAGGACTAGAAATGGATAAAAACATATAGTCTCTATAGAAGTTCTGTAGATATTCAACTAGAGCCCGCAAAGGTTTTTAGATTCAGCTTCTGATATAATTTTCTTGTAATGAAAACGGTAGGTGTAATTGGTGGTTTAGGACCTGAGACAACCGCAAAGTTTTACCAAGAAATAATCTCTTTGTGTTACAAGAAAAATAAAAAAACAAGACCCCCAATCTTAATGTGGAGCATCCCTCTTCCTTATAAAATAGAGAGCGAACTAATCAGAGAGAATGTAGGTACGGAGCGATATCTACCTTTTTTGAGAGATGCGGCCAAGAGGCTTGAGGACGGTGGTGCTGATTTTTTGGTAATGCCTTGCAACTCTCTACATGTTTTTATCAAGGAAATTAGAGATTCTGTAAATATTCCTGTTTTGAACATTGTAGAAGAGATGGCGAAATATCTCGAAGCGAAAGACATAAATAAAACAGGGCTTCTTGCAACGGCAACCACAATTAAAAGTAAACTATACGAGAACGCATTTAAGGAAATAGGTGTTTTACAAGTGTTGCCATCCGAAAAGGGTCAAGTTCTATTAGGAAAAATCATCGACATGTTGGTTTTAGGGAAAGAGACTAAAGAAGATAGAAACAAGCTGTTAGGTTTGATTAGAGACCTTTCTTCTAAAGGAAATGGCACTGTTGTATTGGCCTGCACAGACCTTCAACTAGTTGTACCCAAAATCAAGGGTGTAGAAATCTACGACTCGATGAGGATATTGGCTGAGAGAACAGCAGATACAATTCTTAGCTAATGTCTAAAAGTTCGAAACTCGTCCCATTCAACCCGCCACCAAGCAGTTAATATACTTCTTTTGGTATACTCCAATTATGGAAGACAAAGAAAGTAGAGTTATAACGAGAGGACTTCAAGAAGGTTTCGGTGGTGGTACAGAAATTCAATCTACAAAAAGAGGTGGATTCGATGTAAAGGTGAGTCATTATGTAGACCAAGAAGGGAATGTTTACCACGATGAGTGGAGTGCAGACAGGGCTGGTGGTGGTCAAGAATTAATAGAAGTAGACGGAAAACAACTAACTCGTGTTTATGCTGGGGGAACTATTCCTTTAGAAAAACTAGAAGAACTAGGAATTACAAAAAAAGACGTAATGAAATATCTAAAAAAGCAAATCACTGAAAACGGGAATCAAACAAGACTATATAATGACTTTGAACCTGAAGAAGATGGCGATTGGAAATACACTTACAAAATAATCGACACAGAAGATGTTGTTCCATTAACTACTGGTAGAGAAAGTATTTTCTTTAAGGATAATCTAGTATTCGTACATAATTTCATTATTTCACCTGTAGATTAAATAAGTTCGAACCTCCTCCCTCTTTTCACACAATCAGGCTTAAATGAAGTTCCCCAAATAGTCAACTAGAGCCCGCTCAACACGACTTCTAGGTTTTAGGTATGCGTACATTGAGCCCATTTTAAGCGTATCTATATCTTTCTTTTATTTATGCTCTGCTCGAAGATTTTGATTTGCTCTTTGAAGAATTAATTTCGCTTTCGTTTCTCTAACAATATTATTATTTCTTAATCTTGATCCAGTATGTACAAAAAGTCCAGACTTACCTTTTACTGGCTCTAAAGATCCTTCTCCGACTAGCTTTTTAGTAATATTTTCTACTTTACTCATTTCTACATAAAAATACTATATGTTAGACTCTTATGTCAATTAGCTCATGTTGGTAACTAGGAAAAGCCTCATAAAGTAATAAAAGTGTAGAAAAAAACGGTTCTATCTAAATCTCTTCTTCCCCGCAAATTTCAGAAACCCAATTTAATGAGCTTTTTGGACCTAATCACTGTATAGGAATGAGGGCAAAAATGTCTTTCGATTCAATTTCTCGAAGTGTATTTTCAGGTTTTTCAGTATATGTCCAATGGCCCATTCTCTTTTCGCCCTGATTTTTCCCTTGTTGAACTGTGTGGCCAATAATCAAGGGCTGTTCCCTTGGCAAAGTAAACGTCTTACCTTGACCAATAAGGTATTCTAAACCCAACTCCTCACATATAATAGGTACATCGTCAACATGCACCCACGAAGGCAACTCAACATCATAACCAGCCATCTCAAGAGCATCTCGAAAGCAATAACCTGATTCCTCTGAATGTCCTTCAGGAATATCTTGACGAACCATTTCTTTTAAGGGGGCAGTTGTTTCTCCAATCTCAGTCATTATTAGTTATTATAAACAGCGGTTTAAACTTCGTCCATTCATTTTCACGCAATTAGGTACAAATGAAGTTCCCCAAATAGTCAACTAGAGCCCGCCCCTATATAGTTTCTGGTATAATACTGACCATGAGTGAAACTGAATCCCAATTAGAAAAGAGCCGCTTACTATTGGAAACTTTTTTGGGGGCAATTGAGCTTGCTGCAGAAAAAATGGCGAGAAAAATAGTAGATAGTAAAAGGGGAAGGAAAGGAACAATGGAGGAGGAGCTTAAAGAAAATAAAGAATTAAAAGAAATAAGAATGATGGCTCTTTTGATAAGAGAAGGCATGGGTCTTATTTCGGAAGATGAGCGCATTCATGCTATTGAAAAATTAAGAGAAACCCAACCGTCTTCTGAAATATTTCAGGACACTCAATCCGTTCTACCCACCCCAAAGTCCTAAACTCGTCCCATTTAGCCCGCTAGCCTTGAAGATAATTTGGATAAGCCTGCTTTAATGTTTGTAAAAGTACTAACGAAGGTTCTAGATAAAACCCGTCAGCCCCGCCACGCCTTTCCAACTCCTGAATTATTTCTTTATTTTATAATCAAAATGTTTTACTGAGATACCCAAAGCTTTTGCCTTTTCAATCGTATCCAGTGTTCCTCCTCCAGTACTTTCAATAACATGGAATGCGATAAGTTCGTCTGAGGCCTTAACCACTTCCATGTTTCTTTCAAAATATGCAGTTCTATCAACAACTTTGTTAACCTTATTCTCTATTATGGCTTTGGGGTTGGCTTTCTTTACATATTCCAGCTGAGCTATTAAATCCTCTGCCTGTTTTCTTGTAATTACACCTTCTCTTGCGCGTTTTCTGTAATGTTTTGTGTAAATCCTTAAAGTTGTGGGTAGAAATATTTTTATGCGTTTACATTGAGGGTCAAATTTTATTACCTCGTCTGTTGCGAAAGAATCAACGTTTAGAGCACCACCCGTTGCAATTCCCCCTCCTTCCTCAAGTACTTTTCTAACATGCAATCTAACATCCTTTTCAATCTTTTTATTTGTCAATACCCAAGTGCCAGAAATGCCCACCCACTTTGTTATTTTAGAAACACTTTTCTTCATGTTCTAAAGCTATTTTACAACAAAATATTTTAATTTTCTCAAGATTCTAAAATCATCCCCTTCAGCGAGGGCAAGGAACAAAGGTTCGAAACTCGTCCCATTTTCACGCAATCAGCCTTAAATGAAGTTCCCCAAATAGTCAACTAGAGCCCACCCCGTTATTTAGCTTCAAAAAGTTCGAGTCCTGTTTGGGGAGCCAGTTGGCACTTAATATAACAATGCTGGCAGGTGTGAAGCTGCTAAACTCTATGGTAAAGATTAGCCAAATGGAGGTTTAATATAAGTTCTTTCTGCCTTTTTTATTGCCTTTAGTCTACCACGGCAAATTTCTAATGCTTTTTCGGGAGTAAGCTCCACTCCTTCCTCCATCAGGAAACCATAATTTCTAACAGCTTCAAGTGCGCTGATCGTATCTTCATCCTGGACAATCATTTGTAAATTTATCCTAATTTCTTGCGGAGATATTTTTTGTGGTTGAAGGGCTTCTTTAGAAGACGTACTCATTTTAATTCACCCCTTTTCTCTTTTGGTGCTTTCCATTTTAAATTTATTTTCCATACATTTTATGTTATCACAATTTGTTCAAACATTTTCACTTTTTCTATTTCTTCTCTGATTTGAGCTACAAGCTTAAAGTCAGAGAAAGTATCGATAATACGTGATAAACTTGTGGTTATATTAAAGTTACGCCCTTCGAGCTAACTAGTTCTAGGAGTTACCTAAAGTATATAATAGATGTATGGAAACAGGTAGTGAAGCGATTGAGGGTCAAAACCTAGAAGCCAGGACAATATCCCTTGTTCAATGGTTAAAACTTACAGACGTCCCTACCGCCACCCAATTGGACCCCGACGATAAAATAGGACTCCGCGGTGCATTCAAAAAGGACGGTGGGGTTTACGCTGATGTTATTCCGCCCAGTGTTATCGAGGACAGAAAACAAGCCGTAATGCATGGGAAAGAACCAGAGGAAATAGAAATCCCTCTTTTAGAAGAACAAAATATTGGGGGGCAAGTAATTAAAGCTGGGCGTCCAAAAATAACCACCGGGGGCAAGAGTGTTTCACTCTTTAAAGAACAAGTCTATGCAGCGGTACAGCAACTTGTAAAACTGGGCCTTAATATTCCAGAAGCAAAAGTTATAAGAGGAGAGTCGTTCACCATGGGGCATAAGGAGCGACCTAAAACCAAGATTACGTCGAGGAGTGCCTTGATATGGGAATTATACAAAACTAAAGATCCCCATATATCAGTAAAAGTTGGACGCATGCGGAACGAGAACTCCCCTGCTAGTAATGTTAGACTATTAATCCATAAGTAACTCGTGGGAAGTTCGACAATGACTTGCGATATCTTCTGGCAACAATCCTAAACCCAACAAGGTTTCATATTTTTCAGTTAAATCTTCCACAAGGTGTTCCATTTTCGATATATCAAGCCCGCAATACAGACGTTCCCCAAATAGTCAACTAGAGCCTATTGCTACTTTTAACTTCAGAGTGTTCGAGATACTATTTAAAGAGTAGGAGAATCGGGTTAAGGAGGTGATAAAGATGGATAAAGCAAAAAAGAGCAAAAAATGTGAATGTTGTAGCTGTGATTGTGAAGAATGCCTAAAAGGAAAATGTTGTGAATAAATTAAATAATTGGGTAAATCAAGGAGCAGAAATCGTATATTTAAGCTCTCATGAAAATAACGGCGGTGTTGAAAAAGATAAAATTGTTCTTAATAAATACAATTTCCCAAAAGGTGAGATCTACTTCAGAAAAGGTAGACAAACCTACAAAGACATAGCTGAAAAAATTATGCCCGATATTCTGATTGAAGATGATTGTGAAAGCATAGGGGGCAAGAAGGAGATGACATATACACACATAAACCCAAAGGCAAAAGAGAGAATCAAATTAATTAGTGTTAGAGAGTTTGAAGGAATTGACAACTTGCCAGATAATCTTGAGGAATTACAAAAATATATATACTTAATTAATAAAGGCACAAAGGTTAAAGTTCCTGCATAAAGAGAAGTTCCCCAAATAGTCAACTAGAGCCCGCCTCGTTTTTTAGCTTCAAAAAGTTCGAGTCCTGTTAGGGGAGCTGAACAGTTGAATATTATTTGGTTCTTTTTGTTTGAGGATAGAGTAGGCCGAGCATCTGCCTGAATGAGAACTCTTTAGATTCGTTTGCAACCAGGCTTTCTTCCCCTTCAGTAACTCCAGGCTTAGGGCCTAAGAGTCCTAGCATTTGCCGAAAAGAGAGGTCCCTTATTGTAGTCTCCTTTTCCTTAGATGACATTAATTATATTCTAGCATAACAGTTCGAAACTCGTCCCATTCAGCCCGCATTTTGTATTAAGCTGGTATACTTCAATCAACTTGAATGTAGAGAACAAGGTTGAATTTATAGTTGGTTATTCTAGTTTGGGTGAGTTTATA
>SDBU01006613.1_pt1 | contig 13570 bp, 13 predicted proteins | sample 2277071 | NCBI WGS metagenome assembly SDBU01 (sample SAMN10397929, study PRJNA504765) | marine sediment metagenome | isolation source: marine sediment core GS08_GC12, 126 cmbsf | place: Arctic Ocean: Gakkel Ridge, Loki's castle | collected 2008
TATATTTCGGCTGACCCGGCAATTTGTGAAGGTTATCGGGCTGGACCGGGAGGATATGAGTGCGGCCTGGGGTTTGAGAGGGTAATGAACAAGGTGCCGGGCTGTGTTATCATGCCACGAACCACGGACGAAGTTCAGAGAATTACCAAGGTTTGTAACCGCTATAAAATTCCATTTGTTCCGTATAGCACTGGATTCTACGGCGCCCGTTCTCATCCTCAGGTTTCCGACGCTCTACTTCTGGACCTGAAAAGAATGAACGATTTTGAGATAGATGAGAAGCATTTCTACGCCGTTGTTGGTCCTGGAGTTATCTACTCGCAACTCCAAGAAGAGGCGATGAAGAGGGGACTGTATATTATTGTTGGTGGGGGCGGCTCGCAAGTGTCGGCTATCGCCAATATGATAGGCGACGGATGGTCACCCCTTAGCTACCGAGTCGGTCTGCCTCACCGGCGAATACTGGGGACGGAGCTTGTCTTGCCTGACGGCGAACTGGTCAGGCTAGGGTCGCTGGCTTTGCAAGACGACCCTTTCTGGGGTGATGGGCTGGGGCCGGACCTTCGAGGCCTACTGAGGGGTTTTACCGGGCTAAGAGGATGCCTCGGAACTGTAACCAAAATGGCTATAAAGCTGCTGCCATTCCAGCCAGAAAGGCTTGAGCCGACTGGTATCTCGCCGCATACCGCCCTCCAGCTTCCTACCAATAGACTAAAGTGGATCAATTTTACTATGCCCAGTAAAGATGCCATGAAACAAGCTATGTTTGAGATGGCAAAAGCAGAAATAGGAGCCGGCGTCACCAAAGTGCCCATATTTTGGCGGGTGATTGCCAAGGCAAGCTCAAAAGAGGAGTTCTGGGAACTATGGTTAAAGGAAAGTGAAGAAACGCTCAGTAAATTTCACGTTCTCCGCGTATTGCTCGTAGGGTTTACTTCGGAGGAGCAGCTTGAATATGATGAGCGAGTATTGATGGATATCATAGCCGAACTCGGGGGCGAAGCGCGCCGCACCCGGCCCACGGATGAATCCTGGTTCAAGAATGCAGACGCAGCCGGAATGTGGCTAATGTGCGGCGGATATGTCTCCGTGGATTACGTTATAGAAACGATTGAGCATGCCATACCCCACGGAGAAAACTATGCCAAGCTGAAGAGGAATTTTACGCCACCGCTTATGCCTGACTATGGCGACCCCGGTTGGTTCCAAAGCTTTGAGCTAGGTCATCAGGGCTACTCCGAGTTCCTTATCTACTGGGACCCGGACGAAAATACCGACGGGGTTGACCAGTTTTACTTGGAAACATCTAAGGAAAACATAAGGAAACGCTTTTATACCTCGCTGTTAGGGCCGCACCAGCCTCTCTACCTCACAGGGCCGGCTTATGGACCAAACTATCATAAATGGCTGTTAAAGGTGAAGGGCGAATTTGACCCCCAGTTTGTTTGCCACCCCCCAGTGCCCCTGGCTCATGATGAATTCGTGGAGCGAGCTGAGTGGATGAAGCCATTAAAGGACTGGGAAAGTCCTGAGATTACGCCCAAGCCGTAATTATGCTAGTATTAAGGTGGATGTGCCTTGTAACAGCGGAGGAAATGGTCGGTGGCTAAGACAAGAATGATGTGTCCCTTTTCGGGTGAGTTATGTAAGGAATGCGCCTTGTATAGAGGCAGGCATTATTACTTGTGTTTCTGCAAAGAATACCGCGGATACCTTGATGAGCCAAAAGAAGTTACCAAGTTCCCCAATTGGGGAACAAGCTCCAACAAGAAATTTGAGATGCCCTCTGTAATTTCCACTAGCGCCATAGACCCGTTTGCCATAGCCCTGAAAGAGCGCAAAAAAGGAGGCCTGATTTAAAATGCTAATCGAGGGAAAGTTAACCTTGAAAGCCCCTATTCAGGAGGTGTGGGATTTTCTACTTGACCCGGGTACACTGGCTTCTTGTATTCCTGGTACTGAAAAAATGGAAGCTATTGACGACAAGACTTATGAAAGCGTGGTCAAACAGAAGGTCGGACCAATATCAGTTAGGTTCAAGTTCACCACAACTCTAACTGAGATAGAGCCACCCAGATATCTGAAAGCAGTGGGTAGAGGTGCCGACATAGCTAAAGCGGGTACCTTCACCCAGGAGACCACCGTTAATCTGACTGAAATCTCGCAGGATGAAGTAGAGATATCATATAGCTCGAATGTAAGTTTAGTTGGTCGGCTGGCTACCTTTGGGGAAAGGATAATGCGAGCCAAAGCCAAGTCAATAGGAGAAGAGTTTACCAAGAACTTGCAAGAGAAACTGAAGAGCCGAATGACTAGATAGGATAAATACCTGGAAACGGAGGCTCGTAGTGAATAAAATCAAGGAGGTGAGGCGAGAATGATAAGAGATTTTGAATACTTTGCTCCCAAGACACTTAAAGAAGCCCTTACCTTGCTGGACAACTACCGGGATGAGTGCAAAGTAATTGCCGGGGGACAGTCCCTGCTGATCTTAATGAGACAAGGCTTGGTCACCCCTGAGTATTTAATCGATATTAAGGGCATATCAGAGCTGAACTACATTAAGTCTGATGCTAAAGAAGGACTGAGAATTGGTGCCTTGACCACACATCGGGCGATAGAAAAGTCCCCAATGATGCGAAATGGTTTCACTGTACTGGCTGAGATGGAGCGAAGGCTAGCCTCAATTCAGACCCGCAACTGGGGTACTATTGGCGGTAATCTCTGTCATGCCGACCCGGCTGGAGACCCGGCACCGGTGTTAATGGCGCTAAACGCCACTGTGAGAATGGCTAGTCCAAAGGGTGAAAGAACCATGACTGTTGAGGATTTCTCCCTGGATTACTTTGAGACAGCACTTGAACCTGACGAGTTACTTACTGAGATTCAGGTACCTGTGGTCCTGCCTCACACTGGCACTGCCTATACCAAGTTCAACGTAATAGAAAGCGATCTGGCTACGGTAGGAGTTGCCGTGTCAGTTACTCTGGATTCAAACGATGGTATTTGTCATGATGTCCGGATAGCACTCGGTGCTTCAGCGCCAACCCCAATAAGGGCTAAACAGGCCGAAGAGGTGCTGAGAGGTAAGAAGATTACAGATAATCTACTCACGGAAGCCGGGCAAATAGCCTCCACTGAGGCTGAACCCGTATCTGACATCTACGCATCAGAGGAGTACCGGCGGGAGCTGGTGAAGGTTCTGGTGAAGCGAGTAGGCAAGGAAGCCTTAGCTAAAGCTAAGCAGGCTTGAGTTCACTGAAGGAGGTTTCATAACATGAAAAAAGAGCTAAGATTGGCGGTGAATGGTCAGCCTTATGACCTTTATGTTAAACCCAAAACCCTTCTGGTGGAAGTTTTAAGAGACCAATTAGGATTGACCGGAACCAAAAGGGGCTGTAGCAGCAGCTCCTGTGGTACTTGCACGGTAATTCTCAACGGCATGGCGGTTAAGTCATGCTCTGTCCTTGCCCTTCAAGCAGATGGTGGAGAAGTACTGACTATTGAGGGTCTGGCCAGTGGCGCTGAGCTTCACCCTCTGCAGAAAGCCTTCCTCGACTACGGTGCTTTTCAGTGCGGCTTCTGCACCCCGGGGATGCTGATGTCGGCTAAGACGTTATTGGATGAGAACCCTAACCCCACTGAGGAACAGATAAAGGAAGGTATTGATGGCAACATCTGTCGCTGCACCGGCTACAACAGTATTATCCGCGCCATGACTGCTGTGGTTAAGGGTGAGTATAAGGAGGAGAAATGAGCAAATACTCAGTAATTGGTACGCGGGTACACCGTGTCGACGGACCGGAAAAAATAACCGGCAGCGCCAAATTTACCTTCGATATGGTTCTACCCAATATGCTTTACGGGAAAATCCTGAGAAGTCCCTACCCCCACGCCAAGATTCTTAACATTGACACCAGCCAGGCTGAAAAACTAATTGGGGTAAAGGCAGTAGTCACCGGAAAGGATACGCTGGGACGTAAACAGGGTATCTGGCGGCGCTTCTCTGAACTCTGTGATGAGGAAATTCTGTGTCGGACTAAGGTTCGGTATATCGGCGACCCGGTGGCGGCGGTAGCGGCTATTGATGAAGACACTGCTGAAGAAGCGCTGGACTTAATCGAGGTTGAATATGAGCTATTACCAGCCGTATTTGACCCCCTGGAAGCGATTAAGGAAGATGCGCCTCAGATTCACGAAGGTGTTGAGCTTAATATGAATGTTACCCGCCATATTGAGTGGGGTGATGTTGACGAGGCCTTCAGGCAGTGTGACTATATTCGTGAAGACCAGTTCAAATGTTCATCGCAAGCCCATGTCTGTATGGAGACCCACGATGCCGTCGCCAGCTTTAGTTACGACGGTAAGCTCACGATATGGACTTCAACCCAATCTTCGTACTACATTCAAGTGCTAGCGGCTGGCATGCTCGGCTTGAGAGAAGGTGATATAAGGGTGATAAAGCCTCCCACTGGAGGTGGCTTCGGCAGCAAGTTTGAACTAGACTCTGCCCAGTTCTGTGCCTCTCTGCTGTCAATGAAGCTATGCCAGCCGGTAAAGATAGTTCTTACCCGGGAAGAGGAGTTTACTGCCACCAAGCGGCGAACCCCGATGTACTACTTTCTTAAACTCGGTGCCAAGAAAGACGGCACCCTCCTGGCTAAGGAAGCCCGGGTGATTACCGAGGGCGGCGCCTATACTGCTATGGGAGCTACGGCACTCTACCTTACTGGTTTCTTCTCATCATTCCCCTATAAATATCCCAACTACCGGTATGACGGCTATCGGGTTTATACCAATACGGCACCGACATCAGCCATGCGGGGTTTCGGCGCCCCCCAGTCAACATTTGTCGGCGAATCTCAGCTAGACATGCTAGCTGAAGACCTGGGGATAGACCCGATTGAAATCAGGCGTAAGAATGGAATGACGCCTAACTACGAAGTCCCCGGTCAAGCTTTTATACAAAGTTGTGGGCTACACGAGTGCCTGGACAGTATCGAGAAGCACATTAGAGAGCGAGGCAAACTACCTCCCAACCGCGGTATCGGTATAGCCGCCTACGGCTTTATGTCCGGTGGTATCTTTAACTGGTTTGATACCCCTTATGCTTTCTCAGCAGCCATAATCAGGCTAAACATTGATGGTAAGGTCGACCTGTTTACCGGAGCCTGTGATATTGGTCAAGGCTCTGATACCACGCTGAGTATGATTTGTGCTGAAGAGCTAGGGGTACACCTTGAGGATGTCAGGATACATGCTGGTGATACCGGCATTTGTCCCGTTGACCTCGGTGCTTGGGGTAGTCGGGAAACACTGATGAATGGCAATGCGGTTAAGATGGCAGCGGCTGATGCCAAGCGCCAGCTCCTGGAGTTCGCTGCTGCCAAGATGGGTGTCAACATTGTTTATGACCTGGACATCAAAGACCGATGGGTTCACCTGGTCGACCGTCCAGAAAGAGGCGTCTCTTACTATGACATCGTTAAAGGGGCGATAAGGGGTAGGGATGGCGAGGTTATTATTGGTCGGGGGCACTATACTCCCCACCGTAAGGGCATGATATCCCCTGCCTATAGCTTTGGCGTCCAGGCCGCTGAGGTGGAAGTGGATACTGAGACAGGTAAAGTGAAGCTGGTAAATGTGACCACCGCTCATGAAAGTGGCACGGTAATCAACCCGGTAGGTATTGAAGGGCAGCTAGAGGGGGCAATAATGATGGCCGGAGGCTATGGCTTTTGCGAAGACCAGCCAATGGATGAGGGCAAGATACTTAATCCATCCATTGCCGATTACAAGCTTATCCGCTCCCTGGATATGCCAGAGACCAAGATTTTAGAGATTGACACTTATGAGCCTGAAGGACCATTTGGCGCTAAGGAAGCTGGCGAAGGGCTGACCAATCCCACTGCTGGTGCCATCGGTAATGCTGTATACAAAGCAGTCGGCGTGAGAATAAATGATTTGCCGATAACGCCAGAGAAAGTGTTCAAAGCATTAAGGGAAAAGGAGAAGCAAAGCAAGTAGTTCAGGTAATACATCGCTATGAATTAGGAGGTTACCGATGAGCTATCACTGCCCGGTATGTAATAAGGTTTCAAGCACTGCTATGGACTTATCTCGACATATGATCGGGAGAGGGGATAAGGTGCATCGAGACTGGATTAATTCCAAAGGCTTTAAGTTCTCAGAGCTGCTCGCCATGCAATTTAGGTCGTTTGGCGGTGAAGGTTATAAATCCTTGGCCGAGGTGCTAGAAAAGGAGACTAAAGTCGAAGATTAGGCAGTCAACAACCCCTATAGGCATACACCTTTAACCTTCACCTATTGGCTTCAGAAGAAGTTTTGTAGGCCAAAAAACTTTAGGGTATTATCTGTGGTTACTTCAGCAATTTGAGTTTCACTCACGCCTCTTAATCTTGCCACACCCGTTAAAGCCCTCAAAATATGGGCAGGTTCAGATTCATACTCAAACTCACTGCCCTTTCTATATACCACCGGGGAATCCGTTTCAAGGAACAATCTTTCTAAAGGAATTTCCTTTACCGCTCTTCTATGTTCTTCGTGGTATTCAACCGCCGGGGTTGCTGAGATGAAGTAGCCCTGACTAACTATGTCCCGCAGTACGCTAGAAGTCCCGGTGTACCAGTGAAACACCACCTTCTCAAGTTGTGCCTCTTCAACTAGACTTAAAGCGTCTCGCCACGCATACCGGGAATGGATTATCACTGGCTTCTCATATTTTTTGGCTATTTTTAAAATCTCCTTAAGCACACGCTTTTGCAAATCCTTCTCAGCGACCGCCCTTACCCTCTTATGGTAATCCAGCCCTATTTCACCTATGGCTACTGCTTTATCTATATGAGCCTCAATAAATTCCAGATTGCGGTCTATCTCGGAAGCTTGTAGATTCCACGGATGCAAGCCTAATGCCGGATAGACAAAGTCCTTATAGATTTGAGCAAAGTGCAGAACTTTTTGATTGGATTCGTAATCGGAGCCAACCCCGACTGTAGCTATAATACCAGCCGACTTAGCCCTTATTATAGCCTGCTCAAGGTTTTCTATTTCTTCCAGATGGGCATGGGTGTCAATTAGCCGATGCATAGACTCTACACCCTTGAAATCATCCCCTTCACCGATTATCAGGGGGTGGAGACCTTCTGACTTTTATTATCTCAGCCAGGATACTCACCGCTATCTCTTCCGGGGTTTGAGCGTGGATTTCTAAACCAATAGGAGCGTGGACTTTATCCAGAAGCTCCTGTGATATTCCCTTGGCTAACAAATGAGAGAATATAGTCTTATTTTTAGTTTTGCTACCTATCATACCGATATATCTTGCCTGTGTACCTAAAGCCCACTCCAATACCATCTCGTCATACTGGTGACCGCGGGTGATAATGACTATATAACCTGTTTTATCTATTTGCAGCTCAGAGAATGCTTTATTAAAATCTTCAGCCAGGATTAATTCTGCCTCAGGAAATCTCCGGGGGCTGGCAAATTCAGCCCGGTCATCAATTACTGCTATTTTGAAGCCCAATAATTTACCAATTTTAGCCAATGGCAGTGAAATATGGCCACCACCAAATATGTATAAGGTTTGTGATTGTAGAATAGGCTCAATAAAGACTTCCATATCGCCGCCACAAATCATTCCCGGCTCCTCCCCTTCTTGCGGAGTTAAGCTAATGTGGAGTCGCTGTGGCTTGCCTGTTCTTATTGTCTCTATTGCTTTGCGGCAGACCTGAACCTCCACACTACCACCCCCTATCGAGCCAACCAGGCTGCCATCAGCCCTCACCAGCATTTTCGTCCCCACTTCCCTGGGAGTGGAGCCGGTAGCCGAGATGATAGTGACCAGGGCTGCCTCTTCCCCCCTGGCAGTAATCTCAGCTATTTCCTGGTAGATATCTGACATCTCATACCCTGCCTAACCTGCTGTTAGGTATTAAAGTGCATCAATATTGCTTCAAGCACCCCACCAGCAATGGCTCTCATTCTGGGTCTAATGGTATAGCAAACCCGTTTATCTCCGCTAGGGTCTATTTCACCCAGCTTGGTTTGTTTATTTACTTCTACCCCACTCCTTAACAAAGCCCGAAGCACGCCATCAATCTTTGCTTTGACCGGATAGTCGCCTACCCAGGCAATTGTGTCCCCGGCAGCAACCAGGTCGCCTATTTCTCCAATGGAGCGAAACACACCCTTTGTCGGGGAGTAGACTACCCTTTCCTTAGTAAGCCCACCAACACTCACTGGGATTCCTGTATTTGCCTCAGCCTCCCCGGTAAGGATAACCCTACCTAAATTCTCTGAGTTGTTAGTTTCTACTACTACATGGACATCTTTCCCTGCCGTAAAGCCAGGGCCAAGCCCGATGACCAGGGTGGCGTCGTTGATTTTAGTGCCTAGATTCCTCTTAGCCATTATAGCATCAACTAAAACCTCAGGGTGCAACAGGTTCGTTATTGATGCCTTGGGGTCAACTATGATAGGGAGCTTATTTTCTGCCCAGATAGGAAGAACCTCTTCGGCAGAGGTAATCAGCCTGGCCACCACTCCTTCGACCTGTTTTTTTTCCTCATATACAGCCTCACAGAAGGCAACACCGCGATTAACGGCTGTGGGGTTAGGTTTCTCAGTAAGACAAACTTTAAAATGGGATTGACACAGACGATGAGCAACAGCACTAGCTACCTCGCCGCCTCCCTTAACAAGAACTACTATGTCACTTAACTTGTAAGTCATTAATTAATTGCTTCTCTTTGATGAAACAGCCGGCAAATTACTGATTAGGGATGAGCATATCTTCTGGGGTAGCTGGTTACGAGTGCTAATGGTTGTCTCAAAAACTGACGGCTTGTCGCCTAGCTGACCTAGAAAGGCAGGAAGAAGTTGTTTTCGGATAACCAGAATGGAGTTCTTTACCTTCCCTGCCTTGATTAATTCCAGGCTGTTGACAAACCCCTCGCCACCAAGCTCTAGATACCCTATCTCATCTACAAAAAGGATGTCTGAAAGAGCCCCTCTATCTACTGCCCTGATGCCAAACTCAATAGCCTCAACGTTGAAGAAGTATTTCCCAGTACGGGGACCGTGATATACATTGTCAATGCTAGCCAGGGTTTTTCTTTCCCCGGTTTGAATATCTAAAATGGTGAGGCTTTTGTCCCGGGTTTTATAGGTAAGAATGCCACCACAGGTATATCCTTGGCTTTGGACTAGCTTTATCACCTTTTCGCAGACTGTAGTCTTACCAATACCTATGGCACCAGTAACAATAATGACCATGTTCTGGTTAAAGTCCAGCTATTCTGGCTATGGCACTGACTCCCCAACAGAACACTATGACGGCGGTTGAAGTGGCATAGTAGAGCAGGCCCCTTCCGGTCAATACCGGCAGAGACTTCGTTGCCAGCCTCTCTCCTACCAGATAACCTAGCGGTAAGAAGATAGCGAAAAAAGCAGCCTGGGCTACGCCCTGATTTGCGATGAATCCCCCAGTTGTAAACACCACGCGGGCATAGGCAGGAGCATTCATTACGTATATAGCAAAATAAACCCAGGCGGTGGCACTCACCAGGCCAACCAGGGCTCCGGCTCCCATGCCGACAAAGGCATTCTTGGCTATTTTGTTCATCACGAAGGCGGCTACTAGACCAAAAGCAAGCGACTCAAAAATAATAGCCATAGCTGGGTTTATTATGTGTATGCTGCCAATAGGTAAAGCGAAAAGCCAAACGTCGAGCAGCTTAAATGAGGCAGCGACGATACCTATACCCACCAGCATACTCGGCTTTCTATAGAGGGCCAGCGCTGATGCCATGATAGCCACCCCGATGCCACCCATAATAGCACCCTTGTTGGGGAATATAATCATATGTAAAAACCCGCCCAGAGTAGCCTCCAAAAACCCCCAAATAGAGCCAAAGACTAGAATCCCGATGATTATATGCACTAAACCTTGTCGCTTAGTAAATCTGCTTTCAGTTCCTTCTATCATGTAATTTACCTCCCGTGCCATTCTTATCTGAATTTACTTCTGTCCAAATGATAAATGATAGCTGTCCACGGTGTCAATGTCAATACAGATACCTTCACAGTTGACCGCCACTTCAAGGACGTCATCAGGATGCTGTTCAATTATCTCTCTGCCACCAATGTCTCCTTTTAGCCTCAACAATTCACCTTTGTATTTAACAGCAAAGATAACCGGGTGTCCTCTTCTGCCCTGGTAGACCGGGATGGCAATACCTCTATTATGGCTATCAAATTCGTCTATCAGCCTATTGATAGTCTGGCTGTCGGTAAACGGCTGGTCGGCTAAAGCAAGCATAACTGCCCTGGCTTTATCATTAACCAATTTTAGCCCGGTTACTATGGAGGTGCTCATCCCTTGATGGTAGGCTGGATTTACAGCTATCTTAACTGGTCTAGTAGCTACCTTTTCCACCAACGCTTCTGCTTTATACCCAACCACCACGATAACCTCGCTCACCCTGGAATCGAGCAGGTTATCAATGGTTTGCTCCAGAATAGTCTTTGTGCCCAGGGGCATTAGTTGCTTTAGCTTACCCATACGCTTTGATTCACCGGCGGCGAGGAGTATTGCCGAGACCATAACAGACTTACCTCCCCTTACTTTCCAGAGCCTCAAAAATTTTCTCTGGGGTTATAGGCAGGCTGTAAATTCTAACGCCTATAGCATCGGATATAGCATTGGCAATAGCTGCAATTACCGCTGCCCGGGAACACTCCCCAACCTCTTTAGCACCAAAGGGACCCTTGGGTTCTATGCTCTCTGTAGGAATATGCCTGAACTCTGGAATATCAAACACCCCTGGTATCTTGTAATCGGCAAAGGAGGGGTTGATAATCTGCCCCTCTTTGGTCACAATCTCTTCAAACAAAACATCCCCGGTTCCCATAACTGCCTGGCTCAGCAACTGCCCATGTACATTCAACGGGTTTATGCCAAAACCACAATCGTCAGCTATAGTTACTTCAAGAACCTTCACCCTAGCTGTCTCTGGGTCAACCTCTACCTCAGCCACGGCTACAGCAAAGCCGTAGGCATCAGTAAAGCGTCCTGTTCCCTTTGACAGGCTGGGATAAAATTCTATTTCTGGCACTGGTTTGCAAAAGCCCTTACCTATAATTGAATCTGCGCTATGCTTCTGAATGCTATTCCTGACTATTTCCGAGAATGCTAATACCTTCTCAGGGTTTGCTTTAACGCAAACATGCCCATTATTAACATCTAAATCATTAATTCTTGTCCCTAGAATTTCAGCAGCATTGGCTAGCAATTGCTGTTTGGCATCAGCCGCAGCTCTCCTGACTGCTTCCCCGGAGACGAAGATTCCAGCACTAACAAAACCGCCAATATCAATGGGGCACAGTTCTGAATCGGAGGAGACCAGAACTATGTGGTCCAAGCTTAGTCCCAGCTCTTCGGCGGCTATTTGTGACATAGCTGTATCCGAGCCCTGCCCGAACTCTGATTGGCCGGTGAACAGGGTAGCCGTGCCATCAGGATTGAGTTTTACTATAGCACCGCTACCGAACGGGTAGTAAGCAGCGCCACTGAACATGGCTGCCAGTCCCATACCTATACCCCGGTTGTTGCCTTTGCCTCGTTTCTCTTTCCACTTGGTAGTCTCAATAGCTCTCCATATGCCGATGCCCAGGCCACAACTATCCAGCCTATCACCGTTGGGCAAGACATCACCTGTCTGTCTAACATTCTTTAGCCTCAGTTCTGCTGGGTCCAGACCTAAATGTTCGGCTATCATATCCAGCTGAGATTCAGCAGCAAAGCGTGCCTGAGGACTACCATGCCCCCGTCTCGGCATACAAATAGCTTTATTGGTATAGACGCCAACGCCCTCATGCTTCCAGTTAGGTATATTATATATAGGGTTGCAGAAGGCATGGGCGAGAAACATAACCACCGGCGAACTACCGCGATAAGCCCCAGGGTCGTTAATAAGCTTCATGTGCTGTGCCACTATAGTCCCGTCAGACTTGACCCCCGTCTTGACATCGACAATCATGCGGTGGCTTAAGCGGCAACTGGTGAATACCTCTTCCCTGGATAGGACTATCCTCACTGGTCTACCGGTTTTTCTCGACAGGAAGGCAGCCAGGAACTCATAGGGGAACAGGTTGATTTTACCCCCGAAAGTGCCACCAATGAATGCCTTGTGAACCCTCACCTTGCTTATTGGAATACCGAGTGTCTTGGCTAGCCAGTACTGCTTTAGTGCCAAGCTCATATGGGATAGCCAGACATCCAGCTTGCCTGCGGAATCAAAGCTAGCCAGGGCTACATGGGGTTCCATTGCTGCATGGGAGGTGGCTGGAACCATGAATCTGTCCTGGCGAACATAGTCTGATTCGGCAAACCCCTTTTCAATATCGCCATAACTCATTGAGGTGGTGGCACATATATTGTTCACCACTTTATAAGGCCTAGCTTCTCTGGCAACTCCCCAATCCTGCCAGGCACAGGTAGTAGTGGGAATAATCTCTTCATGCACCTTGGGGGCACCGTCCTTCAGGGCTTCCTCTGGGTCAAATACGGCTGGGATTGGCTCATATTCTACCTCAATAAGGTCTAAGGCCTCAGCAGCGGTAATCTCATCAACAGCAGCTACCGCAGCCACTTCTTCACCTACATAGCGCACCTTATCTATGGCTAGGGGATATTCATCAGCAGGATACCTTGGTGTATCAACAAAACCGAATCTGACTGGCCCGGTATCCTTGCCAGTAACCACCGCTTTTACCCCAGGCAGTGCCTCAGCCTTACTGGTATCAATTTTGATGATTTTGGCGTGGGGGTGGGGACTTCTGAGAATTTTCCCATGTAGCATATTTGGTAGTGTTATGTCACCACTATATTCAGCCTGGCCGGTGACCTTTACTCTTCCATCTACTCTGAGAAGAGGTTTACCGACTACAGAATATTCTTTCATCTTATTTCTGCCCCCTTCTCGCTTCGGGCTACTTTCAGTATAGCTTCAATGATTTCGATATAACCGGTACCCATAAAAGACAGCAAAATGATATTAGTATGATGTTTGCTTTCATAATGTGCTCACATCTGAAAAATGAAGGTGAATCGTTTTCACTTAATCCACTTACCCAATATACAGCATTTTCCAGCCGAAAAAGTGATAAAAAACACTTTATCTCATTTTTTATAATCATCACATCAAATTCAACGCTTAAACCGTTCACCCTGCTCACCAAAGATTACTATCCCGTCTGCAGGCATGAAAAAATCAACAGTATCACAATTCAAGCACATTGATTATCTTTTCTTCCAATAACTCGATAAATTCTTCAGTTTTATCTTCCGCAAAACCGGTGTTTATGTATCTGACAATACCCGACTCATCCAGTAAAATGGTGTAAGGCGTCGCAGATACGCCGAGACGGTTCGATACTACCATGTATCTGTCCAAAAGGACAGGCAGTTTCGTATTGACTTCCGCAATAAGTTTGCGTGCCAGTTTTTCATTTTCTCCGACATTGACAAGAATTATTCTAAGCCCCG
>SDBU01006614.1_pt1 | contig 13570 bp, 24 predicted proteins | sample 2277071 | NCBI WGS metagenome assembly SDBU01 (sample SAMN10397929, study PRJNA504765) | marine sediment metagenome | isolation source: marine sediment core GS08_GC12, 126 cmbsf | place: Arctic Ocean: Gakkel Ridge, Loki's castle | collected 2008
GATAACCACCTGCTAAGTTTGTATTAGCCAGATACCTTTCCCTCAACCTGGTATTAGCCAGCTTCCTAGCGTAGCAGTAGTCACAGCCATTGAGACAGCCAGTGATGGGATTCCAGCTATAGCCCTGACTACCGTCTGGGTTCTTGAATGATTCTATTTGTGTTTTGTTGAGTCCCATTTCCCCTCCTATAGTCGCACAATAAATCTTATGTTATTTACCCTGTGGGGCTGATGAGCGTAGGTCACTTATCTCGCCACTAAGACTATTCGTCACACCCCACGGGGCAGGTCCATGAAAAAGCCTTTATTTACCTGACTTTTCTTCATCAAATAACTTCTTACTAGGTTTGATTATAGTCTCATAGACTACTTGCCAAGCTTCCTCAGTATTTATCTTTGAGACATCGGCTTCTTTACACTGTATAGCTTTTAATACATCAGATCGACTAACCCCTTCCTTATCGCAAGCGGTAAAGAACTCTCCCACATTGGCAAACTTCGGATCGGGGTTAGGTTGCTTCTCTTTCTTCTCTGGGCCACCAATAGTAGGCATACTACCTAGCTGTTCCTTTAGCTCTGTCGCTGTTAGCTTTGACAAGCCCCACTTAAGAGCTGCATCTATCAACGGTACGCTATCATCAAACACCTTGTCTTTGATTAGTAACTCAATCGCTCCCCTGTAGGCTGTCTGAGCTTCAATAGAGGCTCTCTCGATGGCTTGGAGTTTGGCTTTAAGCGCATACTCTATCTTCATCCCATCAACGTTTTTTTTGTAACCGCCACCATTAGCTGAGGTAGCTACAGCTTCCGGATTCGATATGACCTCGAATTTCTTAAATGAAGCTTTGCCCTCTTTCAGCGTAACTTCAGCCTCAATTACCGCACCGGCATTAAGCTGTTTTGCCTTTTTGTCAAACGTGGTATAACCAGTCCCATCATCAGACGTTACCTTGATTAGTTCCCAATCCCCCTTTTCGCTTTGCCCTGTTTTGACTACTGCTACTTCTCTAACTGTTATTTTCATCTATTTATTCCCTCCTTTTTACTTTGTGACCCGTAGGCCAGGCTCGTTATAGAATCGCACCCCCTTGACTACTTTCTTATCGTGGTGAATTTTAGCGGTTGATGAGAGTAGGGCATGGTCTGCTATCATGTAAGGTCTGGGAATCTCGTCCACATCAGTTATCTCGTATTTCCAATTATCAACTAGGCCTGACTTTCCTTGGTCGGTCCGTGTGAGCTTCGGGGCGAAAGGCACTGGGACTGGCTTCACTTCTACTGTGAATTCACCTTGATTCGCCTCGGCCTGGCGCCGGGCGAGTTCGATTGCATCCCGATTGAGCTTTTCAGCTGCGGCCGCTTTCCGTTGTTGCTCGACCTTCCAGGCCGTCAGTAGTTTTCTATATATCTGTTTAGCTTCAGTCAGTGGATCGGTTATCAGCTTATATTCTCCGTTGATGCTGGATAGATAACCATTCAAAGGAACAGTGAAAGTCTTACGTTCTGCGTCAGTGGCTTTCTCGAGTTCAGCCATGACATTCAGGTCATCATTTACTGCTTTAGCGTCGGCCTCAGTTCGTATCTCGCAACTTTTCGCTATCTCTAGGACTCGCCTCGCTGCTTCAAGATGCCTGGCAAAGGAAGGCGTGGAGCCAGGGTCGACGAGAACGACTGCGGTGATTGGCTCGACATCTCTATAGCCCGGGTCTGCCGTGGTTATAACTTTGACACCAGTCCCGTCGCCGGTAGTCTCTACCACAGATGGACCTCTTAACTCCTCAGTGACCGCTGCAAAGTTCTCCGCCACTTGCTCCATGGTCGGCATAGCTTCCCGAATCCGTTTCCCAATATTCTCCGGAGAATTGACCTCAGCTTCAGGTGGTATCACCGAGTCGGCTGGTATAGTCTTCATCTTGTCTTTGAAAGCTTCGACTTCTGATTCAGGCACATCGATGGCGGTGACAGTCCCTCGAGCGATTCTGCCTCCCAGTAGCACCCTGACGATATCGCCGACCTTGAGACGGTCTTCCGAATAGTAGCTATATTCCCTCGAATGAAAACCGCTTCCGCCCATATCCTCATATTGAACCTTGACGATGTTTGTCTGGACGGCGACTGATACCCCAGTCCGTTCCTCTTCGATACAGAGTGGACAGCCCTCTCTCAAGTCAAACTCTCCATGCTTACAAGTTCCTTTAGTCATGTTTACCTCCTTTTTTATATGGTGTTGGCCGTGGTTCCTTACCAAGAGCTTTGTCACCCCGGGCCAATACCTCTTGACGTTTGTCCAAAAGCCTCCCCCTTTCCTCAATGAGCTTGCCCATTTTTTTTAGGTGTCGTCGGATAATGTTCATATCTACCTCCTTTTACTGTAGTTTTATATCTCTACTTCATTGTCCTAAATTTAACCCTGGCTAATAGGTTGCTTATCTCCCATAGCTAATAACCTTATCAATGCCGTTGCTTCTTCAAACGTTAGTCTCCTTTCTACTTGAAGGTAATGAAATAAAGCATCAACCTCAGCTTGCCAATCTGCCTTTGTTGTTAAACTCATAATCCCTCCTTTTATTCAGGTCAGCATATATTCTCTGCTTCCTTTCCTTCTCAATTGCTACTTAATATAGCCTTTTTTTGAAGTTCTCGGGACCGCAGTTTCCCCAGCCACTCAAGAACCTGACAGGTAGTGATTGACCACTCTTCACCCCAGAACGCTACCATATCCAACTTGAAGTCATAGTAATGGTCTAAAGATAGCTCGGGGTTACCGGTGACATCAAGTAGTATGGCTAGTGCTAGTTGACTAGGCCCAGAGCCAGTATAACCCCACTGGAAGCCATCAGGTGAATGGTCTCGCAGTTTCAGGCTGGCAGTCGGTGATAACTCAGTAGTCTCCCCATCAGGTAGGAGTTGCTTATAAACTGATTGAGCCCCTCCTCTTATTGTTTTCTTGCCCCAGTATCTTGCCTCTAGATAAGTTTTATCTGTCATTTTTTTACCTCCTCTATCAATGGCTCAACTGCTACATAGCCAGCTTCTTCTAATGCCTCACTCCCTATAAAATATCCGCCACGCCGAGTCTCTTTCCACACATCTAGGTCTTCAGGCAACTCCCTATCTACCTTTATCACTACACCTTCAGAATGGAGATAGTCTAGTACCTTCTGGACTGTTCCATCCCCTGTATAATGATCTGCATTGCTATATGGGAATAATACCTTGAATATCCCTTCCCTTATCTCTTCTCTAGTTGCCATCTTTAATCCTCCTTATGATTAGTATTATCCCCAAATTCCAAAACCAATGGCAATACCAATGATAATAGCCAAGGGGATTACATGCCATAGCAGTATTTTGACTTTTTCAATTTCCATATCCATCTTTTACTTAATCCCCTTACTACAGCCCCCTAGCGGTCTAAGAGGCTGGGTGTGAAGGGACTAGCTATAGCCTATGCAATCCTCTTGATAAGAGTTATGGAACTACAGAGTAAGTATTCGGCTCCCTTGTACCGTAGCCGCAGCTTATAGTCCTTCCAGAAGTCACGCCACTGCTCATTCCTTATATAGAAGTCATGACGTCCTAACTTACCAACTACCTTAGCCTCCGCTAACCAGTATTCGGAGGCAGTACCCATATCACCCTTAGCACATTTTAAGCCTGCTTTACCGCTAGGGTAAGCAAAGAGGTAGCCAGTATCTGGCTTTACCCTGCCCCCCTCTGCATATTCCTTCTGCCACTTACCCCGAGCAAAGGTGCTGATTAGCTTACCTTTCGCGTTCAGCGGATATACCACCTTGATTACTTCCATTTCATACCCCCTTTCAACTTGGGTTATTTAATTCCCTGATGGGTTTGTAGTCATACCCTCTAATACGAGGATGAAACCGATTGTCAGAGTTGCAGTTAGGATTAACATAGTGGGTGTATCCTTGCTCTTCTGCCACTACTACACAGCCACAAGATAAATTATGGTGTTCGCCAATTTCGTATAACCCCCTTCCATTGTTGTTTTTCATTTTTCCCCTCCTTGTTTGTTGTGCAGCCTTTTTCTCTCCCTGGAGATTACCATACATACGGCTGCCTCTTTCATCTTGAACATATTGGCTATGGACTTCTGTCGGTATCCTCGTTGCCAGTAGTCCCATATCTTTTTATTCCGTTCTGTCTTTGGTCTGTTTGCCATTCCTCACCTTTGCTAACATTATAAAACACTTTCAAACAGTTTGTCAAGTTCCCCTCACGCCTAAGTCTAAATTATTGCTAAATATATTTTTAGACAATAAAAAAGAACCCCCTTCCCTTATTAAGAGGAAGAGGGTATAGTCTAAAACCCCTATTCAAATAATATTGTAGCGGGCTAGAATCTAATCCTATGACGTCTCATGAGCTTTTCTGTCAACCACCAAGAACCTTGCTTACTATATAAGTAATGACACCAACCGAAACGGCACCGGCAAACCACCATAATGGTCTGGCTAACTTGTGGGTTAGATGGTTAGTGAGCAATCCAAAACAGGCCAACAATAGAGTGTTAGTCTCTGCCTTTCTCCAGCCTTCGTCACCGGAAGCGATTTCATCAATAGCTTCCTTACACATACGGGCAAAAAAATCATTCTCCACGGTTAATCTCCTTTTTGACTAGGTATATACTTCTTGCCCCAGAAAAAGTGTCCGTTGATATAGCCAAAGGTATAGAAGGCAATAAACAGCAGGACTCCAAACCAGCCAAGCCAGATATAAATCCCTATACCTATGAAGAACCATGCTATCTGCATTATGTATTCAAACTGGTGCCAGACGTCCCTAGTGATAAATGTCCATGGCCTGCCACCTATTAAACTCCACAGTTTCTTGTAGATACTATATCCTAACCATTTCTTCCAGTTCATCCAAATATCTTCCTTTTAAAGATTATGATTGTTGCTGCTATTGCTGCACTAAGACCTAGCCAGCCTATCACCAAGACTGTTCCCATGAGCATATACCAGAGTTGTTTGATTGCTATATCCATAATAGCCTCCTTTAAGACAGTCTTATCACCATCACTTCAGCACCCATAACAGTAATGCCATCGCCTATTCCTGTAGTGCCAAGTATTTCCAGGGTATATTGTTTGTCAGTAGCAATTACCTCTATAGCCGTCAAAGTAGCGAGAACATCAAAGTTACCATCAGCATCTACCTGAGCTATAGCGCCCCCGGCGACATCTGTAGTAGTTAGCGGGTCAGCCTTATTAACTCTAACAAGTTTGCAATCAAGCGTAATGGCTGCGGCTTCAACAGCGTCACCAACAAGTTTATAGCTAATGACATAATCACCAAGTTTCAAGAAATTTAGCGGTAGCCAACATTTCTTGGCTACTAGACTGGCTCCCAAACCAGCTCCTTCAACCTGCGGAGTCCAATCAGTCCCCGGATTCGGATATTGAAAGGCATCAGCTACAAACTCTCTAACGATGTTATAAGTTGCTAATAGCAACCATTTCGCGAGCGTGCCGTTGTAAAGGAGGGCAACTACTTGGCCAGTACCGGTAAGATAGATATCGCCACCTAATTGTAAATTGCCTGTGCCCTCTTTTAATATAACCGTTCTATCTGTATGCTCTGCCTCAAGAAACAAAACATCGCCATCCGAAGCACCGTTGATTGTATCCAGGTCATCGGTGGGTCCGCCACCTTGAGTATCAATGAAATGATAGCCCTTCGTCTTCGTAACAACGCCGGCTGCTATAGTCAATTCAACAGCGGCATCCAGAGCAATGTTCGCCTTCAAAAAGGCGATATTATCTCTTTGATAGGTATTCATGTCACTGACAGTTAAGATTGCTGCCACGTAAGTTTTCGGTGCTGTGAAAGCCATAACTCGCTCCTTACGAACCTAAAATATCAGGTCCATCCAATTCACTGGTATCCAGTGTAAAAAGTGTTAGAGCTTCGTAAGCTCTTTGAAGTTCTAATTCCCACTTACAAACGGGGATCCCGACAGCATCGTCCTTAATTGAAATAGCGTTTATGTAGCAATCAGCATTAAGTCCGAGCTCAGTGCAAACGACCGTTACTAAATCGGATATTTCTCTCGTTATGATTTGTGTTCTCAAGACATCAGTAGTCCCTTTTATTGGTGCTCTCAATCTAGCTACGGGCTGTTGATATCTAGCTAGATAGTGGTCCACCAATGCTTGCATCGCTATTGGTTCCGTCCCTTCCGACCAAGTCAGGTTCATTACTCTCCTACCATATTGGCGTATGGAAGTCGCATCAGTAGCGCGAACGGCTAGAAGACGTGGAGTTATTTCTTCGTGGACAATTTTGTCTGTGGCTAGATACTTATATTGAACCCAAATCACAAATGAGGCTACATGAGAGCCTGTATTTGTAATGTTTATAGCATATTTTGTAAGGGCAGTTATTTCTTCTAAATCTATCGCATAATCATAGTAAGGAAGCCAAGAGCTATGAGGAAACACAGCAACTTGATATATGGCTACATGGGTAAATAATCGCCAGTTACTAGCAGTGGTATGATTTGCCTCAAAAATGAGTCGTACAGTATCACCAGCATTGATAACTGGGTAACGCCTGAAACTCTGCCAGTTGTACGTAGGGTCGGCGTCCACTATCGTTTCAGATATGAGTATGCCGATTTCGCTACGGATATCGTTATAAATTTCCCTATCGTCCAATTCGTAACGTATTTCGGCCATAGTATCGTCAATCGTAAACTCAGACATTTCTATGATACCTCGATTCGTAAGTGGCATCGCCAGACTTGCTCATGTAAAATCTACCGCCGTATACGATTTCTAAATTTCTAATCGCCTCCAAGGAAACTTTGTTGCCAACGATAGTTCTGTCCACTACCTGCTGCTGAGGGCAGCATAAGTTGACACCTATCAAACAAGGATAGCCTTCATTACACCCATAAAAAACGTTCCAAATTCTTGATATCGCCCACTCCGCAGCTTGAAAAGTTGCCACATCTTTCATTTCTTCTGTGGTTTTACCAGTTCCGCCTTCACTTGCGGACTGCCCTGAAGTCTCTGTGTCCCAAAAGCTATCAGTAACTGTACCTGGGAAGGCCCCTACTGTCTCATTATAGCCCACTAATCCACCAACTCTAGTAAATCCAGGGGCAGTTACTAATCCAGTAGAGTAGCTATTTACACATTCAGCCTCATTATAACCAATCAGGCCTCCTACAGCCTGAGCAGTACCAGTTCCCGCTGTTACGGTTACACTACCCCTTGAGTAACAGTTTCTTATCCCATTGCCCCAGTTGTCGCCAATGAAACCTCCTATAGCCCAGATATCATCTAGTGCCACTCCATCATTATTTATTACCACATTACCAGTTGAAAAGCACTCATCTATATCTTCATTATTGGAGTATCCACAGAAACCACCAATCTCCCTAATATCCGACCCAACGTTAGCATGCTCGCAAGTTATATCTCCAGTGGCATAGCTCCTTCTAATGACTCTATCGTTTAATCCAACAAAGCCACCGTTCTGCCTAACGTTTACTACATTTCCAGTGATAACAACATCGCAGGAAGTCCAACAATCCTCAGCTAAAGCTCCGTTATAGCCTAATAAACCACCTATGAGAACATCTTCCCCTTTCACAATACCAGTAGTCCAACAGTTGGAGACAACACCATCAGCTATACTGGTCATATACTCATGGAAGCCAATCAAGCTACCTACATCACCTTCGCCAGTTATATCACAATTTTCAAGCCCTACATTCTTAATTGCACCACAGGTAACTTCAGTATAACCAAATAAGCCGACTTCGTCCTCTAACGGCCTATTTATAGTCAGATTGATTATCTTATACCCTTTACCATCAAAGGAGCCTGAAAATCCACCCGGGGATGGGGCACTACCTATCGGGTCAAACCCTAGCCCGCCGTTCCAATTCACCGTATCGGAAGCGTCTATATCACTACCAAGTTCATAGTCAGCTGTTAGGTCGCCCGACATGGCTTGTAATTGAGTTGCGTTGTAAATTATGGTTGCCATTAAAACTCCACTAATGTATAATTAGATTATGAGAGGATGAAACATGGGCAGAGATAATATAATAACACTTTGGAGTAAATACAATGGTTCCCCCATTGGAACATTATCCTTAAATTGTTGGTATAAGACATTTGTTGTTGAACTTGAGTACTGGAACCAGCAAATAATAGAAGCTCAATTCAGTCTCAATTAGAATCAATACTCCGTAGTCCGTGGATAGTTCACTATAGCGTCTGTATCGACGTCTATAGTTCTCTTACTCGCTGGCCAACCAGCACCGTCAAGTACGCGACTTACGGCCGCTCCGTCCGTAATCATTTCCCTTTCAGTTTTCTCGAGCGCTACCATATTCCTCGCTAACAAATCCATTCCGTCCGTACAATATAGATAGGCTTCCCGTACATCTAGATGAGGATTGACTGAAATCCTAGAAATGAATCCGGTGTAGAGGGTTATTGCAGCACCACCAGTAACAGTACCCCTTACCCTCACAGGTAGCCAGGGTCTCATTTTACCAAACAATGGACCAGCAGCATATACTGGAGAAAATCGTTTATCGCTATTATCAAGCGTCAAGTCCAAAGTACCTGCTGGTGCGTTACCCAATTCCACACCCTTACCTCTATCTGTATATATGTGTCTAACGTATTGAGTGATATCGTCTATACCTTCGGAAAAGTCAGGGACAGCAAGCCAATCGGTAGCATCCCAATCAACCATGACTTCATAAACGATACTCATGGTGCGCTACTCCCAGAGAAGTAATCCCATTTGTTGATACCAGAGAATGATGTTCTACGAGTGTCTTGGCCCATAATTTCTTTGAGTTTACTACTAAACGCTCTGAGTGAAGACTCGTCACCCATGAAGCTACCTATATAAACGTTTAAGCTGCGACCAAAAGATTTACCTACACCGGCAAACTCTTCCCCACCATGCGCCATAACAGGAATTGGTGCTCCTATAGGACCAGGTACGATACCTCCATACTGCATTGACGGGAGGCGATAGCTGGAAGGCAACATAGCGGGCGTTATTGTTCCCGCTTCCAAGCCCTTCCGAATTGCTTCATGAGCTTCAGGTGTGAGTATAGCCGTTTCTGGGGTTTCTGCCATTAGTGCATTTATAGCCGAGATAGCACCAGCTGCCACTCCAATACCAGCAGCTAATATCGCCCACCCTGTGGGACCAGACAAACTGTGCATAATAACTAAAGCTGAATTTATAGCTACTATAGCCTTAGAAACCATCCCTAGCCCTAAAAGAAGGGCACCACCAGCTATAAGAATACCAGCAACCCAAAGAAGCGTTTTCCCTAAGCCTTCATTTGCGTCTATCCAATCCATTATCTTTGCGATGACTGGGATGACCTTGTTTTCAAGGAATTCTGTAATTACTGGTACTAACTCGTCAGCTATGGCAAACATCACTCCTTGCAAGGATTCCTTTAATCTAGTCATAGCATCATTAAGAGCTGCTGCCTTATCTGCTGCCACTTGGTCAAAGACAATGCCTAAATCATGAGCTTCTTGGCGCATATCAGCTAAACCTTCAGCCCCATTTGCTAACATAGGTAATAACTGCGTGCCTGCTCTACCAAAAAGGTCAGTGGCTAAAGCAGCCCTTGTAGATTCATCTGTTACACCCGCCAGTGCTTCCATCACAGCAATAAATTGCTCTTCGGGGTTTAATGCCGCTAAAGCCTCATAACTTAATCCAATTTGGTCAAAAGCCCGGACATATGTTTCTAACCCATAACCAGCATCCAGAATAGCACCAGACAGGGTACGGGATGCCTTTTCAAGCCCCGCCAGGGATGCACCAGATAAGTCGGCAGCATGCTTCAACTCGGATAGCGCTTCGGTGGTAAAGCCAGTCCTAAGAGCCATCTTCTGAATTTCATCGCCCGCCTTAGCATAAGCGAATACAGCAGCCCCTAAAGCAGCAGCTATGGCTAGGCCAACTCCTACCATCACCTTGCCCATAGTTCTAAACTTTTTACCCATGGCATCGGCATTCCGACCAATCTGGGCTAGCTGGGTAGAGGCTTTATCATCAACCTTTATAGTTATCTTGGCATCGCCTAAATCCATTGCCATTTCTAATTCTCCGAAATGCTACCGCCCAAAGCAGTATTTAATAGCTGTACGGTAGCATATATTTGTTCAGCAGTCTGTTGCCTACCTTTTTGCTTAGGCATAAAGTCATCAGGCACGAAAGGTCTTATCTTTCTCTTCGGGTCACGTACTGTATTGGCTAATACAGCGCAAATTAAAGCTCCCCTGTAATTTAGCCAATCATGGTTCATCTCCTGTCTTCCCATAAGAGCGTTTAGCTCTTTCACGGTCAACTCCCAAAATTCTTCTTCTGCTAAATTGAGGTCATATCGCCCCATTGCCCATAAGTCTAGCCACGCAGGGGCTTCTTTACTAAAGGGGTCTCACCTGTTTCAACCTCTGGAAGCGATTGTGATAAACAATCTCTAAGAGCATCCATTGCTTTTTCCAGATTACCAAAGTCGACCATGCCAAGTACATCATCGTATGTTAGTTCCTTGTCTTCATGTATTAGGCAAGCCCACAACATCATAGCAGTATCTTCTAAGCCCAGATCCTTAAGTTTGAATCCTTGCAAGAAATTCTTCCCGCTGAGCTTTTGGAACTCAAGCATCCCCTTCAATGTCAATCGCAAACTACGTTCTTTGTCGAGCTTAATTGTTACTAATTTATCTAATTCGCTCATTCGCTTACTCCTTTTTATTTTCTTTGCGGGAGGAGACTTGCGCCTCCCCCCGCGCCTGATAAAATCTTGATTATAGCCCGTCTGTTACACGCACCGTATAGGTCTTGGTTGATTTAAGATCCTCTTGGACCCTTATCACACAGACAACTATATCACCGGGTTGCGTTTCGATAGCTGCCGATGGAACACCAGTTGTAAGTGCTATATCCGCACCACCATCAACATTCAGGGTGATGGCATCTGCTCCAGCTGCCGTTACCTCAATAGTGAACGTATTGTCGGCTGCCCCTATTACGGTGTATTCGTAGGTCGCTCCTGCGAATGTCGGTACTTCAACCATATTAGCAGTAACATCACCAACTAATTCGATATTAGTGGCATCCGCTGCGGCCGTTACACCTAAGGTTGGCTTGCCAGTTATGCTTATCGTAGCAGTCCAAGGCACAATACCTTCTGGTGTCGCATCTCCTGCTGAAAACGACGTGACGTAAGCGTTGCCTGTCCACTGAGACGTACTTATCGACGTAGGAAAAGCGATTACAAACGCTTTCACAGTCCGCGAGAGCATATCGGCTAACATACCCGCCTGGCCTGTGTCCCCCGGTCTAAACCATCCTTCCAATTCGACATCGCCAGGGTCAAGTAACCCAGGCAATATGGTTTTGAATGCATTAGCCGCTCCAAGATTAGTAGAGTCCTGTTTGGTAATTGTAATATTTACTGGACCTACTCTGGTCAACTCGCCAACAGGGTCTCCGTCCCACTCAAATGTGGTGCCATATCCGATTGCTATTACCATTTTGTCTCCTCCCTATATTTGATTTATAAAAACAGACGCCTAGAAAGCCATCCTAGTACGTCTGGTAACTATATTAAAGGTTGTCCCTAACAGTTATCGAGTAAAAAGTCATAACTCTAAAATAATTAGGTATTTCGATATCCACTAAGTCTTGACCTTGAACCTCCTCTCTTGCCTTTGTTATGTAGTATGTTATCCCACCTATTACAATGCCGGCATTCCCCAAGCCCTGCAAGGCGTCAAACAAAGCTCGGTAGACTTCTCGTGCACCAATAGGGTTATCATCCCAGCAGTCAAACTGTACACTGGGTGAGAATATATGAACTACATCAGGGTCAGCTACTCCGCCACGGGTTAAGTAACTCACTGCCGGTAAAGTTGCATTCTCGGGTAAGCGAGGGCAGTATAACCGAGTAGCTATCAAAGCTATCAATGGGTTATTAGTTACCGATGGCGTCTGTAAATAAGTTCTTATCAGTTCATTGGTATCTACTAAACTCATGACAATTCTGCCTTTATATTCTTGGCTAGATTCTTTATATTCCTATCTAGGGCTGGCTTGAAGTAAGGGCGGGCTGGCATCTTCACTGTACCAGTTTCAAGGTAGCCACCATAGCCAGATGTAGAATAGACAGCACCCTCACCTTCGTTCTTAGCAACTTCACCGCCCGGGCCGACCTCAAATTTTATGGACCTAGCGTTATTGCCCGTAACTTTCGGACTGCCTTTGATAGCATCATTAGCAATATCTACTACGGTATTTTTCAAACCGCGTTCAGCCGCCTTCTTTACCTTGTCCTGCACCTCTTCGGTTTTGAGGTTCATCACGACATCTGTTTTTATCTTCATCTAAGCCACCTTTTGGAGCGCCAGCTCTTTATGGTGCAGTATTGTACTATCACTTCTGGGTTGTACTAATAGAACCTCGAAAGTTGAACTATCTATAACTACCCCGGTAGCTCTTACTTTTATATTGCTGATTCTATCCTGTTCATCTATCGTCACATCATAAGGCAAAAATATCTTCCAGTCACTTATCATTACCTTAGCCCCGACCTTAATCTCCCGTCCAGCAGTCGACATTACACGACACTCCTTAGCCGTATAGGATAGAGGCCATGTTTCTGCTGGTGTGCCGTAATTATTAGCAACACCCTGATTAAGAGCACCAATGTCACAAGTATGAATTAACAAGCTATCATAACTCAATCGTCATCCTCCGTAAGGCCCGTCAAGTCTATTTCAGACCATTCGAAGATAGGTATTTCGGAATCCTGCCTTGCGTATTCCTTGGCTAGAGTCAATTTCTTATTTACTGCCCCCCTTGTGTACTGATAATCGCCCATTCTCTCACTATCCAAGTTGGCAGCTTCAGTAGCTGCCCACGCCTCAAGGGCTTTTGCTGCACCCATCAATACAGACCCGCCCATGTCTAGGAATACCTGTAATTCTTCATCGCTGAATTGAGCATCAGTGGTTGGAGTAATATCAGTATCCGCTATTAGGAGTCTGACCTTACCAATATCAGTTGCTAAATCGTAGGTATGCGCCATAATTAACACTCCTGTATTTCTATCCAGACTTTGACATTATCACCACCTGACACATTTTTAACTGAACCGCTTATGCGTGTCCCGGCATTAAAAATATGCTCTGTGCCACTCGGCGCCGCGGCCCCCTCTCTCTTAGTTCCGTCAAATTGAATTTCGTCAAAGAATGAAGTGCCACTGTCATCACTAAGTCTAAGCTTGTACCATTCACTCGTTGATGGTTCTACATGAACAGCCACTATCCTGAAGGGATTATCCCTACTGGCTGCCGATAGAATCTCAGTATCAGCTCCATAAGTATTCGCTGCCCCAGTGTTGATTGTTATCCCTGTAAAGTTATCAGGAGATATTTCAACATCGAACCGGCCATGTATACCCACCCAATGCGAATCACCAACCTCATCATCAACATCTCTGGTATTTTCCAGAAAAAGAATATCCTTGAAATGCTGCTC
>SDBU01006615.1_pt1 | contig 13569 bp, 7 predicted proteins | sample 2277071 | NCBI WGS metagenome assembly SDBU01 (sample SAMN10397929, study PRJNA504765) | marine sediment metagenome | isolation source: marine sediment core GS08_GC12, 126 cmbsf | place: Arctic Ocean: Gakkel Ridge, Loki's castle | collected 2008
GGTTCGGGTGGCGTGTGCGGCTGCCCTGACATCGTGAGTAACAAGCAGCACACATCCACCCTCAGCGACATATTGACTGAGGTAGCCAAACACAATATCGGCATTACCTTCGTCCAGATTTCCCGTTGGTTCGTCGGCTAAAATAATTTTCGGCTTATTCAAGAGAGCACGCGCCAGGGCCGTGCGCTGCCTCTGGCCGGTGCTAAGCTGGGCCGGCACATGGCCGGCACGATCATCCAGCCCGAAACGACTGACGAGCTCCTTTGCCCTCTGGTCGGCCCCTTTGGCCGGCAGGGCCAGCGAAGGAGCCAGGATGTTCTGCTGTACAGTTAAGTATGGGATTAGGTGGAACTGCTGAAATACGAACCCGATCATGCGCGCTCGCATTTGGCTTCGCATCTCGGGATTGAGGGCATACGGGTCATAACCATCCAGGCTGACCTGCCCGGAGTTTGGTCTTAGAAGACCACCGGCGGTCAACAGCAGTGTGGTCTTTCCACAACCACTCGGCCCGCGCACCGCTAAGAATTCGCCCGGCGAGACGGATAAGCAGACCTCATCGAGAGCTGTTACCTTCCCTTCCGGGCCATCAAACCACTTACTGATATTTTTGAACTCAAGCATTCTTTCGTATCTCGTGAAGCGTATCTCGTATCTCGCTTCACGCTTCACTCTTCACGCAATATTTCAGCCGGGTCCTGTCGAATTGCCGTCATAGTGGGAATCCACCCGGCGATGACCGCCAGAGCGGCGGCCCCTCCGACAGAAAGCACTAATAAACCAGCCACAGAAAGGTCCGTACCGGTTATCCGTATCCGTGTTCCTTCAAGAGCCGTGCTAAAGTAAACGGATGCCAGCACGCCGGCGCAAAAGCCCAGCACCCCGCCTAATACACCGACCAGGATATGCTTAGAGAGGAACATTGCCAGGATACTTTTAGCAGAGACTCCGAGTGTACGAAGAACCCCGATTTCTTCCCGCCGTGCCCGGACGTTCGTAAATCCTAATAGAGCGATCCACACTGCGCAAGCCGTCACAATCACAGGTGTAAGTATGGACGCAAAGCGTTCGCGAACCGCCCTGAGGTGCTGTCGGCCCAGTTTTTCTTTTTCGATGGCAATTTTAGCTTCCTCTCCGACTCTGGTACGGGCCTCGGCCCGCGCCAGGGCACGGGACCCTCGTTCGATAACCTGCGTTCCCGGTAGGATGGCCGCGATCTCTTTGCGTATTAGCGGCAACGCATCTCCGGTACACAGGCATTCCAAAGCCAAGATGGCATTGATAAGACCCTGTTTATCCAGCAATTCCTGGGCTTCTGCCAGGTATATCCAGGCTGTGATGTCATCTTTGTTCCCGCGTTCTTTATGACAGGCGTGTATTGTAAACTCTTTTCCCATCAGCTTAACCTTTTCACCAACCTTCAGGTCCAGGCTTCGATGAAGCTCATGGCCCAGACTGATGGTTCCGGGCGGCACCGGCTGTACCAGAGGCTTGACGGGATTCTTGTGTAAATTGGGGACTTCGCCGCGAGCGCCTACCAGGATAATCTTGCGATTTCGTTCGGGCCATTCGATTTTCTGCTGGAGACTGGGAAGAAAATGACGCACAGTAACGATTCTGGAATTAGCCAGCTTATGCACGTAATCTTCGGGCATATACTTTGATGCGTAATCCTCCGCGTACCAGTCAGCCAGATTCTGGTCTTTGGGCAGAATGACAACGTTAAAACCAAGCTTGAGCATGGCCTTACGGGTATCATCCTTAAGCTCAGCCATTCTTTTAGCCAGCTCATCCTGTTTTGCTTCAAGTATCTGGCCTGTGCGGAGGTCATGGATGCTTAAGAGTGTAACAGAGCCGATGAACGAAGCGCTGGCCACCATCACCGAGAGCACACCCAACGCAAAGTTCATCCTGCGATGCAGGATTTCACTGGTCACCAGTTTCCAAATCGTCACAGGTGTCCCTTTCTACGAGGACTGATAGCCATAGTTCCTAAAATAACCACCAGCAGAATGACCGCCAGACACACAGCAGTTGTTCCCATAATGCCTAATCCAAGAACTTTTCGCTCTTTGACTTCGACCGCCTGTTCCTGCTTGTCGTCTGCAGGGCCCAGGTCATTGTCCGGAGCCAAGACCTCGGTACTCTGAGTACTTGCAATTACTTTGTCCTGGGTCCCGGTTCCTGCCTCAGCCGGTGCTTCCGGCATTACACCCGTCAGCTCCGGCACCTCCTCATTGTATGTCTCGTAGAACTCCTCATAGAACCGCATCGCGGCTGCGTCCCAGTTTGCGGCCATAAGTAAATCCACACCCGGGTTCAACATTTTGATTTCACACCCGCAGGGACCGACCAAAAAAGCGATGGCTTCTCGAATGTTATCTGCTGTAATACCCTCCCCAACGAGCGCATAAAGTGCCCGGCCTCGTCCAAATACAGGAAATATGATAGGCTCATCCGAATACTCGTCAAGGTCCGGCTCGCTGTTCAACAACAAGGTCAGAAGCATACGCTCATTAGGGTCAGAACGAGAAACAGATAAAGTCGAAAATGAGTATGTTACTTCAGGCACGCCAAACTCATCAGGCGTAGACTGGGCTTGTTCTTTTAGTTCGCGGGCCGCTGTTTCCAGCTCCTGTTCGAGCAGTCGAAGAGCCGTTTTGTCCTTATCGGCGTTACCCGATTCAAGAAAAATCCATACTGTTGTTTGGCCATCAATCAAACGCTCAGCCAACTTTTGACGCACCGGGGACTCAAGCAATGCCTTCACCGTTGAGGACGTGAAAGGGCCTTGCCAAACGGGGGGTGTCCGACCTCTTTGCCAGGGATACCAGAGAACAAGCTCCGGCAGGGTCTCCGGAAGATTGGGACCCAACAGACTCTTCACTTTTTCTTCCGGAACTTCAGCAAGATTCACTTCCACAACCCGTAAGTTCAGTAGACCCAGCAACGCTGGGTTCCGATTAAAACCCGCCGTTGGCGGGTCTACCTCGGAGTCTTCCTGTCGCAGCTCATTCAGGAGCTGTTTCTCGTCCTCCGTCAACTGACCTCGATGGATTAATACCGCCTCATAATAATCCGCAGGCCATCTTTCCATCGCATATCGAAAAACCGGTATCGAACAGGCGGAAGCCGACGACGCCAAAATGAAAAGGCTTATTAACATTATTATTGTAGTTCGCTGTACTTTCATATCTTTAAAACTCCTATTACTCATTTGGGTTCCCGCAAGGCGGGTTCCCTACCTGCAAAGCACAATATTCTACCATTTTTGGTCGCAAGATACAAGCGACTATTCGCCGCAGCCATTCCATCCCACACTGGTATGGATTCAAGTTTGTATTCCGCCACTTTTTTCCCGTCAGAAGCGGATACGACTAACAGCAAACCTCCTTTTCTACCTTCGAGAGCGGCATTTTGTTCGGTCAGCTGTGCCTGAATTCCGGGGTCGTTAGGATGCTTGAACGCCTCCTCCTCATCAACCACATCCAACGGACCGGCGATGAATAATTTTTTGTTTGCCAGAACCATAGCCCGGACATGAAGCGAGGGTTCCTCATCCAACCAATTGAAGCTAACGGCAGAGCGGGCCGATAGCGGGAAACTCTTGCGAACTCCCCTGTCAGCAACAGAAGAGTTTCTCTTTTTGGAGCTGGCGTTCATTCGGCGTTCAGCCGCCACCACGCGTTGAATTGATTCGGCCTTGATTTGCTTCTCGGCGGCATAAAGCTGATATTCCAACACCGATGATTGACACAGATACTCGGGCTTGCGAGAGAAGCTATAGATAGAGGACTCGTCACAAACCATAATCCGCCCGGACGGCACATAACGGCCGGCACGGGGCCATCCGCCCCAGCCTGATGTAACACTTTTACCAAACATCCAGTAGGAGCGGTGGAACCAGGAGTCATCCAGAAAACCGATTGTGCAGAACAAATGCGCACCCTCGCCGGTCTGTTCGGTGGCATCCATCGGGGCGATTTGCTGACGGGTACCCTGCAGGTCGAACCGCTGAGACCGCATATACACATATTGGCCGTCACTTGACAAAACGTCCGGCAGCGCAACCGGCATATTCAGACCTTTGACGTACACCTGCAGATTCTTGCCTGTCTCCGGGTCGCGGTCGTCGAGAATGTTCTCAGATAGTTTGCGCCCTGTTTTCGGGTCGAGCCGTAAGAAGCGTATCCCTCCGTCCAGGAACATCGACCTTCCCGCAACGCAGTACAAGACAGCCTGCCCTGAGCCTGTCGAAGGGTCGTCCTGAACGAGCACACTGCCGTGGACTGGCCAGACTGATTCCAACTGCTCAAACGCCGTCAATCGCAGGTCTTTTGGCGCTGCGCGGAAACGCCAGACAAGCGCACCGTCGGAGGCGGCAAGACAATAAATCCAGCCGTCAGCGGAACCAAACAGCACCCGGCCCTTATAAATCGTCGGTGGCGAATCAACCCGGCCGCCAGTCGTGTAGCTCCAGAGTATTTTCCCTGAATTTTCATCAAGGGCATATACCGTATGGGTGTCGATGGACGCCACGAAAAGCTTGCCATCGGCGAGCACCACACTGCTGAGTTTGCCACCCAGGTCGGTTTGCCATGAGCGTTTCAACTCGGCCGGGACGGATGTTTTTGTGAAGCCGCTACGCGCCGGGTCGTGGCGATAGGTGGGCCAATCATTTGGATTTTCAATTTTCGATTTTTGATTGTCGATTTTGCCGTATGCGGGGCCGCGCTCGAGTCTGTCGGCGTCCGGTACTTCCTTCGGGACCTCCCGGGAGGTGGACGCCGGAGCCAAAGCATTGAATCCATACAGCTTTGCCTCGATGTAGCAGGCACAGGGATGTTGTGGCGCGTAAACCAGCCCGTTAGAAGGCATAATACCGTAAATGCAGCCGCCTCGAACCCAGTGATTTGTAGTCCAGTGTTCCGAACGGAAGTCGACAAATTCAATACCGGTTCGCGACGGCAGGATGTAACGGTCAGTCGCCTTGCTGCGATGGCATCTGTGATGGAACCAATAAATGTCAATATCAGGTGGAAACTCTTTTTTGATTTGACCTGTGTGCAGATCCACTCCTGTGAATACACCTGTGTCTTTTCCGTTTGCGATTGCTCCGGACCAGACCAGGCCGTCGATAACAAGAAGGTCCTCCGGAGAATTATGTCCGGACCGGGCTTGCTTGGCTGTCCACAGCGTTTTGCCGGTTTGCGCTGAGAAGGCCATTATGGCTCTGTTTCCACCTGAGAATAGTACGACATCCTCGTACACGACAAGTGTCGGGGCGTAGCCGGTCAGAATAGGAGAGCGTCGGGATGCCGGCTCCGAGTTCCATTTTTGTTCGCCATTTGTCCTGTCTAAACACACAACATTTTGGCCATCATGGAAGTAAACGTATTGGGGGTCAGCGGCCAGAGTCAGCGGAGTTACACGTTGGGCCTTCTGCCACAGGACTTTCCCCGTGTCGGCCTGGACAGCCATTATTCTCCGCTCTTTTTCATCCCACGCCCAGTCTTTGTTTGCACGTTCCTTCGGGTCCCAAATATACGTGGACTGGGGCCTGAACTCTTTCCACCTTACCGGAGAATCTGTAACCAGCAGAAACAGCACACCATTCGAAGCAATGACCTCCTCGGTTGTCTTAGTGCCGTCATAGGTGCGAATAGTCCGGCCCGTCGCCGCGTCAAGCACAGTCAGCGGGGCATCGAGTCCGAGCGTAACGTAAACGCGATCCCCAATGGCGACCAGTCGGCGAGGAAGCTGGGCAGGGCCGCTCTTGAGAGGCCAGAGATGAGTATTCCACGACGAAATCGGCCGCTTCCACAGAATGGTGCCGTTGAAAGCGTCCCGCGCAATGAGAAACCATTTCGGCGGCAAATGGATGGAAGCCTTCGGCCCCTCATCGATGATGTAAAAGATTCGTCCGCCGGTCGATACCAGCGCGCTCACGCTGGCCATATGGTCGTGGTGCCGTGCCCACCTTGGGCTTCCGACCCATTGCAGATGGCGAGGCGGTCCGACGACCGTATCGTGGGCCACGGCATTGCCGCTTGCATCATACATGTAATGCGTCCATTCGTCTATCTCTTTGGGACGCGGCTTGACCGTCTTTGTCCATACATCACCCTTCTTGATGTAAGCCACGCCGTTGGGGACCAAAACGCGCAAAATCTCGTCCATCGGGACATTCATCTGCTGCTCCGAAAAAACAAGGTTGACAAGGTTGTCGGTGTACGGCAGGCGGTTACCTCTGAACTGTTCGACCGATACCTTGCCATAAAGCTTGAGCGACTGGATATGCTTACGGGCCTGCTCGATGTTCTTTGCATCGGCGTCCAGGCCGTGGACCAGGTAACTGTCATTTGCGCCCAGTGCGGCTGTGAGCTTACCGTCCCCACAGTTCATGTGGACTATCAAACCACCTTTGACACCGCTTGCGTCTAAGATTTGCTGCGCTTGCTCAAGTTCCGAGGAAGAGTCCTGTTCCACGCAGCCGACCAGAATGACTGCCAACACCAATAACAAAACAATACTCGTGCTAATGCACTCCGCCGTGGCTCGCTTGGCGGAGCCAAGTCGCACCAGTTCCGATAAATCGGGATTTGTTCGTGCAATCATTATGAGACTTCCTTTCAGTTTGGAGATATGTTAACGGTCTCTAACTTTTTACTAAAGAAGTCCTTGTCCGTCAACTTAATAATGTGGCTTTGTAGTTTTTCTGTTTTGCTTTATTAAGATGACTGATACTCGATGCACGATGCACGATGCACGACGAGAATCCAGTCCCGGCGCGCCGGGAGAATCGAGCTTTTTTACAGTTGACACGATTTATGCCCTTTAGTATGATTGTTAGAGCACGATTTGCAAGAGGCAGATTGTTCCCGATGTATCGGGAGGAGGAAGGACAGATGGCTAAGAGCTTGAAGCTTGTTTGTCGGTGTCGAAGCTGGTATCGAAACCGGAAGCTCGACGTTGGATGCTCGAAGAAAAGCGACCCAGCAACGCTGGGTTTCGATTGAAACCCGCCGTTGGCGGGTCAAGCTTCTATGACAAGCATCGATACTCCGCAGGATGCCTTACGGCAGAGCATCGACAACCTTAAACGAAAAAGGTATTTTAAAAAATGCGATTAATTCTGCTTGATAGCCCCAATGAGATCAGAGGCAACTTTTACCCTATGGCGTTGAGTCACCCAATCTGGGAGCTTCGATGTGGTTTTAGCTCGCTTGGTAAAAAGCTCATCGATAAGGTCGGGACGAACGATGTGGCCTATTTCGTGGCTGATTATATGGCAGATTCATATCGCGCGAAGGTTGAAGGGCCGGTCAACGATTCATCCGTCCTGAACGGCGATGACCTGTTTATCGTGGACCCGCGGGTCAAGGCGGAAAGCTTTGATGTAGCGGCCAATCCCGATAAAATCGGGAGTGAGGTCGGGCTTGATGAACAAGGAAACCTGCTCTATGCCCGCATAGCGAAAGACGACCTGGTAGAGTTTTCAAAGGATAACATTAACACGTTCATAGCAGAAGCTAAAGCTAAACTGCCCAATGTTAAGTCTACACTTTCAACCTGGCAGTACATCTGGGACCTGATTCTAAACAATGCCGAGCAGATAACACTTGACTTTGCAGCAGCGGGGCAATACGGTATTGAGGGTACTCTCGAACAGCCGAACGCTATTCGGGGCAGCAAAAAGGACGTCTATATCGCCCCCGGCGCAATGGTACATCCGATGGTAGTTATCGATGCCGAGCACGGCCCGGTCTATATCGACGAGGATGCAGAAATACATCCTTTCACTCGTATTGAAGGGCCCTGCTACATTGGGAAGAAAACAATCCTGCTCGGCGCAAAGTGTCATGAGGGTAATTCAATCGGGCCTTTCTGCCGGATCGGGGGTGAAGTGGAAGAATCGATTATCCAGGGATATTCGAATAAGTATCACGACGGTTTTTTAGGGCATGCGTATGTCGGCGAGTGGGTTAATTTGGGTGCGTTTACGACCAACAGCGACCTGAAGAATGACTACTCCACCGTCTCGGTAATGTTAGACGGACGACGGGCGATCGATACCGGCTCGGTTAAAGTCGGCTCTCTTATCGGAGACCATGTTAAGACGTCAATCGGGACGCTTTTTAATACCGGCTCTTATGTCGGGCCGATGGCCCTGATTATGGGCACAGGTAAGCCCTTGCCGAAGTTTATACCGTCATTTGCATGGTTCATTGAGGGTATCGTGACAAAAGGATTCGGCAAAGGGAAATTGTATGAGACGGCCAAGGTGGCAATGAGCCGTCGCAACTGCCAATGGACCGAGACCGAGCAAAATATGTGGGACGCCGTATTTGAAATGACGGCACCGATGAGGAACCAGGCCATTAAAAAAGGCCGAAGAGCAATGTTAAGCCGATAGAAATGAAGAGGAAGTGAATCAATGGCAACAGTAGAAGAACGTGTTAAAGCAGTAACCGCACAGGTTTTGAAACTTGACCCGGACGAAATCAAATTAGAAGACAATTTCACCGCTGACTTAGGAGCCGAAAGCGTACAGTCAATCGAGCTGGTGGCTATGTTCGAAGAAGAGTTCGGCATTGAAATGGAAGAAGATGCCGCCCTTTCGGTGGAAACAGTCGGTAAAGCGGTCGAATTTATTACCCAGGTCTGCAAGGAACAGGGCGTGGTGACAGATGGGTGACAGATGACAGATGACAGAGGACAGATGACAGAGGACAGATGACAGAGGACGGATGACAGAGGACGGATGACAGAGGACGGATGACAGACTCTGACCTCTGATTTCTGACAAACGAAAGGACTTACAATGAACAGAGCAAAAAAACGGCATCCTCTTGTGGATGCAAAGAAACCGAACCTGCTGGAGGATACCTATCCGTACAGTTTGCCTCCGCTGATTCGATTTGAAGGGCCGGTGATTGAAAATATCGACGGCAAAACAGTGGAGTTTGACTTCAGGACGGTTAAAGAAAGGAATATTTTAATTAGCGATACCACTTTCCGCGACGGCCAGCAGGCTCGCCCGCCTTATACTATTGACCAGATGGTTCACATCTATGACCTGATGAGCCGCCTTAGCGGCCCCAACGGTGTGATACGGCAGACCGAGTTTTTCCTTTACACCAAGAACGACCGAGAAACGCTTGAGAGATGCCGCGCGCTGGGCCATAAATATCCTGAGTGTACCGGCTGGATTCGAGCAATCAAAGGAGACTTCCGCTTAGTCAAAGAAGCCGGGTTAAAAGAAACCGGCATGCTCACAAGCTGCTCGGACTATCACATATTCCATAAGCTGAGATTCCGCAGCCGGGCCGAATGTATGGATACCTACTGTGAGGTTGTGGAGGCGGCTTTCGCCGAAGGTGTGCGTCCTCGATGCCACCTCGAAGATGTGACAAGAGCGGATATTGACGGGTTTGTCCTTCCGTTCGTGGACAGGCTAATGGAAATGAGCAGCCAGGTCCCCGATGAGCTTTCCGTTAAGATTCGTCTGTGTGATACTATGGGTTTTGGAATTAGCTATCCCGGCGCCGAGCTGCCCAGAAGCATTCCAAAACTTATCTACAAGCTAAACCACGAGTGCGGCGTGCCGAGTGACCGCTTAGAGTGGCACGGACACAACGACTTCCACAAAGTACACACCAACGGTGGAACAGCATGGCTGTACGGCTGTGATTTTGTTAACACCACGTTGTTTGGTTTTGGCGAACGCACAGGAAATCCTCCTCTCGAAAGTGCAATATTCGAGTACATCGCGTTAAAGGGTGACCTCTGCGGAATTAACACAATGGTAATCACTGAGCTGGCCGACTATATGCGTTCCATTGGTCTTCCAATACCGGACAACTATCCGTTCGTGGGCAGAGCGTTCAATACTACGCGTGCTGGAATCCATGCCGATGGGCTCCGTCGTGATGAGCAGATATATAATATTTTCGACACTGAAAAACTGCTCGCCCGGACGCCTCGCGTGGCAATCACCGACAAAAGCGGCACCGACGGCGTAGTGCACTGGATCAACGAGTTCTTCGGACTGAAGGGCGAAGATAGAATCAACAAGATTAAAATACACAAACTGGCTCGTTGGGTCATCGACCAATATGATGAGCACGGCCGTTTGACCGCTATCAGCGATCAGGAGCTCGAAGCTAAAGTAAAAGAGCTAATGCCTGATTATTGGGAAAAGTACAAAGGTAACCAGAAGTAGAGAGAACAGACTCTTGATTGCCGATTGTCGAATGCCGATTGCCAATTGAAATCGAAAATCGAAAATCGGCAATCCAGTATCCAGTATCGAGTTTACCGCTTTAGTTTGACTACCACGTAAGGCGTTTCCTTTTCCAGTTCCGGATAGATTTTGCCGTTACCCTTGTTGTCCATAACTTCAATTAGATACATAAAGTCCCACTTTGCTGCAACAGCTTTACCGGGCACTACAGCCTTATATTCATCTTTCTTTCCTGTCTGAGCCATCTCAATAGTCTTGTAATCCTCGTGCTGATTTACACTTCGATAGCGCAGACGAACCCATTTGACTCCGGAATGGTCCCTGACCTCCGCTATAACTGTCAGAGGTTTCTCTGCCGGCGCGGTGATTATTGGTGTATGCTTGAAGCACGGCGGCTTGTTGTCATTTGTAACTGTAACGGCGTAAGCCGTGCTGTGCACTGCGACCGGATCGGTTCTTGCCCGTGGTCCGGCTTTGTTCCGCCCTAAGCGGACCTCAATGAAATAGTTCAATCCCTCCTTTATCTCATTACCCTCAATCACAGTGCGATAGATATACTGCTCGGCTTGTTTCATTTGAAGCGACTGGTATTTGCCCTGGCCACAGCGGTAAGCTACCCTTACCTTGGCTATTGTCTCCTTTGCATTTACCGTCGCACGAATGGCAAGGCCGTTGCCGGGCACTGTCTTGCGGATTGGCACATGAGCAATTTTTAGACGCTTGTTTCCGGTAACGGTAGGCTGGAAACTCTTTCTCTCCTGACGCAGTTTCTCCAAACCCTCTTTCAATTTGGCAAGCTCATCCCTCCAGTGCCCGGACAAACCTGCACTTTCACGGCCCATTATCAGATTATCATTGTATACGTGCCCCGCTGCCTCCACCAGCCGCTCCCATGCCTCGACTGCTCGGCTTTCGTGAGCGATGGCATCATCGAGGGCATTGAGGTCCTGACTGTGTTTGAATAACGCGTAACTGACTCCAGCTTTGGCTCTGTGCGAGTGGTACATAGCCAAGTTGGCAAGTATTCTCATGTCTGCCATTGTCGAATCGAATTCCTTGCTTTGATTGTCGCCGATTCGTTTTTGGGCCTGCTCGACCAGACTTAGAACATCCTTTGATATTCCGGCGAACCATCGGCTGGATTGTTGCGGCCAAATCTTGGCAGAGTCTTTCCCTTCCAATTGATAACGCGCTGCATCGTCAATACTCAAAAACTGCTGGGTGTCACTTGGTAGAGCTTTGGCATATTCGGGCAAATCCTTCATTCGTTGTTTCTCCACCCAACCCCTGGTTGTAGGAAACATATTGTAGGGGTATGAGTATGCGACGATACGCGGCAGAATCTTACTTGCGCGGTGGATGGCTTGCTCCACAAAAGGGGCTGCTTCTGCGCCAAAGCGACGCTGGAATTCTCTTTGCCAAACCTCTTCTGAAGTATTCGGATTGTAACCCAACCTTCCAAACACCTGAAAGAAATGCCAGTAACGCTCAAACTCCCAATCATAGTACTGGTATTGTGGCTTGAGCAGTTCAAATGGCTTCATACTATGTGGATGGTCCTGCATTTTCGTTGCCAGTGGTTGGACAACCTCGAAACCCTCACCGTTATACAAGTAGGTGCTCCGGGCAAAACGCCGGACATATTCCGGGTCACCCCAAAGCAAAATGCGGGTGGTTCCACTGGTCCAAAGCCGCCAGTGCATCTTGTACCGTTGTGGATAGCGCAGCAAATCAGCATAGCCGTGTCGCCTATCATGTTGATTCCCGGGATGAATGTGCGTCGGATGGAATGGAAGACCCATCTGCTCCATCCAGTACTTAGTGCATATCCTTATATTGATGCCCATCTCCAGGGCCTTGTCGATAAGCGAATCAGGAAAGTTCTTTGCCCTCGCATCAAACCGAATATCCGGCCCGTGCTCTTTCATCACCTGATAGACGTTCTCCCAAAAGCCGCCCATCTCGTTTCTCTTGAGCCCCGACTCGCCGTGCATCCGAAACTGAATTGCATCAATCTCCGGCACTAATTTGAGAAACTTCGTCAATGCGTCCCTGGTGTAAGCGGTCAGATTGTCCGCCGTCAGGCCCCACACTATACCCTTGGTCGGTTTGCCCGCACTCCCGATAATCGGGATGGGCCCTTGGACGCCACCACGATAAATGTGGTCCCAGATGCCCAAGGTAAAGTTCATACCGCGGTCGTGTGTCATCTCGATAAGCCTGTTCAGCGCTGCGAGATTACGCTGCTGTTTCTTGCCGGTGATTCCTACCACTTTGACATCAGGAAATTCTTCAACGTCAAAGAAGTACGGGTAGGGAGGGGTAAAATATCCCCAATTCTCATAACCAAGAAGCAGTGCAAATGTATTGAAGCGATTTTTCGCTAACATATCGAGGTACCTGGCCCAGTAATCCTCATCATAAAAATAGCTCTCAAAATTTGCCTGATGCATGGTGTAAATGGAAAGGGCACGCTCGATGACCGCCGGCTTTTCCTGAATGTCACGCACTTCGCTAAATGGTCTCGAATCATCGCTGCACCAGCCAATGGCCTCTGCGATATCCAGAAGCGCATACATCAGGCCCCGGTCATCGGCGCCGCTGACGAGCAGTCCCGATTTATCGGGAGACCAGGTTGTATGTCGCACAAGCAGTGACTCGGCTCCTATTGGCTTAGGAATGTCAAGACTGTTGTGCAACTTGACTGCGGGCCCAGGCCCACCGGAAAGACCCAGGACAAGTAAGAGATTGCCGTTTGTTGTTTCGAGAGATGTTGTCTGTTCGACCCGTATTCCTTTTGCCCGTAGAGCTATTTGCACTTTGTTTACTCCATGTCGGGTGGCAGGGCCTATATGGCTGTCTGTCACTAAGGTAACTGTTGAATTTTGCGCCCCACACAAATCAGAAGTCGTTAAAAAAAGCAAACTGACTGCCAACGCAAAACAGCCGACGGGGATAAGGGCAAACCTTTGCTTCTGGACCATTTTTTAACCTCCAAATTTAGAAGAATAAAAAAATATACTATCTTAAATCCAAATACTCATCAAGAAAGAAGTTGAAAATTCACACTTGAGGATTGTTCTCTTAGATATATCTGGCAATTTGTCACTGATTTTGTTATACTGTGTCTCGATTATTGTCTCAGTTGTCAGACGTATATCTGTTAGTGTTAAACAGCTAAGGACTGGAAAGTCCCAAAGGTTCTTATTGGAGGTAGAAATAAAAGATGTTAGCGAGAAAAACTGCCGTGATAGTTCTTTTCTGTTTTACCACGCATTGCTTGGTGTCACTAACCACTCCTCAGTTAATTGCCGTCGAACGGG
>SDBU01006616.1_pt1 | contig 13568 bp, 13 predicted proteins | sample 2277071 | NCBI WGS metagenome assembly SDBU01 (sample SAMN10397929, study PRJNA504765) | marine sediment metagenome | isolation source: marine sediment core GS08_GC12, 126 cmbsf | place: Arctic Ocean: Gakkel Ridge, Loki's castle | collected 2008
TATAAGAATAATATAACATTAAAAATAGACGACTCATACCTGAATACTATCCTCCAAGTCATACCCTTTAAGACCTCTTATTTTCAATCGTAGAGCTTTGCCTCTGAATACCGGTAACATATCTTATTAGAATATCTTAAATACCTTTGATTAGAACAGGTCTTGTCAATTTAATGAGCAAAGCGCTCTTTTACGCCTAGCGAATAAATCTTAGCCTTAAAAACTTGCCGCTCTTACTGCGTCTGTCAATGCAAAGCGGCAGCCCCTGTTTAGTTTAAGTGGACGTTGCTCCAGTCTACCGGTCGGAGTTCTCGACCATTTTATCCTAAAGAACTCTGTGGTATAATAGTATATTAAACCATTATCTTATAAGTAGGGTATATCTAAATATGAGTGGCGTAAAAGGAAAATCAGGACGTAAGCGTAAAACTCTCACTAGAGAAGCAGCATTGCAAAGTCTCACCCAGAAGCTCCCTAAAGCTATAGATGTAATGGAAGATACGGTGGAAGGAATTAACCAGGACAGACTACGGTATGAAGCTGCGAAGGAAATCAAAGACAGTGTAATGGGAAAACCCAAGCAGCAGACAGAGATAACCGGAGGTCGAGAGATAGGCACCGGGATGATAAAAGAGATACTAGCTATCGCTTATGAAGAAAGAAGGAAGCTAGGCACACCGTTACTATTAGAAGGAGGAGATGATGTACAAGAACAAGGCGTTACAGAAGGAGACGACAAAGGACAGGGTAAGGCGTTACAGGGATAAACAAAAGGCGTTACAAGGCGTTACACTAGACGAAGGCGTTACCGATATAATACCTATTACACTCGCCGTGTCCCCCGTTACGTCCACTATAGTAGACCAAGTTAAGAAGTTGCCTAACTGTCCCGATGGACGCTGGAGACCTTACAGCAAGGAAGACCAGTTAAGTATGAAGCCGAAGAAGCAAGCAAACAAAGAACTCAGGTTTGCTCAATTAAAGAAGCAGTACGGTGTTAATCTAGGAGCTACATCTAAGGCTCTGTAATGATAATCTAGGTGTATGAAAGGTCGTTTGAGTAGTATAGATGGGAATTCTATGTATGTTGAGCCTTATTCCCCTGTTTTTGGCACTATCACGAAGACCAATACTAACACCCAACCATACCTATCACGAGAAAGAGAACTATAAGTAAGATACCCCAAACTATCCATAATGTAAAATTTGACTTTTACTTATGTTAAGTAAACAAAGGAGGGATACAATGGCGAGAATTGAGGATACTGGAGGCAACATTACTTACACAATCGATAATTGCGATTGTGGGCTAACGGGTGGTTGTTGGAAGTGTCAGCCTATACACATTTCAAGGTATGGATGCAGGGACTACATATTCCCCGAACTTCACGAAGAAAAGTTTATGGATGAAAACCTCAAAGAGTTTTATAGAAAGAAAGGATTACTTTACAGGTCAGAATTAGGTGCAAACCCCTAGTTCTTGGTATGAAATTAAGTCTTTATTATGTAAAGGAGGAGAGATGACAAACATAACCGAAGAGGCACAGGCGATAGGTATGATTATGAAACTAGAGGACACAGGAGAGATTTGCGCCATTAAAGGAACTAACAGGAAGGTTCTAATAGAGAACATAAACAGTTTTGTGAATTCCGATTGGTTTAAGGGTCAAGATGGGGCAAGTTATCTTCACGTTGAGTTATCTGGCGAACAGTTAGGATGCCTTGGATGCTCGGCAGAATACAAAACCGAAGCTGATGTGCCTGAGCATTCCGTACCGTGTACTTGTGGCAATCCTAAGCACTGGTTAATAAAATATGATGAGGAATTAGGTTGAACAAAGAACAGACAGAAATCGTCAGGATGACAGAGAACCCGTTTATATTCTTAAAGTATGTAAAAATTCAAGAGCCTGGGCAATTAGCGTTAGATTACGAATTATGGCCTCATTTAATAGACTTTTACAGACACCTGTTGAAATCCAAGCTCATTGATTTAATCAAGGCGAAGCAGATTGGGATAAGTTGGGCGTTAGCGGCTTATGCTTTGTGGAAGATTTACACCATACCTGGGTGGAATGTGTTAGAATTTTCAAAGGGGATGGTAGAGTCGCAGTCGTTATTGGAGAAATCCAAGATTATTTATCATAATTTACCCAATTGGATGAAGATATATGTCTTAGACCCCAATTCTACCGAGAAATTCGGTTTTAAGCGAACCTTAGATGGCAGTCTTATGAATTCCAGAATAACCGCTCTCCCCTCAACGGAAACGGCGGGTATTGGGGAGACAGCGGGGACGGTAATACACGATGAGGCTGATTTTCACGAGTATTTTGAGATAAATTTAAGTCATACGAGGGCTACGGTAGCTGATGGTGCTGATAGGCAGTTGATTTCAGTGTCTACGGTGGATAAAACCAAACCTGATAGTTATTTTAAGGAACATTGGAAGGCGGCGGAAAGGGGAAAGAACGGATTTAAGGCTCTTTTTTATGGTTATGACGCCAGACCTGACCGAGGTGAGAAGTTTTACGAGCAGATGGTTAAAGAAAACGAGGCAACTCCTTGGGTGGTGGAAGCGAATTATCCTAGAACTGCAGAGGAAGCTCTCTCTCCGCTATCTCAGCAATCCTGTTTTAATAAAGATAGACTTAATACACTGTGGTATAATTCTATAGACCCTGAAATAAGGCAGGGGTTTATCTACATCTTGTGTCCGCCTAGAGTTGGAACACAATATGTAGCGGGGGTGGATGTTGGTGAAGGAGTGGGGCTGGATTATTCTAGTTTGACAATAGTTGGAAAGCAGGGGTTACAATCTGAAGTTGTTGCTAAAATATATACCAATAAGGTGGGGACAGCCGAATTTGCTTATGATGTCAATGAATTGTGTAAGGAATACCGTAATCCATTACTCTGTTTAGATAATATCGGTATTGGTCGGGCTGTCTCTGATAAATTATTGGAGTTGGGGTATCCCAATTTGTATTATGCGAAGCAAGAAAAAGTAGGTTGGGCACTTACTCACCCCAATAAAAGGGAGTTGGTTGTTAAGTTGGTAGAGTCTATAAATGATGGGAGTTTAATTACTCGGTTCAAGCCTCAAATCAAAGAACTTATGGAGTATCAGTGGGTAAATGGGTATCCTGAGCCTACAGGTAAAACACACGGAGATACTGTAATTAGCTTAATGCTTGCCAATGAGATGCTCAAGTATGTCGGGAGTCCTCGGAAGGCAACATGTTATGTTGATGGAGTAAATATTTGGGGGTAATATGGAAGATATAATAGCGAAGGTTAATGAGCAGGAGAAGGATGATAGCCCTCGTAATATGAGGATGGATGATGACTTAGACCTGTGGGGGATGGTTAGAAGTTCTTATGATAGAGCGATTGACTCCCTGACAAAAAAACACGGGTCTGATATAGAGATTATCTCCAACAAACCACGTACTTCCTGTGATAATGTGCAGTCCATTCTTGCATCGGCTGAAATGCAGATTATGATTAAAATGGCGGAAGCGGAGGGAGAGGATAAAAGAGAGGATATAGGTAAACTTGAAAGATTGCTTTACTTTCTTTTGTATGAAGCCGATAGAAGATTAAGACGACTTCGCCAGATACCTCTAAGGGATTCGTTAATTTGGTATTCTTTGGTCAGGGGGTGGATGGCAGGCAGGTTTTTAACTTACAAAGACAAGAAGGGTAATGTTATCCCTGATTATATGGCGTTAGACCCACGATGGGTGACTTATGAAACTGGTGGGGATGGTTTTTTGTGGGTAAACTATAAGACATTCCGTTCTCGTGCCTCCTTGAAAGCCAAATGGGATTATGATGCGGGGAAAAAGCAGGATAATGTAGTTTATGATTACTGGGAAGTGGTAAAAAACAAAGTAAGAAATACTGTGCTTTGTGATAATACTATTTTGCATGTAGAGAAGCTTAATATACCCTCAATTCCCATTCTGATTATGCCCGTGCCTACTAGACCGCCAGTGGCTAATTCCAGTGGTGTCAATGCAGTAGAAGGGTATGGTGAAAGTATCTTTGCTTCTATTAGGGGTATTAACGGAATAAACAATAGAGTTCTTTCAACGATAGCTACTCACGCTTATCTTGAGGCTAATCAAGCGTTACTTAATTATAAAGATGATTTGGGGGTAACTGTAGACTCTACAACCAATGTACCTGGTGGAGTGATAGAGTTAGCAAGAGGACACCAGGAGCTTAAAGAGTCTCCAATGAGAGAAATCTCGCCTACTATAACTGGTCTGGCAGACTGGTTAAGTGCACGGGTGGCAGATGGTACATTGCCTGATATTAGTGTTGGGACTCCACCGCAATCTGGAACGTTACAGAGTATAGTTCAAGAGGCGGGAAATAAGATATTCAATCCTCAACTCAGGCTTCTCAATAACTTCTATACGGATGCGTGTCATTTAATTGAAGAGCAACTATTGGTTGATAAATTAAAGGTTAAGGTTCGGCAAGAATATAAACGCAAGTATTACGAGGAAGAAGTAACCCCAATCGACCTTAAGAAAGCACACAAGATAATGGTTGAGTTTACTGCTCGGACTCCATCGGAAGATGCCGTAGTTGCCCAGCAAGCCGATATGCTTAAACGGCTTGGCTTACCCAATGAGTGGATTTGGGAGAACATTCTAAAAGTTCAAGACCCGAAACAATTGGCTGACTTGGTAGCGATAGAGATATTTGAACACAGCCCTATAGGGCTTAGAAAGAGGGCGATTGAAGCTCTTATGAGAATACGGGGTGATGTAGAAGCGTCTCAATCTTTAGCGGAAGAGATGGATAGGGTGGAAGCTCAAGAAACTATGCCTCCGCCTGGAATGGAGATGCCATCTGGGGCAGCAGCTATGGGAGGTGGCATGTAATGGTTGCTCCACGAAGTTATCCTAGAACTGTAAGGTCTATTGAACCCTATCATTTTCAGAGGGATAGGCAGATATTCAATAAACAACCCCGACCTTCTCAACCCAACATAAGTCAGCCCAATCAAAAGCCCGCACCTACGATTTGGGGAGGGAGTATGAGGGACTATTGGAACGCCGTTTCTGATGATTATTTTAAGAGAAGGAAAACTTTAGCACAATCTACTGCTCTTTCCTTGGGGAGGATATAATGCCAGATGAAAAATTCACCAAAGAGGAATTAGCCTATGGGAAAAAAGAACTTGAGAGATGGGTGCCATCCGAAGAACCCATTGACCCTGAAGTCACAAGATACGGAGAGGGGTTAAAGGAATTCCTTAATAGTATGGTAGCAAGTGGTGATATTGACCCTGCTCAGGCACAGCAAGTATGGGTTACTGCGAGCGCTCAAGTATCAGAAAGGGGCATAACGCTAGACCTACCATATTATATCCCAGTAAGCAAGGGACAGACCTACCAAGATGTGATGGGAGAATACCGTGCTGGAATTCCGACACCTAGTGTGGATAAGTGGGCTGAGTTTAATACGGAATGGGATAGGGTTTTAGCTAGTGATATAACCGCTGACCAGAAGCAAGGGGAACTATTAAACTTAGTTAATCGGCTTGGCACGGAAGTAGACCTTGACCCCACAGCTCTGGAGAATCTCCAATGGAAAGCAATAAATGATGCTTTTAGAACTCTTCCCCCTGAAGAGCAGGAAAGAAGAAGAGCCGTAATCCCAGGAGCAGAAGCAGCCTACCAAAGGTCGCTTGAGGCACAAAGACAGCGTGAATTATACCGAGAACCCCGCTATGCACAAGCCTTTGAGGAGATGCGGGCTACTATACCCAAACGCTGGCAACGTTGGTTTGCAGGGAAATACGTTACCGAATTAAGCCAATATAAGGCTACTCTTGGTAAAGATGTCACAGCAGAAGAAGCCGAAAAGGGTTGGGCTGAACACCTAGAGATGCGAAGACCACAGCTCCGAGAGGAATGGTGGGGTAGAACTCCATGGGAACGAGGTGAACGCCCATCAGTTTATCAACCTGGAATTAGAACCGTCCAATGGTGATAAGATATGCCTAATGGCGATGTAATAACCAAAGAAGATGTAAAGGAATTTGGGAGCAAGAAACCTTCCGTAACTCCAGAAGTAGATGTTGCTCCAACTGTAGAACCTGTCCTACCCAAAGCATTGCCCAGGGAAGAGAAGCTCCCATGGTTAAAGGAAGTAGCAAAAATATTATGGAGAGATTTGCCCGTTAGCCCCTACTATTGGAAAACACCAGAAGAAAAACAAGAAATCGCTACTAGGGAAACATTAGAGGAATGGGCAAAAGCACAAGGAATACCAAATCCTGAGAAATATGTTCTTGACTTAATACAATATGAGCCTACGGGTGAAGTAACTATGAGGGCGTATGACCCAACCCCAGGTCAACGGCGTTTACCATATATCCCTACAACCCCAATAGGAGAAAGAGAAGGTATCGGAGAAAAGTTTGTTGGTGAATGGGTAATGCCATTAGCGATATTCAGTGGTTTAGCAAAGGCGGGAACATTACCTTCAACATTAAAAGAAGTTGCTACTAAAGCTGGACTGTTTAGACCTCTTACTCGCCCAGAACGCATAGTTGAGAGGGTAATTGGTGTTCCCAGAGAAAAACCAATAATTGAAAAGCCCCCCGTAGTTGAGATGCCTGCGATTGAAGAATTAGTTACTGCCAGTTATGCTCCGAATGTTGCCGTCTCATTGGGTCAGAAATTAACAAGAGCACCTGGAATAATTGGCTCACTTTCAAGACGAATTTTACCTATGCAGGCAGCCAAAACGGATGCTGAAAGGGGTGTTATCGCTTGGATGGGACAAAGGGATATAGCTCCTAGTTTAGCTAGGATTGAGATGGATGTTGTCTATGCCAAAGATTTACCTTTTAAGTTTGCCCAACCTATATACGCAAAGGGTAAATTACCCATTAGACCCATTGAGGAAGGTATAGTTGCCAATGTAAAGCCAAAAAGTCCGATATATAAGCCTCATATCGGGGCTATTCACGAGTTTCCTGATAGATATATTATGACATCTACTCAGCGGGCAGAGATTGATTTGCTTGATGGTATTTTGCAAAGACAACTAGCCAGAGAGTTGGCTGCTGGCGTTAAGGTTTTCCCAGTTAAATTAAAGCTAGGGCAGCGATATTTCCCCAGATTTGTTAAGGAATTGGTAGATTTGGAGACACAGGCGGTTAAAGAAATCAGGCGTGGTGTATCAACAAAGCCTGGGATAAGACCTGGCTCATTTAGAGAACGCTACTATGAAGAGATATTAGATGGAATTGTTAAGGGCAAAAAATATACTACTGATATTAGAGCTGCTGTTGAAATGAGACTTGCTGCTGGCAATAAGGCAATAAGCGATAAAATGCTTGGTGATTACCTTGCCCCCATAGGCAGACTTCCCAAGGAGACAATAAAGTTAGAATTACAACTAGGCAAGACGGAGATTGCCAACAAGCGTGTAGCTCTCAGGCAAATATCCGAACTTATTGAACATATAAATGCCCAAGAACCTATTGATTGGTTTAGGTGGGTGGGAATTAGGAAATCGTATCCAGAACAATACGCCTCTTTGCGTGCTATAGCTAAGACGGGCAAAAGGGTTACTCCAGAACTTAAAAAGTTTATAGTTACCGAAAAGAAAAGGCTAACGGAAACATCACGGGATATTTTAGCTAAATATAGGAAGGAATTAAAAATAGCCAGGAAACCCATCTTGGGTAAAGAGGGTATGATAAATCATGCTGCTTTGCAAGGTCGTTTATTTCCTATTGATATTGCCGACCCAGTTAATGCTCTTATCAGGGGGGAGATAACACCCCATCAAGTTCTAACTCAAATAGCCAAAGTAAATGCTGTGGCTCGTATGGGGCAGACAGCTATTGACACGGGCTTTGTGATGATTCAGGGGCTTTTGACATTGGCTAACCATCCTATTCGTTGGGGGAAGGCTTTTACCCAAAGCTTAAAAACACTTGTGAATCCTAAATATACTGCAAGGTGGAACGCTATCCCTGAGCATGCAGCGACAAGAATGAGAATTGCAACTCATGGAGGTTCTCCATTTGGAGGAACTGAGTTTACTGAAGCAGCTAGGGCAGGGGGTTGGCTGGAGAAGATACCTGTAGTTGGCAAAATCTTCCAGAGGTTCGGAAGGGTTTTCGAGGATTATATAGATACTGCTAGAACTTTGCTTGTAGAAGCCAAGCTTCCTAGTTATACTCGCAAACTAGGGAGGGAACTAACTAGCAGAGAACTAACTGACCTAGTTGTTACTGTTGACCACATGGTTGGTATAGGCTCAATGAGAAGGTTGGGGATAGATGGTTTTACCAGATTACTAGCTACAAATATGCTGTATGCTCCACGATACTATCTAGCCTATGTTGGTTTTCTAGGTAGAGCTTTCCAGGGTGGTATTGGTGGCGATATAGCCCGCAAATCATTAACTAAATTCCTTGTTGCTGTTCCAGCATTTATGAGTGCATTAGCATATGCTCTAGGGCAACAAGATAGGCTTATTCCAACTGCCGACAAACCAATTCCCAAGATGTTCGACCCTAGAACTGGCGAGTTTGGAAGTGTTGAAATCGCTGGAACTCACATGGGTTTGGGTGGAGTTTGGATTGCTGGTTTTAGGTTTCTTGGTTCATTGGTAAGAACAGCACAAGATGACCCCAGTGATTTTATGAGTATAGACCCACATGAAAATCCTATCCTGAGATATTTTTATGGTAGAGCCTCTCCAGTTGCTTCTGGAGCTATTGATATTACTACAGGTCATAATTATTTGGGTGAGAGATTAGATACCCCTGATGATTACCTTAAAGAAGTAGTTGATAAAACCTTTCCCTTCTGGTTGGCTGGGCAGATTACAGATGTGCCAAAGGCTGGTTGGCAAAAAGGTCTGGCTGAGTGGTGGGGGTTAAGAAGTTGGATGGTTCAATATAGAGAATTGTCCAGAAGATATGCCGAAGAACATATTAAGGATATTCCCGAAGAGATGATAATGGCGTGGCAACGAGAGAAAGAACTAACCTATGATGATTTGAATAATGAGCAAAGGGCTTGGCTATTGAATACCTTTGCTGATTTTAGGGAGGCGGAAGAAAAAAGGAAGGAGCAAAAAGTAGATAGGGGGACTGACTTTGAAGTAGCCGATATAGAGGTAAGGGAACTCCTTGATACTGTTTATGAAGCTGACCTAGACGAAGTTGCTAAAGGTGCTTTAGCGGGGCAAGTGGCTGTTTCCGATTATCAAGACCAGACTGAGTATCTAAGGCGAATCAGGCAAGGGCAATACCAGTATCGGGCTGAGATGCAGAAGATAATTGATGAGGAGAGATGGGAGGATATTGAGAAGTGGGTTGAGGAGAATATAAAGCCCGAAGATAAAGCCTATGACGAATACATGGAACTTCGGGGCAATCCACCCAAGATATTTGGCAAGCCTGACTGGGATGCCTGGAAAAGGAATGTTGACACCTATCTTGCTGGTTTAGATATGGAAACGAGAGCATATATTGAACGCAGGCGTGATGACTGGATAAATAATTTACCTGAAAATGCCCAAAAATTAGAGCGGTTGATTCTGGAATGTGAGGTAGTCTTGGATGATTATTATGCACAAGCTCAGGGTAGGGCAAGGTTAGATTACAGGCAGTTGAATCCTGTGGTGGATGCCAGGCTGTTTATACTAGGGCGAGTTACAAAGCTCCGCAGTACCGAAGCATCAAGGATTACTGGGGAACTGATAGGTAAATATGGCTTAACCTTGGTTCCCTCAGAGGAAACTCAGGCAATTACTCCGACATTGATAACCGAAGAAGATGTAAAAGCCTTTGGAAGAAAGAGGTAGTTATAAAAAGGTATGGTATAATAAGAACAGGACTTTAACAACTTAAAGAGTCAAAGGAAACGGGGGGCGTAGTTTAGGCTATGCGAAGTTACCCCCGTTTCTTCGTTTAGAGAACTACGTCCCCAATACAAAAAAGGAGGATACATGGAAAACTTAGAGGTGGCAGAACCCAAAGTTGAGGTGGCAGAACCAACTCCACCAAGGGTAGAACCAACTGTAAGCGAAGTAGAAAAGACACCAGAATTTAGGCACGCTCTTGATAAGGCGTTAGGAAAGGGGCTTGAATCTACAAACAGGCAACTTTCCGTACAAAGGGCTGTGGCTGATTCAGCGAAGGCTGAAGTAGATGCAGCTAAGGCTAGTGTAAGTGCGATTGAAACTGAACTCAAAGACCTTCATAGGCAACATGATGACCTTGTTACCAAGCAGTTTGCTGATGACCCAGAGGCAAGGCAGGCTTATGTTGACAAGCGGGCTATTGCTGAGGAGAAGAAGGAGCTAGCCAAAGAGAGGTTTCAAGTCAAGAAGGAAGCGGAGACTGCTGCATTAGATGCTTCATCTGCTATATTGCAGAGAAGGGCACTTGAATTATCAAGGGAAACTGGTATTGATGTCAAGGAACTTGATAATCTTGATGAGGTCAGTATGGTAGAAAAGGCTTTAAGGTTTCAACTTACGAAAGAGCCCGAAGAAGTAAAGGAGTTTGACTCAGGAGAATCCACTGGTGGAACTCAGGTTTTTTCAAGACGGCGAATAGCCGAAATGCCCATTGAGGAGTATGCTAAGTTCAAACCAGAAATTGAGAAGGCACTCCGAGAGGGCAGAGTAAAAGAATAAGGAGGAAATAAAATGGCTTATACTGCAGATAGTGCTTCCGTTCCAACTCTTGCCGAACTAATTACCGCTAAATATATTCCTGATATGTTCAGCAAGAACGTCATTATGTCTGTCCAAAGTAAACTTGTGGTTGCAAATGCTGTAAATACTGAATACCGTAGTGACCTTAGACAAGGTTATAAGGTAAACATACCACTGATGAGTGAGGTTGGTATTTCAGAGGTTGTGCCTGGTACTGTTCCAACTCCTACGAATGTGGCTGGCACTCCAACGAGTATTACAGTAGACGAATGGAATAAGGCTTCTGTTGAGATTCAGGATATGGCTAACATTCAAGACATTGTTGGCTATCTGGATAAAGCAGCGCAAGGTTGTGGCTACGCTGTTGCTAAAGAGGTAGATAACGACCTTGGTGCTCTATTCTCAACTCTAGGAGGTTCAGTTTACGGTTCTGCTAACCAGACACTAAGTGATGACATCGTGTTAGCCTGTATGGAGTATCTTGATGAGGGTGATGTACCAGATGATGATAGGGCGATTATTTGCGACCCATCATCCAAGGTTGACCTATTGAAGATAGACAAGTTTGTCCGAAACGACTATGTGAGAAATCCCGTAGTTGCAACTGGCAAGTTTGGCGACATCTACAATATGCGGGTTCTCATCACCAATCACCTGACTGCAACGGGAACAAGCCACTATGCCTGTATGCTTCATCGTGATGCAATTGGGCTGGTTATTCAGAGAGAGCCGAGGTCTCAGATGGTAGTTATGCCTGGACAGTTCAGGACACTCTTTATCGTAGATATTATCTATGGTCAGGCTGTATTGCGAACCACTTTCGGTAAAGCATTCTATACCAGACTTTCCTAATAGGGGTTGAAGTTGCCTTTATACGAATATAAATGTGAAAAATGTGGGGTAGAATTAGAACTACTCCAAGAAATATATGAAGGTAGCCCTCCGTGTTGCGGGATACCAATGCACAAGAAGCCCACCTTCCCAGCAATGGTGAAGATTAAGGGTTCAGGGGGCTACCCTTCAAGAAGAAAGTTTGTAAAGGGGACGGCTCCATTTGTGAGCCGAAGCACAAAGGGCTGGAAGTCAGAAGACCCGTCTGATAAGACGGTCAACTATATGGGGTCTAAGACCTTTGAGGCGAATAGAGAAAAAGAGGTAGGTGAGTCCGCTCCAAAGCCTCTCTAAAAAAATAAATAAGGAGAAAATAAAATGAGTCAACAAGTAAATGTATACAGGAAACTAAAACTATTTCCAGGTGCAATAGTTGAGGGCTCGTGGAATGGTGCGTTTGACGTGGGTGGAACAACTTACTATGTGAATAACATCACTGGTAGTTCTACTAACGATGGTCTATCTTGGAATAACCCTTGTGACGAAGTAAGCACAGCCATAACCTTATCGGAAGCTTCTCGGTTAATTCATACAGGAACTACCACCAACGACTATATCCGAAATACTATCGTTGTGCAGGGAACAGGGACAGCTTATACGGCTCTAACAGCACTTCCTAGTTACTGCGATGTTATAGGATTGGGTGCTGACCCAAGTGGTAACGGAGCTGGTATTCCGAGAATAGGTGCTGATACTGGGACAGACGAAGATGGGGTTGATGCCACTGCAACAGCTAGAGGCGTGAACTTCTATAATCTTCAGTTCCAAGCAGGATACGGCGGATACGCATTCAGGGGAACAAACCTATTCCGAAGTGGATTTTATAACTGCGTGTTTGCCTCTAACGGCTCACCTGCGGGTGCTCCTGCAGCTGGCTTTGAAATGGCTATCTGTGGCGGAGTTGTTTTTAAGGATTGCTTATGGAATAACCAGAGTTCTATCGCCAACCAGTTCACAGTAGGGATTAATATCACTAGCACGCATTTCCACGGCTGTCGGGTAGAAGACTGCTATATTGGTGGGGACACTGGTGTAGCGATTGCTTCAACTTGTGTTAATGGTTGGGGTTCGTGGTTTAAGGATTGCTATATCGGTCAGTTGAGCGAAACTTGTGCAATCGGCGTGGATGATAACGCAACTACTGGGCATATAATTTATGCAGGTTGTTTTGTCCAAGCCACCGATGCATTTGATTTAGTTGATAATGCTAATCGGATTATCGGTTGCACGGTCACAAGTGCTTTTACCACCTAAAGACTAGAAGGCTTTGGCGGTGTGCCTGAAAACACCGCCACCTAACTAAATAAGAAAGGAGAATTGGAATGAAATTAGATGTTAGGGAAAGGTTAATCCTGCTTTCTATCTTACCAGCGGAGGGTAATTTTATTACTCTCAAGGTGGTTAGAAAACTCAGGGAAAGTCTGAGCTTCAATGAGGAGGAACTCAAGACATACAGGTTTGTCCAAGAGGAACAGAGAGTTACTTGGGATGATAAGGCTGAACAATCCAAGCTAATTGAGATTGGCACTCAGGCTAAAATCATCATTCAAAATGAACTAAAGAAACTAAATGATGCCGACCCTCCAAAGCTCAGGGATGAGCATTACAGTATCTACGAAAAGTTCATAGAGAAGGAAAAATGAGACCCCGTAAGGAAATAGAGAAAGACGGTACTCGGGTAGACATCTTGTCTTTGGAGGTTTTACTTGATATAAGAGACCTGCTAACGAAGCAGACTAAAAAGAATAAAGCTGTTAAGAAAATAAATACATAGGAGGAATTAGAATGGCTACAGCAATTTTTGGCTCACCCCTGTTAGCAATAGAGGGGGAGACCGCTTCATTAACTACAACCGCTAGTTATCTATTGGTGAAACCAACTTTCCATGAAGTCAAACTATATTGTGCTTCACAGTGGAGACTGGCACTATCACCAGCCTTGTTACATTGTCTGTATTATGA
>SDBU01006617.1_pt1 | contig 13567 bp, 10 predicted proteins | sample 2277071 | NCBI WGS metagenome assembly SDBU01 (sample SAMN10397929, study PRJNA504765) | marine sediment metagenome | isolation source: marine sediment core GS08_GC12, 126 cmbsf | place: Arctic Ocean: Gakkel Ridge, Loki's castle | collected 2008
CACCCGCCAGTCTTATGCGCTGGCCGCGCCGCTGGCCGCTTTCGTCTGGCTGTGGACGCACGACCGGCGACAGGCCCTCGGGCTGGCAGCGCTGGTCGGAGGACTGTCGCTGCTCCTCTTTCTCGTCTTGAACGTCCTCACCCGGGGCGGCTTTCTCTTCAACATCGTCACGGCCAACGTCAACGAGTTTGATATCGAGCGGGTCCAACACAAGTGGCGTGAGCTGCGAGAGGCAGTTCCTATTCTGCTCGTTCTCGGCGGCGCGTTTCTGTTCCTTGCCCCTCGACGGGTGAGAACCTGGTCGCTCCTGGCGCCATACCTGATCGGGGCTTGCCTCTCGGCAGTGACCATCGGCAAGATAGGCTCCAATATCAATTATTTGCTGGAGCTTTCCGTCGCACTCAGCCTGGTGGCGGGAGCCTTTGTCGTCTGGAGCCGCGAGCGCCCCTGGCTGCGCGCCGCACTCCTCGTGCTGCTGGCGATTCAAACCGGGCTGCTGATGCAGGCTACGCTGAGAGGCCCCGTCGAGGGGTTGAAATGGCGCGTCTTGCCCACGAAGGAGCTCGACAACTGGGATTTCAAGAATCTGGATTGGGTCATCAAAAGCGCGGACGGCCCGGTGCTGGCCGACGAATTCATGGGCCTCATGACGCTGCAAAATAAGCCGCTCTACATCCAGCCCTTCGAGGTCACGCAGTTGGCCCACGCGGGCCTGTGGGATCAGACGCCTCTGCTGGAAAGCATTCGCCGTCAAGAGTTCCCGGCCATCTTGATCCACCATTTCAGGGGGTACCCGGTGTACAAAGAGCGTTGGACGCCGGAGATGCTATCGGCTATCACGGAGAGCTATGCGCCGGCCGACTTTTGGGCCGAGACCATCGTCTACCGCCCCCGCGTAGAGGGGAGTGCACCGGCCGACCTCGAAGCCTGTCCCGATGCCCCCTGGCGCTTGCCCACCCGCAGCGAGATGGGGATGTGGTGGATCAGCAAACAGCTTGCCTTCATGGGCCAGGGCTACGAGAACAGCGTGCCGGTCTATGCCGTGGCTGACGGCCTGCTGACGCGTCACACGGACTGGCGCGACGCCGTGGCGATTCAACACGAGCACCCGCTGCGGCCCGGCGAAAAAGTGTGGGCCTTCTACGGCGGCATGGCCAGCGGCTGGGGGCAGGAGTCTTTTGTCGTCCAGGATTTTCCGCCGGGCAGTGAAGGTGTGCCGGTCAAAAGGGGACAGTTGCTCGGCTACCAGGGCCAGTGGTCTGGGCAGCCAGGGATGCCCATTTGGGTGCACCTGCACTTTGCTGTGCTGCCGGCGATGGAGGACGGATCTTTTCCGGCCGAGATAGTAGGGTTGGTGGGGGGGGAAGAGCCGGCGCCAGACGAGAGTGAACTGGAACGCCCCCTGGATCCATCACCGTACCTGGGCACCGTCGGCAGCGTCGTGATGGGCACCCCCACGTGGCTGCCGCTGCGCTGCCAGATCGAATGAAGGGGTGAGGAATAGGGAATGTGGAATGTGGAATGGGGAATGTGGTAAGGGGATTTTGAAAATGGTGGGAGAAAACAGCTTGCCATCAAAGAGGGTTGGATTGCGTGTGCTCGCTGTTGTCTTGTGGGCTGGTACGAGCGTGCTGGGCTTCCTGGAAATTCTCATTGTCCGGGAGATCGTGCTGCGCATCTATGCCCACTTTGCGGCCACCGGTGGTTTTTACGAGCGTGCCTACGGCGGAGGGGTTATGTTGGGCGTCGGGGCAGCCATGGCCATGGGTGTCGTGTGCGTTGGGGTAATCATAGGTAGCGCGGAGTATCATCTTAGGAATTTCGGCCAGCCCAAATCGTGGAGGCTTTTTGGCTGGACGATAGCCGCCGAGCTGTCCATCCTGCTCCTGGCTCTGTTCGTTTGAGCCGGGCAATTGACTGAGCATTGAAAAGAGGTGTCCATATTCGCCCTGGCGCTCTTCATCTGACATAAGGAGGTCAAAGTGCTCTACCAAAAGGATCTACCACTGCTGAACCGAATTGCTGTGCGGCGTCTTTTGGCCGCCATACTGATGCTTGTCGTCATGACGACGGGGTGTCAGTCCAGACTCAACGGCGTAAAGGTGGGGCCACTGCGTCGAGTCAGCCAGGTGCCCTACGTCTTTGAACCACACATTGCAGTTGACCCAACTAACCCTGACCATCTCGCTGCCATTGTCATTTCGGTCACCGATTTCGAGTGCGCTCGCGGCTGCAAGTGGAGGCTCCTGCTCTACACCTCCACCGACGGCGGGGGCGCCTGGACAGAGCAGGAACCCTTCGGATTTGCACAGTTCAGTGGGGATGGTGTGGTCGGTTTCGGACCGGATGGTACATTGTATGCCGTTGGCCTCACAGGTAGAGGAAAGGTTGCCATGGCTAGGTTCGATGCCGATGGCCAGACAACGCCATCCAGCATGGATTTCATATCAATGTCCTGGAGCAGCGACAAGCCATGGTTGACTATAGACCCGCGCAGCGGTGCCCTATATGTGCCCTACAGCGGGCCAATTGGGTCCCCGCCCGAATCAGTGGGCGTCAAACTCCAGCGCTCAACCGATTGCGGCACGACGTGGTCAGAGCCCGTCGCAGTAGAGCAGGGTGTCGAATTGTCTGCTAACTTGGCACGACAAGCGGTGCCGCCCTTCGGTGCCCAGGTGATGCTCGGCGAGGGCAGCGTCCTGACGGTTGCCTGGGTATGGTCCCCTGGTGTTGACAATTGGCCGGCTGGCGTTTGGCTGGCCACCTCGAACGATGGGGGTGAGTCCTTTTCCGCACCTAGGCAAATCGCGGAGTCATGGGGCATCATCAGCACCGCTACCCACAACGGTACCTACTACGTATTCTACCGGCGAGGGACGGAGCAGGATCAGGAATTGGCGGTGGGCCTCTCCCACGACGGGGGAGCGACTTGGAAATCCTCATTGGTCAGCGATGACGTGCCCCTGTACTTCAACCTGGACAAGGCACCTGGCGTCAGCGTGGCACCGGATGGGACACTTGACGTCGTCTTCTACGCACACGGCGAAGGTGCTCCGGATTGCATTGACCTGGCAGCTTTTCGTAAGCGGCGCGAGGAAGGATGGGTTGACGCCTGCGTTTACGACGTTTACTACACTTTCAGCAGGGACGGAGGCCAGACCTTCAGTCCGCCGCTGCGACTAAACGAGGAACCGATCGTTGGTGCGCGTTTCGTGCGAACGCAAGCGGTCTCGAGGCCAGGCGAATACATCGGCATGGCTTCGACAGACAAGTATGCCTATCCTATCTGGATTGACACACAAGGTGAGGAGGGCACACAAGCATACACGGTCCGCATCGAGCGTTGAGTGACGGCAAGTACCTAGCGAGGCTCTGCTCTCAACTGTCAAGACATCGTTCGCCAAAGGTCTCCCGAAGGAGAGGATTGCGAAAATGAAACAGGTCGAGCTGCACGCCCCTGAGGCCATACGCCTGATTGAATCGCCACGTCCCAGTCCAGGACCGGGCGAACTCCTGGTTGCTGTTGCCTGCGTAGGCATATGTGGCTCCGATCTCCATGCCTACCACGGACGCCATCCCTTCATTCAGTTGCCCATTGTCCCGGGTCACGAGTTTGCCGGCACAGTGGTAGAGGTGGGGACGGACGTGCGCGGCTTTGCCCCCGGCCAACGGGTGACCGTTGAGCCATCACTGGTCTGTGGTCGCTGCCACAACTGCACCCACGGTCGTTACAACATCTGCGAGCAACTCAAAGTCATTGGCTGCCAGACCCCCGGAGCAATGGGTGACTATTTGGCCGTCCCTGCCTCCAAAGCCCTCCATCTGCCGGACGATGTGACCTGGGATCAGGCGGCTTTGGTGGAACCCTTGGCCGTGGCCGTCCACGCCGTTCGTATTGCCCAACTCTGGACAGGGGCAAACCTGCTCATCCTGGGTGCGGGCGCCATCGGCCTCATGACATTGCAGGCTGCCAGGGCTATGGGAGCGGGCCGCGTCATGATCTCCGACCTGTTGCAGAACCGGTTGGACCTGGCGGTGGAGTTGGGCGCAGATGAGGTCATCAACCCCAGGACGACGGACCTTGCCCTGGTGCTGGAGGAGGCTTTTGGACCCCATCGTGCCGATGTCATCATAGAATGTGTGGGCGTCGCTTCTACAGTCCGTGACGCCATCCGTGTTGCCCGCAAGGGAACCCGCATCGTGCTCGCTGGGGTCTTTGAGCAAGAGATGCCCGTGAATCTGGGCCTGGTACAGGATCGGGAACTGGAGTTGGTGGGTATCCTGATGTACGTCAACGACGACTTTCCCACAGCCTTGGAACTGATACGGGATGGCAAGGTGAAGGTGGAGCCTCTGATTACCCACCGCTTCTCCTTGAACCAGGCAGTCCAGGCATTCGCCACGGCGGATAGCCGTAAGGGTGCTTTGAAGGTCCTCATTGAGGTTGGCAAGAGCACTAAGCCGGTGAAGGTGCGCGCCGGGCAAATGGCGCTTCCAGAAGGCGTCGCAAAGAGTGTGCCCTGTCTAGCAAAGGAGCCAAGGAATGAGCAGTGATCAGTACACGAATCCCCAATCGTCACATGACTTGCTCTGGTGGCAGCGTGGCGTGATCTACCAGATCTACCCCCGTAGCTTCAAGGACACGACGGGCAATGGCATCGGTGACTTACAGGGCATCATCGAAAGGCTCGACTATCTGAACGATGGGACAGAGGCCTCCCTCGGCATTGACGCCTTATGGCTGAGCCCTTTCTACCCCTCGCCCATGGCCGATTTCGGCTACGACGTGGCCGACTATTGTGACGTTGATCCTCTCTTTGGTGATCTGGCAACCTTTGACCAGTTGGTGGCCGAAGCCCACCGGCGAGGCATCAGAATCATCATTGATTACGTGCCCAACCACACTTCGGACCAGCATCCCTGGTTCATCGAATCCCGCAGCAGTTGGGACAACCCCAAGCGCGATTGGTACATCTGGCGCGATCCCAAACCCGACGGCTCACTGCCCAACAACTGGGGCAGCATCTTTGGCGGTCCGGCGTGGACGCTCGACGAGACGACGGGCCAGTACTACCTGCACCAGTTTGTGAAGGAGCAGCCCGAACTCAACTGGCGTAATCCCGAAGTGCGCGAAGCGATGATGGATGTGCTCCACTTCTGGCTGGAGCGGGGCGTGGACGGCTTCCGCATGGACGTGGTCGGCCTGCTCATCAAGGACGCCAAACTGCGCGACAACCCGCCGAACCCGGACGCCGATCCGAACCTGCCGCCCAACGACCTCGCTGGCAGGCTGTTGCAGGTCTACAACCAGGATCAGGACGAGGTGCACGAAATCATCCGCGACTTTCGCCGCTTGCTCGACGAGTACCAAGATCGGTGTGGCATCGGTGAAATATGGTTTGAGCTGCCGCGCTGGGTCAAATACTACGGTGAGAACGACGACGGCCTGCATCTGCCGTTCAACTTTCGCCTGATGCAGCAGCCCTGGCAGGCCCAGGCCATGCGCCGCTCGGTGGACGAACTGGAAGCCGCACTGCCCCCCTTTGCCTGGCCCAACTACGTGCTGGGCAGCCACGATTCGCCCCGGTTGGCATCCCGTTTCGGTGGTCAGGCCCAGGCGCGCGTTGCGGCCATGATGCTGCTCACCCTGCGCGGCACGCCGACGCTCTACTACGGCGACGAACTGGGCATGGAGAACGGCGTTATCCCACCGGAGAAAATACAGGATCCCCAGGGTGTCAACCTGGGCGCGGAGCGCACCCGCGACGTGTGCCGCACACCGATGCAGTGGGACGCGGGGCCCAACGCTGGCTTCTCCGACGTCGAGCCCGGTTCTGGTGAGCCCTTCGACGGCGCTCAGGACAGGCCTGTCGAACCCTGGCTGCCGGTCTCGGCCGATTACGCCACGCGGAACGCCGCCGTCCAGTCGGCCGACCCCACCTCGATGCTGAACCTCTACCGGCGGTTGCTCTGGTATCGCCGGGGGAGCCCGGCCCTGTATGGAGGCGATTACCAGCCGTTGGACGCTGGCGACGCCGACGTCTTCGTCTACCTGCGAACTGCCGGCGACGAGCGACGCCTCATCGCCCTCAACTTCACCGCCGACCATCGCCGCATCTCGGTCCCCGGCGAAGACACAGGCCAGATCGTCATCTCCACCCACCTGGATCGGGAGGAGAGGGTATCACTGTCGGATCTCGAACTCCGCCCTCACGAGGGTGTCATTGTCGAGTTGTAACTTCACGCATCACGTTTCACGTTTTACGTTTCGCGTTTCACGTTTCACGCATCCAACGGAGGTTATTACCCACATGAAACTTCAACGTCATCCATCCAACCCCATCCTGCTCCCCGACCCGGCCTCGGATTGGGAGTGTTACAATGTCTTCAACCCCGGTGTCCTCTATCACAACGGCCTGTTCCGCATGTTCTACCGCGCCCAGGGGCTGGACTGGGTCAGCCGCATCGGGTACGCGGTCAGCGAGGACGGGGTGCACTGGAACCGCCTGCGCCGGCCGGTGCTGGAACCGGTGGACGGCGCCGACTCGCGTGGCGTTGAAGACCCGCGCGTGGTCGAGATCAGCGGCGTGTTCTACATGACCTACACCGCCTACGGGCGCGAGTTCCACGGGTCAGGCGAACCGACCCACGATGGCGGCGGCATCCTGCCCATGATCGCCCGCAGCCAAAACCTGATCGCCTGGGAGCGATTGGGGCCTATCGTGCGCGGCGAGGACAACAAAGACCACGTGCTCTTTCCACGCAAGATCGGCGGCCGCTACACCACCTTGCACCGCCGCTGGCCTCGCGTCTGGCTGGCCTACTCGGATGACCTGCTGGCCTGGCGGGAGGCGGATATGGCCCCCATCTACGGCCCGCGCGAGGAGAATTGGTGGGACTGCGCGAGCGTCGGCAACAACGGCGTGCCAATCGAAACGGAACACGGCTGGCTGCTCCTCAACCACGCCTACGACGGCGACCACGTCTACCGCCTGGGCGTCGTGCTCCTCGACCTGGACGATCCAACCCAGGTGATCAACCGCCCATCCGAGCCCATCTTCTGGCCGGAGGAGTTGTGGGAACTGCGGGGGGACGTGCCCAACGTGGTCTTTTCGTGCGCCAACCCGGTGGTGGATGGCACGGTCTACGTCTACTACGGCGGCGGCGACCACGTGATTGGTCTGGCGACGTGTCTCCTGGACGAACTGCTCGATTTCGCCCTCAACGCTGAATGATGAGATTTTGGTAACTGCTCACCCTGCTCGGCTTGGATTGCCAAATCCAAGCCAAAACGCAAGTTTGCCTGGTTCTGCCCGCTGAACCGCTGGATTTGACAATCCAGCGGGAGCGGGTGAGTAACTATGAGATTTTGCAGAAGGAGTAAGCCTGTGCATCGCATCAGTAATATTCTCAAACGATCGCGAATACCCCACGTACTGGTTCTAGTTCTCCTCGCTCTGTGCGGCGCATCTCTGTTGATCGCTTGTAAAGCACCTGAAACAACCCCCACACCTCACCCAACTGATGCGCCTGTACCGGATAACGGTAGCCACGTCTCTTCACCAGATGGCAGGATTCAAGTCACCTTCGTGCTTGAGGACGGCGTCCCATACTACGCGGTCAGCCGTTCCGGCGAGGACATAATCAAACCATCGAAACTTGGCTTCATCTTCAAAGATGCCGAGCCGCTGAACCAGAACCTGACTGTCGTCGAGAGCAAACTGGATAGTTTCGACGAAACCTGGACCCAGCCCTGGGGCGAAGTCGAGGAAATCCGCAATCATTACAACGAGCTCCGGGTAGACCTCGAAGAAACCACGGGGGCGCACCGCAAGATGACTGTGGTCTTCCGCGTATACAACGACGGGTTGGGCTTCCGTTACGAGTTGCCCGAGCAAGACAATCTCTCTGACTTCCAAATCATGGATGAGGAAACCGAGTTTGTCCTGGCAGGTAACCATCGGGCCTGGTGGATTCCTGCTTACCGGGACAACCGCTACGAATATCTGTACACGCAATCTCCCATCAGTTCCCTCAGCGAGGACCTCCAGGCCGTTCATACGCCGCTGACCATGGAAACCGCCGACGGCCTGTTCCTGAGTATCCACGAGGCCAATTTGACGGACTATGCCTCCATGACGCTGGTGGGCTCCGATAACAACACGCTGCTTTGTGACCTCGTCCCATGGTCAGATGGCGTCAAAGTGAAAGCCTCTACCCCGCACCAGACCCCATGGCGCACCATTCAGATCGCGGAAAACGCGGGTGATTTGATCACGTCCTACCTCATCCTGAATCTCAACGAGCCTAATAAACTAGAAGACGTGTCGTGGGTCAGACCAGGAAAATATGTAGGCATCTGGTGGGGCATGCATATTGGCAAATACACGTGGGGCTCCGGTGCCAAACACGGCGCGACGACTGAAAATGCTAAAAGCTATATTGACTTTGCGGCCAAATACGGTTTCCCAGGGGTGCTGGTCGAAGGTTGGAATTTGGGCTGGGATGGCGATTGGACTAAATATGGGAAGCGCTTCGACTTTACCACCCCTTATGACGACTTTGCCATCGAAGAACTGAGCGCCTACGCAGCAGCCAAAGGGGTCGCGCTCGTTGGCCACCACGAGACGGGCGCTGCCGTGGTGAATTACGAACAGCAGTTAGATGACGCTTTCGCTTTTTACCGCGATCTGGGGATCAACACAGTTAAAACGGGGTATGTGGGCTGGGGTCAGGGAATTAAACGCAGGAACGAAAAAGGCAATCTCGTAGGATTGGAGTGGCATCATGGCCAGTACATGGTGAGACATTACAGAAAGGTGGTCGAAACCGCAGCCAGGTACCAGATAATGTTGGATGTTCACGAACCCATCAAAGACACGGGTATCAGGCGGACTTATCCAAACATGATGACACGCGAAGGGGCGCGGGGACAAGAGTACAATGCGTGGGATGGAGAGGGCGGCAACCCGCCGGAGCACACCACCATCCTCCCGTTTACCCGGATGCTCGCGGGCCCCTTTGACTTCACGCCTGGCATTTTCGCCCTGTTCTTTGAGGAATACCGGCCCAACAACCGGGTCAATACCACGCTGGCTAAACAACTGGCCCTTTACGTAGTCATCTACAGCCCGTTGCACATGGCCGCTGACTTGCCCGAAAACTACGAGGGGCATCCCGCGTTTCAATTCATCCTGGATGTGCCTGTTGACTGGCAAGACACGAAGGTATTGCAGGCCGAAATCGGCGACTACGTCACCATTGCTCGCCAGGACAGAAACAGCGAAGACTGGTACATAGGCAGCATCACCGACGAACGTGAGCGTACACTGGAAGCGCCGCTCGCTTTCCTCGAAGCGGGCAAAGAGTACGTGGCCGAAATATACGCCGACGCCGCTGACGCCGATTGGGAGAGCAATCCGTTGTCCATTGACATCTACGAGGCCCTGGTTGACAGCAACACCGTACTAAATCTCAGACTTGCTCCTGGAGGCGGGCAGGCCATCCGCATCCGCCCAGCCACCGGAGATGAGGCAGACCGTCTCCCGCCCTATCAACCTTGAGTGGAGGTGAGAAATGAAATACAAACCCCTGGGCCGCAGCGGCCTGATGGTCTCTGAACTGTGCCTGGGCACGATGATCTTTGGCGACGACACCCGTGGCACCGACGAACCGACCGCCACACGCATGATTCACCAGTTCCTCGACGCGGGCGGCAATTTCATAGACACCGCCGACGTCTACGTGCGTGGCTACTCCGAGGAGATCACCGGCCAGGCATTGAAGGGCCGGCACGACCGCGTCGTGCTGGCCACCAAGGTGCGTGGTCGCATGAGCGACGACCCCAACGACGTGGGCCTCTCACGACGGCACGTCATCGCCGGCTGCGAGGCCAGCCTGCGGCGACTGGGCACCGACTACGTAGACCTGCTCTACGCCCACTTATGGGACCCCATCACGCCCATTGAGGAGACGCTCCGCGCCTTCGACGACCTGGTGACGGCGGGCAAGGTGCGCTACGTTGGCGTGAGCAACTTCAAGGCCTGGGAGGTGATGAAGTCGCTGGGCGTGAGCGACAGCCACGGCTGGGCGCGCTTCATCGCCGCGCAGTACCAGTACAGCCTGGTGGTGCGCGACATCGAGCGGGAGTTCGTCTCGCTGTTCGAGTCCGAGGGCCTGGGCCTGGCGCCGTGGGGACCGCTGGGCGGCGGCTTTCTATCGGGTAAATATCGGCGCGGCGACCGCCCCACCGAGGGCCGCATCGCCGCCACGCCGGACCACACCGAAGAGGCCTGGCAGCGCCGCGCCACGGAGCGCAACTGGGCCATCCTGGACACCGTGGGCGAGATCGCCGAGGCGCGAGGCAAGAGTTACCCGCAGGTGGCCCTGGCCTGGCTGCGCGCTCAGCCTACCGTCGTAGCGCCCATCATCGGCGCCCGCACACCGGAGCAACTGGCGGACAACCTGGGCGCCGTCGGCTGGGAACTGACCGCCGAGGAACTGGGCAGGCTGGACGTCGTCAGCGCTATCGAAGAGGGCTACCCCTACCGCATGATCCGTGAGTACGGCAAGCGCTGAGGCAGATTGTGGGATACTCACTACGGAGGTGAATGTTGACACACATCGTTACCCCCGATTGGGTGAAAGACGCCATCTTCTACCAGATCTTCCCCGACCGCTTTGCCCGCAGCGAACGGGTTCCCAAGCCGTCCAACCTGGAGCGGTGGGACAGCCCCCCGACAGTGTACGGCTTCAAGGGGGGCGATCTGCTGGGCGTGACCGAGCGCCTGGACTATTTGCAGGAACTGGGGATCACCGCCATCTACTTCAACCCCATCTTCCAGTCGGCGGCCAACCACCGCTACCACACCCACGACTACTACCAGGTGGACCCGATCCTGGGCGGCAACGACGCCTTTCGCGAGATGCTGGACGCAGCCCACGCCCGCGGGATCCGCGTAGTGCTGGACGGCGTCTTCAACCACGCCAGCCGGGGGTTCTACCAGTTTCATCACGCAATGGAGAACGGAGCGGCTTCGCCATACCTGGACTGGTTCTATTTTGACGAGGAGCGGCGGCAAGGCGGAAGGGGACTGAATGCCTATCCGGACTCTGAGGAAAGGCGTCTCGCCAGCAGCCAGGGCAGCCTGAAAGGGCTGGGCTATCAGGCCTGGTGGGACCTGCCGGCGCTGCCCAAGCTAAACACCAACACGCCAGCCGTGCGTAGCTTCATCCTCGACGTGGCCCGCCACTGGGTCGAGTTCGGCGCAGACGGCTGGCGACTGGACGTGCCCCACGAGATAGACGACGATGAGTTCTGGCGGGAGTTCCGCCGCGTGGTCAAAGCAGCCAACCCAGAGGCGTACATTGTGGGCGAGATATGGTTCGATGCCCAGCGCTGGCTCCAGGGTGATCAGTTCGACGCGGTGATGAACTACATCTTTAACCGCGCCTGCCTCGGCTTCTTTGGTGGAGGGAGACTGGACACCACCCAGCGTCCAGGAGGCTACGAGCTGCGGCCGCTGAGCGCCGTCCAGTTCGCCGATGCCGTGGATCATACGCTGGCTCTCTACGACTGGGAAGTAACGCTGGTGCAGCTCAACCTGCTCAGCAGCCACGACATGCCCCGCTTTCTGACGCTGGTGCAGGGGGACAAGGCCGCGCTGAAGCTGGCCACCTTGTTCCAGATGACCTTCCCCGGCGCGCCCTGCGTCTACTACGGCGACGAGATCGGTATGGAGGGGAGGCACGATCCGGATTGCCGCCGCGCTTTCCCCTGGGACGAGGCCCGCTGGGACCACGATCTGCTGGCCTTCTTTCGACGGGTCATCGCCCTGCGTCACGAGCATCCCGCCCTGCGGCGCGGGCGCTACCTCCGTCTCCACGCCGACGACCAGCACGGAGCCTACGCCTTTGCCCGCCAGGGTGAAGTGGAGACGCTGGTGGTAGTGTTGAACAATGGCTCGGCCAGCTATGATCTGGACGTGCCGGTGCGTGGCCTGTTGGCCGATGGCACAACCCTGCACGACCTGTGGCAGGGTGGCCGGGCGCAGGTGACCGCCGGGCGGATCACCGGCGCGACGCTGTCGCCCCGCTCAGGGGTGGTGCTGGTGGCAGTCAGCGGATAGCAGGGGAGGTATGTGTTCACCTTATGCTCGCAGCGGACCCTAGTCCGCTGTCCCGAGTGCGCAGTCGAGTGCCGAAAACCACTGGATCTACCTGGTCAGGGTCACAACGGGCTGCCGAGGCCGCTGGACTAGGGTCCAGCGGGAGCAGTGAACAGTTACCAGGGGGGAAGTACTGTGCCTTCAAAACTGTGTCCCAAGATCATTCTGGAAGGCACGCGGCTGACTCTCAAGACGGAGATAGCTTTCGCCCTGAATGAACATCCCCGCATCGTAGGGCCTCGGAAATACCGCTACCATTCCCCGATCATCTCTGCCGAATGGTGCGCCTTCACCAACTTTCCCTGGGGGCGGGGGCTCATCAACTTCGAGCCTCACGAAGAGAGCCTGGCCCTGGAGACCTACCGCACCTGGGTCCACCTTTTCGAGCTTTTGCGCTACTATTCGTGGATCATTGACCGTTTCCACATATCCACCCGGGCCTACCAACTGCAAGCCTATGGCAAAGACTACGATTTTCGCTGGCTGGAGGAGAGGCTGGACGCCCTGGGCTTCCATTTGGTATTCTGCACGCGAACACCCGAATCCTTTGAACAGGCCCGCGCAGAGAGACTCAAGGTTTCAGGCAACCCGGCCCAGTATGACGACCTGCAAGTGTTCATCAGGGAGCAGGAGCTCTTGCGCCGATTGGTCGGGGAATCCATTTTGCCGACGTTGGAATTGGACATATCGGACAGCGACGTGGCGGGGGCAGTTGACAGGATTGCGGACTGGATGACCGAAACAGGCGGGTTGTGGGCAAAGGTGCACGATGTCCTGAGCTTGTCGAAGGGCGATGAAAAGTGAGGCGATGGTAGTACATCTCAGGGGCTTGGCCCTATCGAGGAGAATTTGCAATGGAGCCCGCGATGGCGGAAGAGGGCAGCCTGGCGCCCGTTTTCAGTTGGCTGGTGGGTGCCGGCACTGGGGCGGGGATGGGGCTGCTGTTTGTCTTCACCGGCTTGCTGGCAGCGCTGACGGGTCTGAGCGGTTACCTCTTCCCCGTCGTGCGCAACGCGGAGGACATCCTGCCTGACCACGACGCCGTCGTGGTGCAGGCGTAGGTAATGTTTAGCGGCACAAATCGCGCCGAATAAAGCGGAGTTGTTAGACGGCGCTTCCCCACTTTCCTAGAAGTCTTCATTGATTTCATACAAATCCGACTCTTTTATCCAACCCGTTGTGACCCCTTGACTACCGTGATATTCACCCCTTACCCAATCTCCCTCAAGCTCAAGAACTCTCAAAATGTCTCCCTCGATTATGTACGACTTTCCTCGCTCTTTCTCATCTGGACTATTGTAGAACTTGTATTCCGCACTTCTCTATCAGGGTTAGTTGTGGTAAAATAGGGGCACCAAATACGCGAGTGAGGTGCCACTATGACCGAGACGTTGGACGAA
>SDBU01006618.1_pt1 | contig 13566 bp, 12 predicted proteins | sample 2277071 | NCBI WGS metagenome assembly SDBU01 (sample SAMN10397929, study PRJNA504765) | marine sediment metagenome | isolation source: marine sediment core GS08_GC12, 126 cmbsf | place: Arctic Ocean: Gakkel Ridge, Loki's castle | collected 2008
GGGACGATATGTTTATAGAACATTTGATATTAATAAAAATGAGCTCCATAGGAGCGACATAATATACATAATGGGTTCAGATGACTAAATCTTTACCAAAAAAATAATTTTTAGGAATATATATTCTTAATATTCAAATATTAAGATTTTTTTCTTTTAAACAAATTTACATAATGTTCTTATTTTAGAAAAATACCACCACTTTTTTGATAAAAATCATCATTTAAGTTGATCACACCGTTTTTTGTAATAGTCCATTGAGCACCGGCGCAAGGGTGATGACTGAGCATTTTATTCCAATTAAGATAGTTCAAGGGACCGTTTGTTTCCAGCAGATTTAAACCGAGTCCCGGGAATGGAGCAAGTCTTGCTACAATGTTTTTGTTCCAATCAACCAGAATGGGATTAACAGTCGTATCCGCACAAAAACATGGTATCCCCTGTTTATTAGCTGCTTTTATTATTTTTAGAGTCATACTTAACGTCTTTGCAATAGCTTTCAAACAAATTGCCTTGTATCCCATTTGTATCCTTTTTTCTGTATGTTTATCAGTGTGTGCACTTTCATCAGCAGCAACACAGACTCCCAGGTCACTCACATCTGCTTCATATTCTTCAGGGAAATCAACAAGGAAATCTTCTTTCCCCTGTTAGTTGCCAATGGAGTTACTGGTGTGCGCGACATAGGCGGTGACTTCATCAAGATACGAGAGGGGCTTTCGTGTGAGGCGTACTTTGCCATCGCCAATGATTGCAAAAAGCAAGACATTACGTTTGTTGGACATGTGACAAGTTCTGTCACCGCTGCAGAAGCCTCTGACGCTGGACAAAAAAGCATTGGACATTTCAACTGGGGCTGGCTGAAATATTTAAGCCGCGATGATGATTTAAGAAAAGGAACGAGTGATTTGGAACGATTTTTGAACCCGTATAGCAAACAAAAAGCAGCTTTGCTCTTCGAAAGGTTTGCGAAGAATGGCACCTGGTTTTGTCCTACGCTTGCTCAAGCCAGCCGTACATACTATATTACTTATAAATCATTTATACTTTGGTGGCAAAGCACCCTTCCATCCTTTATGCAGTTGATTAGCAAGTTGTTTGACAAGCTCAGTATTTTCAGGTCGGTTCGCGATATTGACATTTTCATCCGGATCGATGAAGTGGTCGTAGAGTTCATATTTACAAAAATCTGTTCCGGTTACTAACCACTCGGTGAAACGGTAACGCTCTGTACGCATTGAATGTCCCATTCCTTTACCATACCCGGGAATAACACGAGGATACTGGCTGAAAGCCGCCTTTTTCCAGGAACGGCCGGAATTTTCGAGTAACGGTTTAAAACTCGTACCTTCTAATCCTTCAGGTATTGGTATTCCACAAAGTTCGCATAACGAAGGATATATATCGACAAATTCAACCAATCCATCTGTTTTCACTCCAACGGGCTTTTGTCCGGGAACACAAACAATCATCGGAGAATGCACAGAGGTTTCAAAGTTTGAGTGTTTATCCCACATGCCATGTTCACCTAATTGAAAACCGTGGTCTCCCCAGAGAATGATAATTGTTTTTTCCCGGAGTCTGAGCCGTTCCAGTTCGTTAATCAATCTGCCGACTTGAGCATCAACAAAACTGACACAAGCATAATAACCGTGAATTAAATTCAATGCCTGCTCATCGGAAACCGGACCTACATCGGGTATTCCATAATAGTGGCGTAAATCATTCCAATTATACAAAGCACACTGAGGAGCACCTTCAGGCGCAAAAGGATTATCTGCCAAAGTCAGTTTGCTTCTATCATAAAGGTCCCAATATTTTTTTGGAGCAATGAAAGGTATATGTGGTTTATGAAAACCGGGTGCCAGAAAAAAGGGCTTGTCTTTAATAAGATTTAGAGCTTTAATAGTCTTGTCAGCAATATCACCATCTCTTAGCATATAGTGAGGTACATTAGGTGCCTCCCATGGCAATCCACCGGGACGCTTTGTTTTAGTGTACTCTTCGCCTAAATCCCAGAGGTAAGTTAAACGGCGGTGGTCTGAATTTATATACTCTAAAATTTTCCTGCCTTCAGGAGTGTGATACTGCTGGCATTTTGAAACATAATGAGGAAAGCTCCAGGATTGTTCGTCATTTATATGAAAAATTTTACCAAAAGACTGCGTGTGATAACCATTAGCTTTGAAATGTTCCGGAAGAGTTACAACTCCAGGCAGAGTATCGCGGAATCTCACACTAAAATCAATCACTTTTGTAGTGTCCGGCCTTCTTCCTGTCAAAAGAGAACTCCGTGAAGGCATACAAAGTGCCTGTTGACAGTAAGCACGAGTGAAAACTGTTCCTGTTTCAGCAAGGCGGTCAATATTAGGCGATTTTACTGCTCTCCTGCCATAACAGCCTAACTCCGGACGAAGGTCATCGATTGCTATAAACAAAACATTATATTTTTGCATTCCTATGTCAGCGGCTGAAAGTAAAGTCGCCAGTGGACTTGCTAACATAACACCTGCCGCACCTGTCAGACCTTTACCGACAAAATCTCTTCTGGATATTTGGCTCATAATAATTTTGCCTCCCTGTTATGTGTAAAATTGTTATTAATTTTTATTTAAACAGACATAAAAATGTATTAAAATTTTACTCTCTTTCAGAATACTGCGAATTATGAAAGTATTTGATTTTAATTGATATTCCCCATATTAAAATCAAATACGACTTTAGTTTGAGTTTTCGTTATATTTTAAAATGAAAACTAATGGGAATTTACATTCTATTTTTTTATAAAATATACCTAAATATCAAACTCTTGTCAATAAAAAAATAAAATATTTTAAAAAGTCCTGTTTTTTGTTACTGTATTGATTAGTTTGAGTCCAGCACGGGGAGCTTTCATCTGATCCATTGTTAATATTATAAGTAGCTGCAGGATTATTTTTTTAATAGCATACCGTTAGTCTTAATACTAAAAAATTTGTAAGAGTTTCATAGTTTAACAAAGTAATTGAAAACCTCCTTAACCTCTCCCAACAAATTTTTAATCTCCTTCAAATCCTTCAAAAACCTCACTGAAACCGGCAAACTGAGAGCAGAAATATTCTGCTTAAATTTTTCAATATGCTTTATATCTTGCAATAAATATGAATAATCCTGACAGAGCTCTAAAATTAATTTCTCATCAGGTGTTACTACTGTCCGGTTAAATTTTGTCAAAAGAAAGCCAATTGACTATTAAAATTTTCTTTGCATTCTTTATAACATTTATGGTTAAAATCAGTGTTATTTTTGTTCCATATCATTATTCAGATTGTATGTTCCAGTCAAATATTGACTGAGTTTTCCGAAGTTCTCTGGGAAAGAAAGGTATTGTTTAGAAGTTGGTATCCGCGGAATAGAAAGCGGGGTAGATGGAAAAAACCTTTCCATCCGTTAGCTTTCGCTGTGAAAACCGGGCTTCCATCGCGATTAAGATAACCAAACCATTCGCCGTGTTCCGGGTCGGGAAAATTGTCAAAAGTATACTGATGTGCCTTCTCATACCATCGGCGAATATCATCTCTGCCGGTGTATGCCCATGCCTGCAGCAAAGCATACAGCAATTCTCCATGTGTCCACCATAACTTCATATCCGCTTCGACCGGATGCAGTGGTGTTCCATCAAGATTTCTCAAGTATCGCAATCCCCCGTATTCATTGTCCCATCCAAATTCAAGAGATGCAAGTGTTATATTAACTGCTGTCTGCATTAACATCTTGTCCTTCCGGCACCGTGCAATTTCCATAAGCATCCAGGCTGTTTCTATTGCGTGACCCGGATGAACCATTCTGCCTTCGGGTAAATCGAGTATAGCTTTGCCCTCAGGAGAAACGTTTTCCAGCAGCACTCCAAGTTCAGGCTTCCAATGATTTTCGAGAACCGAATCAACCGACAAACTAATGTCCGCGTTCCATCGGTTGTTTGGTGATATGTCATTAAACACCCACGCAACAGTGATACGCATCATATCGTGACTGTGAAGATGAAACTGAACATTCAGAGGATAACCCAGTAAGGCTGTGTCACTGAGTCTGCCCAGCCTTGGGCGGATTTTCCCGTACATTACCGCCGCTCTGTCCAACAGGTCGGTATTTCCACTTGCCTTGCCCAGTTCCGCAAAAGCAATCGCTGTGAAACACTCGGTATAAAGACTCAGACACCGGGCTAAAGGTTCACCTTTCCGTGTTAAACGAAAATACATTTTTCCATTTTCTTCAAAAGCGTATTTAATTAAAAACTCTGCTCCGTGTTGAGCAAGTTTCAGCCATTCATCATTTTTATAATGCTTATTATATAAATGGCTCAGCATCCATATCTGCCGACCGGTCATCCACATGAATTTGTCGCCGGCATAAGGTTGACCGTCACGCTCGAGGCAGGTATAATACCCGCCATTTTCATAATCAGGTGAATTCTTTATCCACCAAGGTATTATATCATTAAATAGTGAATTCTCGTACTGTTTTCGAAGTTTTTCAATTTGGTCATTTGGAATATTACAAACATCAAAGCTCATATATTTCCTCTTTCTAATGGTTTTTTATTTATTTGCCAACCTACTTTTTAATTAATTTAAGAAAAATTTCTACATATCTTATTATTATCATTTTTGCATACATTAAAAGTTTTTGACATAATGTTGTGATATTCAATCCCCGGATTAACGCAACATTATAAAAATAAATCATAGAAATTTTCTTAATTCTGTATGATTAAGTTCTTTGGCTATTAAATGCCATACTCTTTGACAATTATTTGAAGTTAAAAGAGGTTCAAAGTCAAAATCTAAATAAATTTTAATGGCTATAATACTTGTTGTTTGTGTAGTTAGATAAGCTTTATTATGAAATTGTGCCATATTCTTCATTGCAGCGTTTACAAGAGGTTTACCAAGTTTTTTGCCCTGGAAATCTTTATGAATCCCAACCCAGTGCAAACGTCCATATTTCCCATCTCTAAAATCCTTGTTATACCATGCTGTTGCTGTTCCTATACTCCTGCCTTTGTCAGTGTCGATAAAATAGCATCTTTTTTCCATTTCATTCAAATATTGACCAAATTCCTTTTCAAAATGATTTAATGCAGATTCAATATCTTTAAATTCACCTGCTGCCGTTTCAATTTCCGCCCATCTATATTCATCTCCTTTTTTTAAATTTCTAATAAAATAACCATCAGGGATAGGATAATCGGGCAGATTATCTAAATTATTTCTTATCATTTTAACGTGTATATATTCCATATACGAATCCCCTTAATATTTTACATATAACATTATTTAATTTAAAAATTATTAAATCCGAAATCAACATTTTTATACACTATATATTGCCGGATTTATAATCCCGCTTAGCAGGATCAGTTCTCGACAGGTAATTAATGATACGAAAAAAAGATTTCTTTTTTTACAAGTGCAAAAGAAATCTTTTCTGAAATGATAAAAAATGGAAAAATTAAAATTAATTCCTCAAACAAAATTTAAAAATATAGTTAAAAAACTAAAATAATTTTCATTATTATGTTGAGTGATAGCACGCCACGAATTCTGCTTATCATAAAATTTAATTATTATGATAAATTAAAGAAGTTAATATGGCAAAATCGAAAACTTTCAGAACAAATAAAAACCGTCCTAATTCCTTATAATTCTTTTTATATCAGAGTAGCTCTGAATTAATCTCTATAAATCGTAAAGCATTCTGAGTGCCTTTTTCAAAACCATATCAGCCGACTGAATTTCAAAACGACTCGACCTAACTTCATATCCTCCTTCTTTATAAAGTTCTTTAGGAGCAAGATATCCGCTTGCACCGTTACAGTGAGTAATTACAAATGTATGTTTGTATGGTGAACCTGATTTTATTGCCATACCTATTTGTGTCAGCATTTCAACACTAATTCCTATAAAAGCCGCGTCACCGACACGTGCTGCTGTAATATTAACTGGCACTGTTTTTCTGTCCGGCTCTCTATCATCATCCATTTTCCTGCGGGGACACTCAAGTGTTGCAAAAGATGTATTAATTTCACCGCCCGGATTTACTTCCTTTATGTCACGAAAAACATGTACAACTTCCTCACCGAGTAATGTTCCGAGTAGAACAGGCTCCGGTATCCATCCGGGTTCGGTGTTAAAACCGGGAAGAACCCTGTACCAAGGGTCAATATTACCTGAAGCACCTGCAAATACTGGAGAAATAACTTCTTTTCCCAATATCTTTTCTACAAATTGAGCTGAAATACCTAACACATCACCACTAACCTGCATGTTTCTTGGTCCCAAAGAAGTGGCATGAGTAGCATAATCGAAGAGTGCTCCTATTGGAGTTCCGTCCGGCTTGGCTATTTTCATTAGTAATACTTCTTTATCTGTCGGACCGTATGGATTCCTGCCAAGTGATATTGAACCGTCAGGTTTCATTTCACGTCTGTTTGCTCCCACGGGAGAATATCCTACTCCCATCCCCGTATGAACAGGTATCAAATTATTGAATGCTTCACCAATTACAGTAATTAACTTCTGTTTAACTTCTTCGGTATATTCAAGATTATTCGGATGCCCCCTTTCTTTATTTATGGTTAAACTCGGAGCGCTGTGAGAATGAATAGCAGACAAAAAGAGTTCGGATTTTTCCAATTTAAATTTATCAAGTATACTTTTCTGTATATATGTAAACGTTTCGCGACTATAAGAACCTAAATCAGAAGAAACTAAAACAACTTTTTTGCCGTCATTTTCGAAAACTACAGCACGGGCATATAAAGGGTCATGAACTCCTTCAGAAAGGGTTTTCCTTGAACGATATCCATATAATTTAACCGGTTTATCCGGGGTTATATCAATCTTTGCAATACCAGCACGAAGTAAGCCGAAATTTTCCTGAGATTGCACTTCTGATACTGCAAGAAAAGAACTTATGATGCTAACGATTACAGTAAAAGTTAGTATTTTGAAAAATATACGGGTTAATCTTTTCATAACAAGCCCTCCTGTATTTTTTTATATGTTTTACCTTCCAATGTGTGTGTATGTAACTACTTTTTTTATTTTCATTTTTTCATAATATTTTTGACACTACCTAATTTAAGACTTTTATTACGAAAATAGACCACTGATTATCATGATTTAAAACTGATTTCACTGATAATCAATATATTTAGCTCAGTTTATTTGGCATAATTTCTCGTTCCCAAACTGAGTTTGGGAACAAAAATGTCTGAGAAACTTTGTTTCTATCCCAGCCGGTTTCCGGTTCAGCAACGATTCAGGTTAACAATATTTTCATAATTCGTGGCGCTCTGTAAGAGCATGAGTGTTTAGTTGAAATATTTAAATAATTTTCCTATTATGCACCACCCTCTTTATGTTAATTTGAACAATTATGTAGGGACACGGCGAGGCGTGTCCACTCTGCAGGCGAAGGTGTTCTTCACCTTCGCCAGTCTTAAAAAATCAATATTTACGTCAGTGAGAAAATTATATCATTGTGATAATCTTTAATCATCGAAAAGTTCATTCTAATGCACTGGAATTGGAACATTCTTTTTCATAGAAGAAGGACGACCGGGGGTGTTTTAAGATAACAATTTGTGTTACCATTACCTTGAACATATTACGGAATCCAAAGAAATAATCAACTTATTAATCTCCCTCCGTCAACGGCATACATTCCACCTGTAATAAAATCTGAACCCTCGATTAGAAATGAAACTGTTGAAGCTATATCATCAGGCGAACCGATTTTTTTTAGCGGCACTGATGATATTATCTGTTCTCTCTCTTTTTCACTAAAATCTTCAGGAAGAATTATTGGACCCGGTATTATACAATTAACCTGGATATGAGGTGCAAGGGTTTTTGCCAGTGCTTTTGTTAAAGCTATAACTCCCGCTTTCGATACACAATAAGGAATATAATTAGTATAAGGTCTGATACCGCTCCAGTCGGCAGTATTTATTATTTTACCTTCTTTTTGTTCCAGCATCACATCAGCAGCATATTTACAACAAAGAAACGTACCTTTTAAATTAATATCGATATTTATATCCCAATCTCTTTCTGAAAGTGTTTTAAATGGAGTTTTAAAAAAGACAGCGGCATTATTTACAAGAACATTCAAACATCCAAATTCTTTTACAATTTTATCAATCATCGATATAACCTCATCCGGCTTCGACACATCTGCCTTAATTGCCATCGATTTAGAACCAAACGACTTTATTTCGTTAACAACCTTGTCTGCTTCTATTTCTGAAGTATTATAATTAACAACAACATTCGCGCCTTTTCTTGCAAGGGTTAAAGCAATACATTTCCCCACTCTCTTAGCACTTCCGGTAACAAGGATTACTTTATCTTTTATTATCATAATAAAGAAATATAAATAGAAGTCAGAATACAGAATGAAAAAAACAGTAAAAACACTATGTTTATTATTTTTTTATTCTGACTTCTGGCTCCTGTATTCTTACTTCTGACTTCCGGCTTCTTTTTTTTAAGTCTTGGTGACTATATCGATAATTTCTTCAATATTTTTTGAAACTTTTATCGGTTTATTTGCAAATTGTTTTTCTTTTATACCAAACGAATCAAATTTTTTATCAATTACGGCATCGATTCCCTCCGCATGATAACCAACCGTAGCAATAGGGTCCTTTAATTGATGACCGGTTGATATACAAACTACTATTTCATCAGGATTAATAATTCCCTCCTCATATAAAACCTTTACACCTGCAACAGAGGCTGCAGATGCAGGTTCACATCCGAATAATCCATTAAGTCCGATTATAGCTTTTGCATCGAGAATTTGCTCATCTGTAACTTTTCTGACTAATCCATCCGTAAATTCCAGCGTTCTTAATGCCTTTTTAAGGTTTACAGGACGATTTATCTCAATTGCACTCGCAATGGTTTTGGCTTTGATGTTATTTTCATCCATATACTTATAGTATTCATTAATTATATTGTCATCCACTTCTCCTGAATTCCAGCGCAAATTCTTTTCATTGTACAATACATCCAAAGTCGGTGCACCGGCTGAATTAACTATTACAATTTTGGGAATCTTCTTTACTATCCCTAATTCATAGAGTTCTATGAAGGCTTTTCCGAAGGCTGAACTATTACCGAGATTTCCACCCGGTACGAATATCCAGTCAGGAACCTGCCAGTTTAAACCCTCTAATACTCTATACATAATAGTCTTCTGCCCTTCGAGCCGGAAGGGATTAAGCGAATTCATTAAATAAATTCCCTTCGATCTGGCTAACTCTTGAACAAGAGCCATTGCATCATCAAAATCACCCTCTATCTGAATCGTTTTAGCTCCATACTCCAGCCCCTGGGATAGTTTTCCATAAGCAATCTTTCCTTCTCCGAAAAATATATATCCCTGAAGAATACCGGAGTTTCTTGCATATGCAGCAAGTGATGCAGAAGTATTTCCTGTTGATGCACATACTGCTTTATTTATATTCAACATATTTGCATGTGTAAATGCTGCTGTTAATCCGTTATCCTTGAATGAACCGCTTGGATTTGTCCCTTCAAATTGTATATAAAAATTATTATATATAAAATCCGATTCCTTTTTACTTAAGTCTTTATCGGGGACAATTCTTATTTCACCATTCTTCTCCTTAAATATCTTACCTATAACGTATTTTCCGACGAAACTTGTATGATATGGATTTGTCCGACCTTCCGCACCATCCAATGACACAATCTGTCTTGAAAATGTCTGCTCGTTTTCTATATTTACAAACGGAAGAAGTTCTCTAAACCTCCATACTCCACTTCTGTCGAAAATAAATCCTAAATTGCCCCTTCTTGTTTCGTAAAACCGCAATTCTTTCGGATAATTTATTTTTTCCCAGTCATACTTTACATCGAGTAAATTCCCACACCTTTTGCATTCTGTAAAAATTTCCCCAAAATCATAAGTTTCTCCACATTTAGGCATAATACACTGTTGATGCACTGGTATACTCATAATAAATCCCTATATTATTAGTCAAAAAAATTAAACTGATTTTTTATTTAAATACTTTTCAGAAAATAGTCAATAGTAATTTATATTTTCTTATTCCTCTTCCCTTTCTCTGTTCCTTTGCCCCTCTGTGCCTTTATTTTTCATTCGTACTTCGTCATTCGTAAATCGTACTTCCTCTTCCCTATTCCCTATTCCCTATTGCCTATTTTTGACCACAAGCCAGATTAATAATCTTTAAATGAGAAGCTTCTTTTTTTGAGAGAACTCCTGCAATTTCACCATTACGCATAACTACAATTCTATTACACACTTTTGCAACTTCAGATAATTCTGAAGAAATCATCACTACAGCAATTCCTCTTTTTATTAGGTTATGGATGATCTGATAAATCTCTATTTTTGCTTTCATATCTATCCTGTTTGTCGGCTCATCAAATATTATTATCCTTGAATTCGCAAACAGCCATCTTGCAAGTATAATCTTCTGCTTATCTGCTTCACTCAAACTATTTATATTTTCATTATAATGTGTTGAATTAATATTTAATTCTCTTGAAAAATTAGTTAAAATTTTTTTTTCGTCTTTCTTTCTAATCAATCCTGCTTTAGTAACCGATTTAAGGTTTGCTACCGTAACATTTCCAGCAATACTCAATCCGGAAATCAATCCATTAATATTCGGGTCTTCTGTTAGAAATCCGATTCCTAATTTGATAGCATCTGATGGAGAATTAACATTCACATTTTTCCCATTTAGAGCAATAAAACCACTTTTTATCTTATCTGCCCCAAAAATAATCCTTGCAAGTTCACTTTTCCCGGAACCAACCAATCCACATATCCCTAAAAGCTCATTTTGATATATTTCAAGATTTACATCTTTAACTTTATTTCCACCGGAAACGTTTACAAGCCGCAAAACTTCATTCTTTCTTTTAAATCTTATGATAGGAAATTCTTGTTTACTATCTATCCCGGACATTTTTCTGACTAATTCGCCGCGGCGAATATCTTTAACCAACTTTGTATCGATTAAAACACCATTCCTTAAAATCGATACCTTGTCTCCTACTTTATAGATTTCATCTATTCTGTGAGATAAATATAATATACTAAAACCCTTTATTTTTAGTATTCTTATCAGCCTGAATAATTTAATAACATCTTTCTCCGATAATGAAGAAGTTGGTTCGTCTATAGCAATTATTTTTGCGTCAAACGATAAAGCCCTCGCTATCTCGATGATTTTTTTTTCTCCGGCATCAAGTTTTTCTACTAAAGTATTAATATCTCTCTTTAAGCCGAGAATATCTAAAATTACTCTTGCCCTTGTTTTTAATATTCGCCAGTTTATTAATCCGGCATTATTATAAACCGGTTCCCTGCCTAAAAAAATGTTCTCTGCTATACTCAGAGAATCAACAAGTTTAATTTCACGAAAAACAATTGAAATTCCCAAAGCATTTGCGACAGTAGGAGAAGTAATATTAACCTCATGTCCAAACATATTAATTTTGCCTGAATCCATCTTCTCCAATCCGGAAAGTATCCTAATAAACGTAGTTTTACCGGCACCACCTTCTCCCGTAAGTATATGCACTTCACCTGCTTCAAGATCAAAATTAACATTATCTAATGCCCTGACTCCGGGATAATTTTTACTTACACCGGTCATTTTAAGAATTTTTCGTTTCATTGTTATTTGATATTTATAACCTGAAAATTGCGTCAGGTATAATACAAAAAAAAATATTACTTCACACTAACCGATAATAATAGTACCCGCTTCATCAGTCCTCAGCAGCTTCCCTTCTTTAAAATCTTTATAATATTCTATTGTAAGTTCATCCGGAATCCCATCATAAATGTTAGGTTTTGTTGACAATATAATATATTTCGGGTCTATTTTTTCAAAAACCTTCTTATCGAGAGCATCAGTAGCACCGTGATGACTCACATTAAAAATATCACTTTTTAAAAGGTGTCCTGCATAATCTTCAATAATCCTCCAGGTAAAATCTCTTGCATCCGAGCCGAAAATTGCCGTTATGTCAGGAGTATTTACCTTCAGCACTAAGCATCCGTCGTGAAACATTCTGCCTTTTATCTGATTAATATTATCCGGTGGATTTAAAACAAATATCTCTAATCCGGGAATATTCTCCGGATTATATAAAGATGATTTTGAGCGAGAAATCTTTTCAATCGGAATACCATAATCATTCATCACACCAATAAGCCTAAAATAATCATTGCAGCTTTCCGGGTCTGCATTAATATCTTCTTTTCTTATTTCAAAGGGGGTTATCCAGACCTTTTTTATTTCAATATTCTTCTCAAATATTTCAAATACACCGTCAAAGTGGTCTTTGTGCGGATGAGTTATTATCAGAAGTTCGATTTCTGAAGTCTTAATATAATCGGTCAAATTATCTTCATTTAGCCTTTTATCACCCTTTTTACAATCAACTACTATTATCTTTTCATTACACTCTGGTGATAGCGTAGCTATACATTCGATAATTGTGCAGGAACCATAGCCAACATTTAAAAAATGGAATTTACAGGACATTATATTTCTATTATAATTTTTTCTGATTATTTATAATAACTTTTATTAAAAATTTTAAGCAAAATTTCAAATTTTCCTGTGTATCGTATGTGTTATAGATTCTATGACTATTAACTTCTGTTTTACCACTTTCAAAATACAAAATGTTGGGAAGCCAAGATTTAAATTTTCTATATTCTAAAATATCTAAATCAATAACTTTCATTGAAATTAAAGTGTCAAAAGGTACAATAGAATGAGAAATTTCATATTCATTACCACTGGCTTTTTTATAATTTAGTCTAACCTTTTTAATAAATAAATCGAAAGCTCTTGCAATGTTAATTGCACACTTTTCATATTCCTTGTCTTTTAGTTCTTTTTCAGCTTTTTTTACATAAACCTTCAGTCCTTTATCTATTATAGAACGAATACCAAAACATTTATAATAAATTCTTTTAAAAGTCTTATGAATGAAAGGAATATTACTTAATAAGGATAATATTAAATCCATAAATTTGTGTAAAATTGTTTTTGATATGAGATTTTCAAGTCATGTTCCGATTGTTGTTGAATTTCATATAAATGAATTAAGCCACAAACGTCATTGCGAGGAGCGAAGCGACGTGGCAAACTCAACGTATTTTCATAGTTCGTGGCGCTCTCTCAAGAGCATGAGTGTTTAGTTCTTTTTTAGCTTTTTTTATATAATCCTTCAGTCCTTTATCTTTTATAGAACAAATACCAAAATATTTATAATAAATTCTTTTTAAAGGCTTATGAAATAAAGGAATATTATTAAAATAATATAACATTATTAAATATATAATCAAGAATTAATAATAGAAAGTTATATTATATTAGTTTAAAAGATTAATTTGAGGAATAGATGTCGAGGGTCATAATTATTCCCCAGTAAAATCTGCATAGGACCATAAGTATTCCCCATTAGCGGAGTCATAAGCATTCCCCACTTTTTGAGC
>SDBU01006619.1_pt1 | contig 13563 bp, 9 predicted proteins | sample 2277071 | NCBI WGS metagenome assembly SDBU01 (sample SAMN10397929, study PRJNA504765) | marine sediment metagenome | isolation source: marine sediment core GS08_GC12, 126 cmbsf | place: Arctic Ocean: Gakkel Ridge, Loki's castle | collected 2008
CATTGTAACTGATCCACCCTACGGGAGTGGTGACGCTGAGGTGGGAAGCAAGCACACACAGATGGAGGAATTTGACGAACTCTCATCAGATGCTGTGTTCGAGCTTTTCAGTCACATATCAGATCAAATGTTTAAGGTCTTAAAACCTGGACGACACATTTACGTGTTTACGTCTATGCTGAATCGTTACACGTTTCACGTGACACTAATTAAGTCTGGTTTTGTGATTCAACACTCTCCCATCATTTGGTCTAAAGGAAAAAATCAACAAGGATTCTCAGGGTACAACTACATGCGCTCGTACGAGGCTGTACTCTATGGATGGAAGCCGAGTCTGGCTGGGAAAGACAATCGACGACTCGCCAAGCCCTATAATGACGTACTCACTGTGAAACCCCTGACCTCTGCCGAGCGTACTCACGCGTTTGAGAAACCCTCAGAGCTTCTTCAGATCTTTATTCGTCAGTCCTCCCTCAAGTTCGAGACGGTTCTTGATCCGTTCGCTGGGACAGCGAGTACTCTGCGGGCGGCTAGGAAGGAATCGAGACGAGGGATTGGGTTTGAGCTGAATCCGGACCATTATGCACGAGGACAAGAACTCCTCGGGAAGGGAGAATGAAGATGAAAGGTGTCATTCTAGCGGGCGGCTCAGGTTCCCGTTTGCGTCCGTTTACTCTTGCGACAAACAAACACTTGTTGCCCGTGGCAGGAAAGCCGATGATCTTCTACGCGCTTGATGCGATGGAGAAGGCCGGAATCAAAGAAGTCCAGATCGTTGTAGGTGGAGATCATCCGGGTGACATCATCCAAGTCGTAGGGTACTTCATGGGTTGGACCTTTGACTCTCTTTCTTATGTCTACCAAAGAAGAGCAGGTGGGATAGCTGACGCACTTTACCAAGCTAAGGAGTTCGTAAGAGGCGACTCATGCTTTGTACTTCTCGGAGACAATCTCTTTGGAAAGTCGCTTGCCTGGGCAGTGAGCGCGTTTCGAAGCGAACGCGAGGGTGCGCAAATTATCTGTGCCCACGAAGTTAAGGACAACCACAAATTCGGTGTACCAGTTTTCAAAGAAAAACTGAGACCAACTTTAGTCGTGAAAGAGATAATTGAAAAGCCAGAGAACCCACCAAACTCTTACGCAGTGACCGGAGCCTACTGCTACGGACCTGAGGTCTTTAAGTGGATTGGCGCTCTGGTACCTTCTGCTCGGGGTGAGCTTGAAATCACAGACTTGAATAACATCTACGCGCGAAAGAACAACTTGTCAATGATCTGTGTTGATGGCTGGTGGTCCGACGCAGGAACAATTGAATCCCTTGAGCGAGCCTCTGAGCTCGTAAGAACGAAAGGAGCGAACAAGTGAGAATCCTAGTTACAGGTGGTGCGGGGTTTATCGGTGGGCATTTTGTGGAACTTCTGTTGAAGGAGAAACCGGATTGGGAGATTCATGTACTCGACATGAGTGGTGTGGGAAGTCGCGAAGGAACCATCGAGGGCGTTGAGTGGTTTCACAAAGGGCGCATCGAGTCTACCTTTAGTTCCTTTGTTATGTCTGGGCGTGAATTCGACTACGTTGTCAATTTTGCCGCAGAGACTCATGTGGATAGAAGCTTTGTGAATCCCTCGGACTTTGTTGCAAGTAATACTCTCGGAGTTTCGCAACTTCTTAGTGCGTGTCGCAGACAACAGAGTCTCAAGATGTTCCTTCAGGTTTCAACTGACGAAGTCTATGGTCCAACTGCCGTGCACGCAATACAGTCTCACGAGAGTGACTTGCTCAGTCCTCGTAACCCTTACAGTATCTCAAAGGCAGCGGGGGAGCAAATCGCGTTATGCCTTGGCAAGCTCTGGAACATTCCTGTCTGCGTAACCCGTGGGTCGAACACCTTTGGACCCAGGCAGAACCGAGAGAAACTCATCCCCAAGATCATCTGTAACGCACTTGAAGGAAAGGAAATCCCAATTTATGGAAAAGGAGAACAAATCCGCACCTGGCTCTCGGTCTATGATCACTGTCGAGGGATTCTGCAAGTCCTCTTAAACAGTATGCCGGACGAAGTCTGGAACCTGAGCGGGCATTTTGTTCTCGGAAACCTAAAGCTCTGTGAATTAATAATGGACGTCATGGAAGGACTAAAGCTAGGAGACTTCCGTAAGCTCATTACGTTTGTAGAGGACAGAGCAATCCATGACAACCATTACTCAATGTCGAAGACGAAGACGCGTGATGGGCTTCCGTGGTATCCAATTGACGAAATGGACGACGTTTTAATTGACACGATACAGTCGTGTAGAAAGGACCTAGGGTTATGAAGTTCCCTCAAACAGTATTCAGTGAGAAGTACGAGGACAAACGAGGTGTGATAAGAGTTGTGGCTCTACATGACTTTTGTGACCAAGTGCGTCAAGTGAATGTAACGGAATCGATTCGAAACACCTTTCGCGGGCTGCATTTTCAGAAAGGAGGGCAACAGGAAAAACTGATCACAGTTGTCAAGGGTGCTGTTCAGCTCTATGCAGTAAACATAATATGTGGTGATACACAATTCTTTCGTGTGTATCAGGTAACACTGGCTGCTACCGACGCATATCAGTTCTGGGTTCCCAAAGGATACGCTTTTGGCTTCCTTACAACAAGCGAGACTTCGATCATCGCCTACGCGTTCACACAGCCCTTCGACGCAAAGACCGAAGTAACGGCTTCGTGTCGTAGTAAAACGCTCAACCTGCAACTCCCAAATAATATTCTGCTCTCGGATAAAGATCACGAGGCAAAGGACATAGTTGACATAGACATGAAACTCTTCCCTCTGAAAGGAGACATTGAATGAAAAAGAAAGTGTTGATTACTGGAGCATCAGGGATGCTCGGAAAGGCGATGGCAAAACAGTTCGTGCTGGGAGATTGGACTGTGGTGTCTTTACAACACAAGGAGTCTCCTAAAGAAAGGGCAGTGCTGTTAAGCGACTACAGCGAAATTGATATCACAAGTCGCGAGTCGATCAGAGACGTGTTTGCGTTTCACAGACCTGACATTGTCATCAACTGTGCCGCACGGACGGATGTTGATGGGATTGAGAAGGAGTGGATTGATGCACAAGATAAGGACACTTGTAGAGAAGAGACTCCATCATGGAAAGTGAACGTCACTGGCCCAGAACTCCTTACCGATGCGTGTGAGTTCTTCGATGCGCGGCTTGTTCTGTTCGGTTCTGACCAAGTTTATCATAGTAGTAGCTTCGATAGCTCTTCCAGTGAGGGCAGAGGATCATCGTCAGACTATGTCAACTTCTACGCCGAGCAGAAAAAGGCGATGAGACACAGAGGGTCCTCCAAGCATCTGACTCTTGTGACCTCCTGGCTCGTAGATGGAGTCTCCGAAGGGTGTATGGTCAAGAGACTTCTTGACCCGACAGGCACGATTTTGCAAGCAGCGATAAAAGTTTCTAATGCTGTAACAGATCAAGTAAGTAAGCTGACCTACACTCATGACCTGGCGGCTGCTGTCGAACGACTCCTTTTCCTCAACGCGACAGGAACTTTTAACTTCGCGAACTCTGGCGCATGTACGCCCTTTGATGTCGCAGAGATGCTCGGAGTTACTTCGCTGACACCAGTTACTTGGCAAGAACTACGTGAGCGTCACCCATCTTTGATCGTGGCGGAACGTCCAAAGTGGTCGGTTCTGAATACTCAAAGAGTTTCTGAGCTTCTTGGAGACACTCCCATTACTTGGGGACAGGTTGTTTACCTTTGCCAAGACAATTACGTCCTCGCTCACCCTCCCAAAACAACAACGAAGTGAGACTCGTTATATAACTATCACCCTAGAGAAAGGACTCTTTATGAGCCGAGTTAAGTCCTCGGGGCCTCTTGACGCGAAAATTGCGATTGTAGGAGAGGCACCAGGAGCAAATGAAGAAGCAATAGGTCGCCCGTTCGTTGGCGCATCAGGTGGGCTTCTGCGGACTATGTTGAGCGACGCGGGCATCGATCCAGAAGAGTGTCGGTTTCTTAATGTCATGGAGACTCGGCCTCCAAAGAACAACTTTGGGTGTTTCTATTCTGACTCAGGGAGGGACGAGCCTAAGCCAGAACTACTGCTCGGTCGTGACAGACTCACCCAAGAGCTTCTTGAGCTCAAACCGAACCTGACGGTTCTGCTCGGGAACGAAGCACTCAAGGCCCTTACTTCACATCGAAGCATTGACAAATGGCGGGGAAGTATCCTGTCGACACCAATCGGCAAAGTGATCCCAACGTATCACCCAGCGTATATTCTGCGCATGTATGGAGACAGACCCATCATGCAAGCGGATTTGGGTCGATGCAAAGAAGAGATGGAGTCTAGGTCGGTACGTAAGCCTGAGCTGGTTTCTCTTATTCGTCCCACTTTCACCCAAGTCCTTGTCTGGTTAGAGGAGAACAGAAATGCACACAGGTGCGCCTTCGACATCGAGACCCTCGGTCGCCGGGTTCGATGCCTGGGTCTCGCTACAAGACCAAACTCCGCTCTTTGTATCCCCTTCATTACCGTTTCAGGCAGCCGCGGACAGGTTACAGGTTCGAAGATACTTCTCAAACCAACTATCAAAGACCCGTCGTACTGGACAGAGATCGAAGAACACGCGATAGTCAAAGCTCTTGTTCGGTTCTTTAACTCCGACATCAAGTTCATAGCCCAAAACGTTTCCTTTGACGCACCGATCCTCGAACAGGAATTCGGACTCGTCATGAGGAACTTCTGGTTCGATACCATGCATGCTCATCACCTCGCGTATCCAGAACTGCCCATGAGTCTAGACTTCCTCACAAGTGTGTACACACGAATCGGTTATTACGCAGGTTATGATGCCAAGAGTGACGAGCAGACCTGGGTCTACAACTGTCATGACTGCATGGCAACCTTTCAAGTCGTCGATAGGATTCTGGGAGAACTCGAAGAGCTCGGAATGAAGGACTTCTACTTCAACCACGTGCATCTTCTTGTCGAAGCGTTGGGTCAGATTCAAGGGAGAGGGGTTCTCATTGATGTTAAGAACCGAGAGAAACTGGCTCAGCCACTTCTGAATGAGCTCGAAAAGTTACGGAACAAGTTCAAAGAAAAGTACAGCATTACCTTTAAGAAACAAATCAGCCCCAAACAAATTAAGGAGATCCTTCGTGACAAACTCAACATCCCCGTGCCCGTTCGAAGAGGTAAGGAAACAACTGACGCCCGAGCTCTTGACGCGCTTATGGCTAGATATCCAAGCGAACCGTTCTTCAGACTTATCGTTGAGCAGCGAGAAAAGCAAAAGTTCTACGGTACTTATGTCACTGCAACACTTGACGCCGACAACCGGATGCGATCCTCTTACAACGTTTCGGGTACTAAAACTGGACGTATTAGTAGTTCAAAAACTTTGTGGAACACAGGTGGGAACCTGCAGAATATCCCTCGAACTACCTTCCGTCGCCTTTTCATCGCTCCCCCAGGACGCCGAATCCTTCATGCCGATTATTCTCAAGCGGAAAGCAGAATGGTTGCTTGCCTCGGCGGAGATCGAGAGCTCGTCAATCGCTTTGCGTCTGAAGAAGGCTTTGATTGCCACAGGTTCAACGCCTCAAAGATCTTCAGAATCCCAGAAGGAAGGGTAGATGATGACCAAAGACAGAAAGGAAAAGTCGCTAATCACTCTGGAAACTATGGTATCTGGTGGAAAAAGTTTGCCTATATCAACAGACTTTCTTACACAGAAGCTAAGTTTGTTCTCGAACGACACCAAAGTGATCCTTATCTTCAACGATGGTGGCAAGACGTACAGACTACGCTCAAGAGTTGTCGAACTCTTATCACCGCTTACGGACGAAAACGCGTTTTCTATGGCCGTCTCGATGAAGGTACATTTCGAGAAGCATATAATTTCTTGGCACAGTCTACAATCGGTGATCTCATTAACGAGGCATGCTGGAAACTCAACGCGGTTTTGGATCGATCTAGAGGAAGAATCATTCTTCAGGTCCATGATGAGATTGACCTGGAACTGGATGAGGACTACGTGGAAGAGGCTGCGAGGCTCGTCAAAGCAGCGATGATGATTCCCTTGTGGTTCGAGGGGCTTCCAGACCTTATCATTCCTGTTGAGATTTCAGTCGGACCGAATTGGTATGACCAGAAGGAGCTACAAGTATGACACAGTTAGAGTTCGTTTTTGATAGAGAATTTCATATCATGCAAAGCGTGACTGACTTTCAATCTGTAACAGAAAAACTTCTGTGCGGCGTTGATTCAGTTAATTTCGTTTTGAGGAGTGTACACTCAGAAGCAACAAGACTCAAAGAAAATCTTCTGGAGTACCTAAATGAAGCGTCAATGTAGCCGAGGCTTTCTTGCTGACTACCTCGCCTACACTCAAGAAACTGAAGTTCCGGAGTACTTTGGAACATGGACGGGCCTGAGTATAGTCAGTACGAGCATGGAGCGTAAAGTTTGGGTTCCTAGTCGACCCGATATCTTTCCAAATCTCTACATCGTTCTGGTCGCGGATAGTGGGATCTGTCGAAAGTCCACAGCAATCCATCAAGGCATAGCGCTTTTGCGTCGACTAGAAGATGTCCCACAGATCCTAGCTCAGAAAACAACAACTGAGGGACTTATCGAACGAATCAAAGTCAGTGAGATTCCAACGATTCGGGACACAGAGAATGATATAATAATTGAGAACAAAAACGGTGCCCAAGGACTTCTTGTCGCAGACGAACTCTCTACATTGCTAAGCAAGGACGCGTTCAAGTCTGGACTCATAGCTCTGCTGACAACACTATGGGACTCTTCCCAAGAGAAATTCGAGTACTACACGCGTTCACATGGAGCAGAAATCATCTCGGAGCCTTGCTTCTCGCTTCTAGCAGGCTCAACGATGAGTTGGCTCAAGGGAGCAGTTCCAGAAGAAGCAGTCGGTGGCGGATTTACGTCAAGGGTTATCTTCGTAGCGGGCCGCAGACCAGAACGGTTCATTGCCTGGCCAGAACTCACACCGGAGACACTGAAACATGAGGATAGACTGGTCCACGACTTGAATTGTATCAGGGCACTTGAAGGAGAGTTTCGTGTATCACAGGATGCGAGAAGATACTTTGAGGAGCTTTATGAGAAATTCATACGAACTACCGAATTTACTAGAGAAGAAGCTCTGACTGGCTACGTTTCACGTCGGCATGTGATGATTCACAAAGTCGCGATGTGCTTTAGTGCATCGGAGAGCGACGAGATGACACTGGAGATCGAACACTACGACAGTGCGAATAGTATTCTTGAGCAAACCGAGCTCTACATGCCGCAGATTGTACGGTCACTTGTGAGCAGTGTGACTGGAGAGATAACACGAAGTGTTCTGACGTTTATCACATCAAAGGAAGACGGGATAAGTAGAACGGACTTGCTTCGCAGGTTCCATCACAAGCTTAATGCAACGGAGTTGGATGAGGTCCTCAAGACGCTTGAACAGAGCGGGCTGATGCACACGAAGATTGTCGGTAAGCGCTGTGTCTACCAAGCAAATGACACCCCCGTGGGACTTAGCTCAGAAAGTGAGTTTGGTCTGGTTACCTGACATCAGGTTGTGCGAACCGATCATCCAGGCGTCTGCGACGGAACCCAAAGGTTGCGAGCTTTGCTGTCGGATGTTCCCTGACCCAGGCCTTCCAGAGTCTTTCATAGTCAGCCTTCGATTCAATTCCGAAGTTTTTGAACCACTGTTTCGACCTCGTCACTTGTCCTGGCAGAAGTCCAGGTGAGGTAAACTGGTCGAACTTTGTCAACATGAGTCGTCTGAGGTCAATCAAAAGCTCCTTCTTTTCTATTCCCAAGCCGATCTTCGTTCGTTCTTTCATTCGACGAGCCACATCCTTGTCACCGTAAACGTCCTCAACAAGCTGGTTGTGATTCTTGATTGCCTCACGAGGATTGTCTAAGCGAATTAGGTCAGCATGAAGCTGCCTAAGATCTTCACGCAGACTCCATGCCTTCCTTGACACAAGTCTATTCACACGTTCCTTCTCTGTCAAAGAAATCCGAGGACCGCCTACTGACCAAAGAATCTTTTCTAGGGCCGTTAAAGATTCAAACTTGCTCAAGCGTCTAAACGCTGAAACCCCGAAAGGCTCAAAGTTATTTGTCTCGTGCCAGAAGATCTTTGCCGCCTTCTGGAGCGTCTTATCATTGATGGTCCAAATCCTGTTTCCTTTGTAGTCAAACAAAGCTTTCCCCTGCATAACCTGAAGAAGGTCAGCCGCTACGTCTGCTGGCGCTGCTGTCATTCCTGCCATACGCTTCATCCAGGCTTCGCCGACAGCAACACCGACACTGACGGTCTCTCCTACTAGACCATCTGCATCGCGCCTCTTCATGATTGCGTTGAGTTCAAGCAGATAATCATGTGACGATGTTCCCATATCAATAACGAGTGGATTGCCGTTCGCATCTTTGAGATTTGTTACGATCTTTCCGATGTCTAACAGTTCTTCTTGGGTTGTCGGAAACGGCTTCCACTTTCCTGTGAGGAACTTCTGTGTTATAGAGGCCATGAGGCCTGTGAACATAACAGAGTAGAGCATGTTGTAACGAGAGCGGTGTCCACCCTCAAGTTGTGTCAGGGCTTTGAACTTTGTCCTAAAGTTTCCAAGAGCAAAACCTGGCATAGCAGCACCGACACGAAGCCAGCTCGTAGCACTCTTCGAAAATCCAAGCGATTGCTCGTTCATCAGACCATAGATATTCTGACTCTCTTTCACCCAATCAAGTTGCTGAGCACGACTCGGTGCTTCACCGTGTTTCTCAACATGTCCTGTGTAGCGATCCCTGAACGCATAGTACTGAACTCGCGGAATGTACTTCTGCATGATGAACTTTGACCAGCTCCGCCAAACTCGTGGAAGTGCTGTTATTGCTTTTCCTGTTTTTTGGACTGCTGCGTTCTGAGGCAAATACGCTACAACGGAAATCTTTTCGAGCATTTTAACAGCCTGTTGTTGAGCACTAAAGGTACTAAAGCCACCAACTTCAGCGTATGCACGAGCCACAGCTGTTGCTCTTTCTCTTCTTGAGATTGGCAACGGCGTTGCTTGCCTTATGAACTTGGGCCACTTCGCAGGATTCGCAAGACTTAGAAGTCCTTGATCTGCCACAGCACTCTCAAGAATTGTGCGTGCATGAAATCCTGCACCGACAATCAGTCGTACCATCTGACTCGCATGGCCAATCGCTTTGACTCCCCTTCGTCTAAACGTCTGAGACCAAAAGTTGGGAGCCAAAAGCGTATTTATGAATTTCGCCGTGTCACGTTCAAAAACGTACTCTTCTAGGACTTTTTCTTGTTGACCACCTTCCACTCCAATAACATCCCAAGGCTTTTTCGGTCCGACATCTTTTCTACGAACAGTGTTTCGTTTTCGTGCTAGACGACTACCTCCATAGTCAACAATCGAATCTCGCAGCTCTCCAATGGCTCGTAACTGTTCGACTTTAACCAGCTCCATACGAAGGTTTTCGTAGATGTTGTTCTCAATTGGTTTCTTTCCTCCAGCAGCTATTGCGTCGGCAGCGTACCGCCAGTGCTTTTCTTTCTGAAAACTTGCGTCTGATACGCCACCTTTCAGTTTGCCTTTCGGACCTTCAAACTCCCACATTCCGTGTTGATACCCAAACTCTTGCTTCTTCCCACCTATGATATCACCACTTCGATCCCAGACCCAGTCAGAGACGAACTGAGCTCCTTCGGCAAGTGCGATCTGCTTTGGCGTGAGTCGGGCCCTTGCTTCCTTCTGTAGATTCCGACCTGCTGCTGTCTCTGCATTACCACGAATAATCAACATGTCATCTCGCACACGTGACGGAAGCTTTGCAACTTCTTTATTTAGTTCTTCAAAGACCTTCGTTCTCCCTTGGTACAAAATCTTTCCAAGTGCTTTTCGCTCCGCAGCAGGTACTTTTGCTTTCGCGAGATCAAACTCCGTCTGTGCAACAGCCTCTGCTCGATTGAAGGCTGAGAAAATCTCGGCATACAGTCCTTTGTCTCCCTTGAGTTGCAGACGTTGAACGGCTCCAGGTCCTGTGTTCTTCCAGATTGAGTGAAGTCCCATCTTGATCTTCGCAGCCAGTCCCGGAGGCTTGCTCGGTTGGATTATTATGACCTTATTCACCGCCTTTGTTGCTGGTTCAGGTGGCGGCAGTGCTGCGGCATTTGGTCTGAGCCCCGTCGGATCAGTTGTGATTTGAGTCAGGACACTCCTTGGAGCCTCACGCTTCGTTTCAACCTGAAAAGCATCAAACGCATTCGACGTGGCCTTGTGCTCGGCCTTGACGGACTCTGACGGACTGAACCCCAGAGCTTTCGAAACTTCAGGTCGATCCAGAAGCCACTCAGCCTTGGCCTTACTATTCCATTCCTTTGGAAACGTAACGCTTCGGAGCTTCTTCTGTCCTGTTGCCTTGTCAATCCCAGTCGTGACCTTGGGTTCCCCAGACTTTCCAACGCTTCGAAAGGTCTTGGACCTAAAGGTCTCAAGTGGACTCGCAATGAGTTTTCCCTTTTCAATAGTAGGAGTCGGAGTCGGAGCAACTGCCTGGCCAGGCTTTTTCGTCGGTTCGGTCCTACCAACTGTTGGCTGCTCCGGTTTTACAAGTACCTCTTTTGTGGGTACAACTTTCTTCGCTCGCTTTCCTGGTCTGACCAGAATCTCCTGAGACGTAACCTCCTTTGCGATCTTTCTGAACCCTTTCATTGCCTTCAACGCAGTTGACCTCTCCACCGTCCTCAACGCCCCTGCCTCTTTACTCGTGACCATCTCATTGCTCATTCTCACAATGATTTCCTGGAGAGTTAGAGCCTCCTGAACTGAGAGTTCTTTTCGAAACGTCTTTAGGGCTTTCTTCATTCGAGCCTTCTGTACCAGCCCAACAGTCTCAAACCCCGCAACAAGCACCATACTCTCAATCGTCGCATCCCAATCCCCATCCGTCTGCTGATGTGTCATCGCACCAAAACCAGCGACAATAAGCGGCACTCGGGTCGAAGCCTGAACTATTTCTTTCGACGCCAGCCCCAAAACCACGCCGATTCCAGCGGACCCCGCAGCAGAGAGGATCTTTTCTTTCGCAAACTCCCCAGCTGAAAGCTTTTCCTGTTCTTCTGTAGGAGCCTGAGCCAGATCGTGAAGGGCAAAGCCTAGGGCAGCTTGACCAGCTCGTGCCGTTGCACTCGTACCTTTGATAAGAGCACCGGCAGCTTTCATAGCTGGTTGAAACTCTGCATTGATCCGAAGCAAGTCCACACCCAGACCAACGACGCGCGGAAGATTCACTGGACTGGTGCGGTTCAACTCATCTTGAACAATCTCCGAGGCTTTGTGAAAGTCACTCAACTGACCTGGATACTGATCACCAGGCCACAGTCCTTTACGACTCAAAAAGGGAAAGAACCCACCGATGTATTTCTGAGCCCTTGTAGTTGCCGTTGTGACTGTTCGGGCCAGAAGTCCTTGATCGAAAAGCCGTTCCTGAGCTTGTTCAAACCCAAACCGTGAGGGTCTAATCGTTCCACCCCGAAGCTGTTCTTGCTCAATCTGCCGAAACCGAACCAGATTCTGCTTCATGACGAAGTCAGAAAGAATCCTCTCTCGCTCTTCTGGAGTTGTGGGCAGAGGCTCACCAGGTTCTCTAGGCGCTTCTGGTTCGGTGAGTTCAGGTCCAACTGGTTCGTCAACAGGTCGGACTTGACTGAAGTCAATCTTACGCTCTTCTAGAGTCCCAAACGCCGTGTCAAGTTGAAGCTGAGCACTCTCTTTCTGAGTGGGACTGAAGTCCTTCCAAGCGGGCGATGACTTCGCCTTCTTAAAATAAAGGCCCCGAAGCTTTTTACGCTGTTCGGGGCTTGCTTTTGCAAATCTCGGATGGGCTAGCACGTCCCTCAAGGGAGGAAGCTTAGTTTGTTCAGGCATGACTTACTCCATTAAAGTCCTAACTGGTTAAAAAGGTCTGAGATACCTGCCGCGCCACCCTTTGGTGTCGTTTGGTTCTTCTGAGCCTTATTTCGATCCTCGGCTGTTTTTCCGACTTCAAACTGAGGAGTTGCGTTTGCATCGATGCCCAGAATCGAACCGATAAGGGCCTTAGCTTGCTCTGGGTCAGTTGTTCGCTGGGCAAGTCCGAGCGCCGCTTGCTGAAGCGCCTGAAGAACCCGCATGTGATTTTCCAAGAAACCCACACGTACAAGGTCTGGTGGTTCAGCGGCTTTGGCTCGTGAGATTTCCAGAGGCATCTCAAGCAACTGAACTTCCATTGTCTTCGCAATTCTTGCAGCAGCTACTGCGTCGACAACTCCAGCGACAATCAAAGGCTTGGCGAGTGCTGTCATACTGTCTGTACGAGACTGAACCTCACGAGCCGTTAGCTTGTCACGATCGAGTGTCAGTTCATTTGCGACATTGAGCTCCTTGGCTCTGTTAAGGTCTATCTGTCCTTGAGTCAAACTATTTGCCAAACTACGTTCTTTCTCTTCAGCATCTAACTTTCCCTGTAAAAAAGGAGCCATAGTTTTTCGAAGCGCTGCTTTGTGTTCTGCTTCTAACTTTGCTGTCTCTGCGTTTGTCTCTGCTGTACTTGCGTTGATCGAAGCAACATTTGCAAGAAGTCTCCGAGTCGCAGCCGCTGCCGTGAACTCGCTCTTCTCAAAACCAAACTTTTCTTTCTCTAACTCAAGCCCTTCCCTTTGTGTCCTCTGAGCCTGACGCGCTGTCCCTGCTCTCGAACCACTGGCGAAAGCTTCAAGAAGCCTTGCTGTCCCTTCTACTGTTCCTGCCATTTTATTTCTCCTACTTATGCACCACCAAATGCTGCGGCCAGAATCTGCGTGTTCGAGCCACCACCCTGTCCAGACTGGATACCTCGTGCAACTGGTCCACCAAACGTACTCTGAAGAGCTTGTGTTCCTGCCAAAAATTCACCAAAGCCTGTCAGTCTCTCTGGTTCATCTACAACCCGTGTCTGAGGTATTCCGAGAAAACTAAGTCCAAGGCCAAAGAACGGATTGTTTTCTGGACGTAACCGTGCTTCCTCTCCTGCCACTCGAGCCTGAGCACTCGTAGCAATTGCTCCAAAGCCAGCTGCTGACCTTCCAGGTGCTTCAAGAACCGCTGGTCCAAACTGCAACGCAGCTGCCTGACGCACCTTGGCTGACTCAAGAAGTTCTCTTCGAGCCAACTCATCTGCGAACTTGATCTTTGCGAACTGAGACGCCAGAGTATCCGCGAAGTCACTTGCAGCTTCACCAATCGCAATGCCTCGTCTTGTCGTGAATCCTCGGAAGGCTCGATTCAAAGTCGGAACCACTCTCTCTGTGAACTCCTTCGCAAGTGGAGCCGCAATGCTCTTTTCAAAGAACTCGGTTGAAGCTGCGTCACTTATTTCGGTTGAAGCAATCCCGCTAAGCTGTTCCTGAAGAGCTTCAAAGAACCCGAGTCCTTCAAACCCCTCCTGTGCTCGCTCAAACCCAGTCCGTGACGCATCAATCGCTGCGAGTTC
>SDBU01006620.1_pt1 | contig 13561 bp, 10 predicted proteins | sample 2277071 | NCBI WGS metagenome assembly SDBU01 (sample SAMN10397929, study PRJNA504765) | marine sediment metagenome | isolation source: marine sediment core GS08_GC12, 126 cmbsf | place: Arctic Ocean: Gakkel Ridge, Loki's castle | collected 2008
CGCACGCCGACATAAAGGGCACTGTTACCAATGCCAATACCAGGCACACACCGATTAGTAATGTTAATAATTTGTTCTTCTTCATTTAAGTTCTCCTTTCTAAAATTTTGGTCCATTGAACACATAAAAATTTATTATCTCAATAATTTATCACCTCCTTATCGCTAGTATCAAACAACTGTTGAGCCAACTGCCACCTCCCCTTTGTTTGTCAGGCAGGGTGCTGACCCCGATTACAGTCAAGGCACCACACGGGACGGGTTGAAGATAGGACAAACAAACCTTGCCTTGATTTCCCGAGCACCCTGCCGCCCTTCTTGAAAACTAGGTTAGACTTATGTTAAAATAATAAAGATACCCTACCTCAATCACTTCATTTTCCCCAGCTGATTAGCCACTTCAGTTGTTGCTAGCTGACCGGTTACCCTTGGTCTAGGCATCTTATCTCCTGTGTTAATTAATAACAGGTTATTCAGGGTTTGTCAAACAGCTATTTTTGACCCCTCCTTGTTTGAAGCCCCCAGTTACGTGTTTTATTGTTTTGATGCAGGTTCCATATATCCTTACAAAGGATAAACTGATTGCTGGTTAAGTTGAGCCAGTCTCTTCTTCAATAGTCTTAGGATTTGTGATTAGCTCAAACATTACTACCACCTATGTTCCTACCCTCGGGTAGTCCAGTATACCTTTTAGGGTGGCAATAGCCGAAAGCACCGCCAGGTAGCTAGTCTTGGGATTTTGCGGTGCGGGCATATTATCTGTTCTTGTTGTTAATCTTCCGAACTCACCTTCAACCTCCACCTCATGGCTATTGGTAGCACTATGGGGTGAGCAAATTATCCTCACCTGAGTCTTATCTGGGCCAATTCCAGCAAAGCTTAAAGCCACGGCAACGTTAGCGTTTTGCGGGAAGCCTCTTATCGCCTCCCTGGCACTCCCTTGAAAAATGATTGTCTCCTCCTTTATTGAACTCAGGTCTATCTTGTTTTCCACTACATATGGCGCACCTTGAAACCCTTGGGGGGGCTTCCGGCTAGTCAAGGTCACTTGGGATATCTTGCCCATAAGGGCGCTTTTCACACCATCTAGACCACAAAGGGCTCCGCTGGGCATATAGATATGGTGACGCATCTGGTTTGCAAGTTCAAATATGTCATCTTCTATTAATCCCCCCACGCTCATCACCATCACATCCCTATTGGCTAGCAATGCCTTCCTGGCTACTTCGCCAGAAAAACTAGCTGAAGCTGCCTCGACTACCAAATCGCACTCTTTTATGAGCTCATCCAACGACAGAATTTGGGGGACCTCCGACAAACTGTTTGCCAAGGAAACGGCTCTGTTTTTATCAATGTCGCAGAGAGCAACCAGCTTAGCTTTGTCCTTGAACCTTTGTTCTATTGCCATTGCTAACCCAGAACCTATGATGCCGCATCCTACAATACCTATCTTTAGCGTCATTGCTCTTCACCCCCTCCATAGATTTGCTAACTCGTCAGTTCTTTATCATAGGCAAAGACAGACGGCAAGCCTCCAGTGTGAATAAAAAGCAGGGTATCCTTAGATGCAAACCAGCCCTTACGAGTAAGATCGATAAGGCCAGCCATAGCCTTTCCGGTATTAATCCAATGCTAATTCCCAACCGACACATCAGGTCGATACCCAAAGCAATAGCGGTGATAAACTCTTTTCCTGTTACTTTCCCCCGTCGCTCGGCAATAGCCAGCGACGCTGGGATCACTGAGACCCCAGCGTGGACCCCTGCCAGACCGTGGTAATCGTCATAGTCCCAGGCATGAGCCATGGTAGCATTTACCAGGGCTGCATTAAGCGACGGTACTTTATCCCCATACACAATAATTGTACTTTCCCGTTTCCCACCCCAATCGCTTACCAATTCTTGTACCACTTTGATACCATCACCTGTGCTTCCTGCGAGAGTGGTAGCTAAAGTATCTAGTATGTCCTTCTTGGCAGCCTCTACAGCCTCAGCAGGTAAATCTTCATATTTAATACTTACTACATTTCTGGCTAATACACGAGCGACATCACCTTTTTCATCTATTTCCATCTTTTTAAGCCAATTTAAATCTATATTTATTATTTATTTTTATTACCTCACCATCCCTAGATATAAAGACCATAACCTAGCACTTGGTATTATACTATACTAAGCATCTGCTCATCTACTATCCACTCCTCAATTCATCAAGCAAGGGTTTTTAACCACAGTCGTCTCAAATCAAAGATGACTATCTGAAGTTTAGATACTTTGTGACAAGCTGACCAAGTAGCATTATTACACCCACTGCCTGTGCATTCTTCTTCGAGAAGCATATGCTCTCTCTGAAACCTCTAGGCCTCAAGTTAACCAGACAAACAGATCAATTTGCGCCCTTTTCACCCTTTACTCCTGTCTAAGCTTCATCGACCAGGTCTGGAATGTTCAAACCTTTCAAATCTGGAACTAGGCTTGCCAGCCCCAGCCTCTCTAACGTCTCGGGCCGAGGAATACCTGCCTCCGGATCCCACCCCATAGGTTCGTAATAGTTACGCCGTATAAATTCCCAGCAAGGTATCAACAGCACCTGTGACAGCTGTTATTCCGAACTTTACTTCATTATCAGGTGCATCTTGCTAAGCCTTCTGTGTAAAACAGAAACGTCACTAAGGACTAAGTCGTATCTGCGATGGCTTTTTCATCAGCTTTGGAAGTACCCAGTTCTGAAAAAGTCAGCCTTGGGGGTGCCAAGTAGGCGTTAAAAGTTTTTACATAGGTTGCCTCCGTAAACCATATAAAGAGACACTGGGCAAGACCTTCTAAAGCCGAAAATCATCAAAATGGTTACAGGGTGCTTTGACCCGAGCCGACTGTGCCAATGTGGCGAAAAGGGGAACGCTGTTATGTGAGTCTGGTGAAATAGAGGGCAAACAACTGGTGGCAAAGCCGCCGAGTCCAAAAGCAAGTAGTCGAGAATCATTCATTTTGGCAGCGTGACCAATAGTTTTGCATCTATGGAGCGGGTGACAGGCTTCAAACCCACGACGTCTTGCTTGGGAAACACAAAGGTAACTGCCCACTCATTGAAAGGACAAAGGTTTTCAGCTATAATATCTATACTATGGTGAGTGTCGCCTAGCGGTCTAAGGCGCCAGGTTGTGGCCCTGGAGAGCGAGGGTTCAAATCCCTCCACTCACCCCACCAATATAGCGCCTATAGCTCAGCGGATAGAGCATCGGTCTTCGGAACCGAGGGTCGAGGGTTCGAATCCCTCTAGGCGCGCCAACAAGCTAAATACCTATGGTTAGTCCCACACCACCTCTACGGAGCAATAGCATTAATTATATCCTGGTTAAGACCGTGAAACTGGGAAAGCCATTCCAGTCTCTCTTGCTTTAAATCTTCCGAGAGCTCCTGTATCTGCTCTTCAGGGTAGTAATTGCTCAGATTAAACCGACTTAGGTCTACACCAGGGATTTGAACAGGCACCTCATAGCCCCAGAACTCATCCTGTTTCCATACAATCTTATCGCGGGCAATCATCTCTACTATCTTCACTGAGTCGAGCACGGTTATCTTTTGTCCTCTATCCGTCCCGCCTATCTTCCCGGTATTCAGAATGAAACATTGTATATCAGGATTATTCCTCAGGATGTTAAGAAAGATATTGCCCTCCTTTTCTTTTGAACCCACTATGAAGGGATTGGTGCCAACAACTCTCAGTTGCTTACCCGCCTGGGTAGGGTCACCGGCTGATGTCTCCACTGACTCGCCCAACATAAAGGCGGCCGCTGCCCCCTCCGGGGTAAGGCGCACTACGGGAGGAAGGACATCATAGCGTCTGTTAATAAATATTATAAAGTCGACCTTTTCCAGGTCAATCTCGTCGTCAGTAAAAGCGATGTCCCGTCTTTTGACCATTGCCCGGCCGTTGGAGGTCAATGTAGTATCAAAGAAATCTACCTTGCCTGTTTCCGGCTCCACCCAGACATTTTCCAGTATTGCCCGGGGGCTTATTGCTGCCGCATATAGAAGGGGCTGTGAGTTGGGGTCCAGACCTTCTGTCTTCATATAGAAGGACTCCTCAGTGCCGACAGCACTACCATCAGACTTCAGTATTACCACATCATCCTGGCGAATCACTACCCTCTCTGGGTAATGTAGCCAGTGAGGATGGCAGGAAAGGGTGGTCTTGCCGGTGCCACTGAGACCAAAGAGGAGAAAGCCAAAATCCCTCAATTTGCCATCCTGGAACACTCGCATAATCTTACTAGCTGCGTGGAGACCAAGGTTTCCTTGCTGCTTAGCCCAGTGCATCACTTGGCGAAGCATTGCCTTCTTGTTCTCACCTTTGTAATCACTTCCCAGAATCAGGGTTAGCCCTGACTCCGGAAAAACAAGGGTCTTCTTTTCCGGCCATTCGGCAACCGTAATGGTAATAAAGTCAGGCTTGCCCCCCTCCGGAGGGAACAATGTATTGCCCCACATTAGCGGTATCCGAGAATACTCGGCAGTAAAATACACACGGCAATTTCTTTTAAAGCCCGGGGTGTGGCACATCACCCTATCAAGCTTTATCATCTCTTTAGTTCTCAAATATTCCAAAACTTTGTGGACAAGCTGAGTATCTTCTGGGTCAAGTTCACCCATCACTACCTCAGTAAACTTGGCAATCCTATTCCGCACGGCGGTAACCACCGAAAGGTTGCCGAACTCGGTTATAATTCCACCCTGTTCCAGTGCCCACTCCCTGAGTTTCTCCTCGGAGGGATTATCAATTATCCTTTTTGGCTGAAACTCTTCAGCAAAAATATCCTGCATCCCCCTACTCCTAAAAATAGTCAGATTGGCTAGTTTCTAATATAATACTTCATCTCACCACTGAATATCAATTAAATACCAATGTGTGGTACAGATTGTTTATTAACCTCACCCCCTTTATCCCCCTCTCCTTAAAAGGAGAGGGGGAAGAGACTTTAGAGAGGGGCGAAGCCCCTCTCTTACCTACACTCCCCCTTCCCTTAGCAAGGGAAGGGGGTCAGGGGGATAGGTTGCTAAACGACCTCAAGCAGAGGTTATCTATCAAGGAAAGTCTGAAGGGGCGGAGACGCTCCCTAATCACTAAATACCAAAACATGTGTTACAATGGGCTGATGATTCGCAAATGCCTGCCGGATGATATAGACAGGGTATATTTTATTATCAATGAGGCAGCCAAAGCCTATGAGGGCGCCATACCCGACGACTGCTATCATCAGCCCTATATGCCTATAGATGAGCTTGAGCGGGAAATGAAGCGCATGACCTTCTTCGGCTGGGAGGCAAAAGATGGAGAGCTGGTTGGGGTAATCGGGTTTGAACCGATTAAAGATGTTACCCTCATCCGCCATGCCTATGTATTACCCCAATGGCAGAAACAGGGGATAGGTAGTAAGCTCCTAAATCACCTTAAGGGTCTGGTTACTACTTCCCGCTTGCTGGTAGGGACCTGGGCTGATACTGGCTGGGCAATTGACTTCTATAAAAGGCGGGGTTTTAATCTATTGCCTGATAAGGATGAGCTCCTAAAAACCTACTGGGACATCCCTCAGCGCCAGATAGAAACCTCAGTGGTTTTGGGGATGAAGGTGGGGCGTTAGTTACTAACAAGACGTCGGAAACGCCATTCGCATTTTTTTAATACCGGGATTTCATTCCTTAAGAGGGTTAATGCCCCACAACGATAGTCTGGATTCACAGTATGTTCGAAGCTGCGAATAGTACCCTCGAAGATGATCATTGCCAGCTTCTAACAACTGTTTCTCTTGGCTGACAACGAAATCGTAGGCAATGCTGACCAGCTGTGAAGTAATTCCCTCTTGCAAAGATCTAACACCTTCACCCATGAAGTCAAGGATAGGTTTACCAGCGGTGTCTGTTGTTATGAGTTTCCTGCAATTGTTAATGTTGACTAAGGTATGCTTGCTATCTATATCATTCAAGCATCTCTTTTGTACATCGTCGAGATGATTCAATAGCCCTTCACCTACAACAACGCATGGGTATTTAGCCTCTACGCTTTCGAGTTCATATGCTCGCACGGTTACAGGACCATACACTTCTTGTTTGTCGACCTCTGTTCCCAAATGGATCTCTACACCGCCTCGAAAGGGTTTCCTCATACCTAGGGCCCACACTAACAGTGCGCATATCCCATAGAGACACGAGTAAATATCACCGATGTGCACTCCGGGTCGAGCTTCATACCAGCAGGGGACTGTCATAATGTACGAGTCAGAAAAGCCTCGATGCCAGATAATGCTCTGTTTTCGCTGTTCTGCCCATGCTCGTTGCTCGGGAGTCAGTCGGTCAAGAAGCCCAGTCGGCTTTGCCGCTGCGTTGAAGTAATCATTGAACTGCTTTCTAAGCTGCTTAATATATTCCGATGTATCTACAAGAACACTTACAATGTGCTTTTTTTCCGCGTCATTTCGGGGCAGTGATAAAAGCTGCTTCAATTTGTCCCGTTGTCCTACAACGTCAATGAATGCAACGAAGTAATAGCCAATATCGATAGTTTCTGTCATATTACCGCCTAACGCCTGAGATTACCGGCCGCAAGTGTGATATGCCGAACTATACTTGGCGTAACCGAATCAATTCAAAGATGATTATACCATTTGGATTATCTTTACAAAATACTTAGCACTAGATGTTAGAAATTAGTATCTAATAGCACAACTCAAAGCTAAATATAGAAACAGATAATACAAGACAATAGTTAAAATTACGAAGCGGTGCCTCTGGTTTTTGACTCTTAATCAGAAGCAAAACAAGTAAGTAAATTTGCTAACACTTTGCTAACGGAAGAAATATAACAAGGCAACACTAGACGGTATCCCAGCCCTTAATCAGTTACCTCCCCCCACACCCCACCCCGGTTGAAAAGTTCCACCAGCTTTATCGGCAGCAGTTGATTGGTTAAATCCTTATTGCTTTTAGTATATACCTTTATGTAGTTATCGGTGTGACCAGACCAGAGTCCATTACCAGACCGCTTCTCCCATAATACCGGCATAACTTTGCCTAGGAATTGTTGGCTGAAGTTTTGGGCGCTTTCTCTGGCTAAAGCCAGCATCCTCTGGCTTCGCTGCTTTTTAACCTGAATCCCTATCTGCTGTGGCATCTGGGCAGCTTGAGTTTCCTGGCGGGGCGAGTAAGGAAAGACATGAATTCGGGCAAACTCAAGCTTCTGGCAAAGCTCATAGCTCTGCTCAAACTCTGCTGAAGTCTCACCGGGGAAGCCGACAATAATATCGGTGGTAATAGCCGCCTCTGGCACTAGAGCCCGAATTAGAGATACCGATTGCTGATAATCACTAATGGAATAGCGCCGCTTCATCCGGTTGAGCACCTCGTCACTACCACTCTGCAAAGACAGGTGAAAATGGCGACATAGCCTGTTATCACGCCATAACTCAATAAGCTCCGCGGAGATTTCCTGGGGTTGGAGGGAGGAAAGCCTCAACCTGGTTACATCAGTCTCAGCCAAGATATGCTCCAGTAGTTCCCTTAGATTAATTCCATTATAGCTATAGGAGCCAATCTCGGTTCCAGTTAACACCACCTCTTTATAGCCGTTAGTAATCCGGTGCCCGACCTCAGCCACAACCTGGTCAACGGGCAGGCTCTTCTCCCTGCCCCGCACCAGGGGGACAATGCAATAGGAACAAAAGCTATTACAGCCATCCTGAACCTTGATGAAGGCACGAGTCCTGAAACCAGTATGACGGCGGCTCGTTGAATCCCTTTGAACAGAGAGCGGACGGCTTAGGCGACCAGTTTCCTCTAGTAATTGTACTAGATGTAGTTTTTGCTCATTGCCCAAAACAAGGTCAACCCTCTCAATCTGAGTTAGCTCCTGGGGCACTCGCTCAGCATAGCAACCAGTGGCAATAATCAGGGCATCAGGATTTCGCCCATGTGCCAGTCTGAGCAGATGGCGAGATTTACGGTCGGCAATATGAGTAACTGTGCAGGTGTTGAGTATATAGACATCAGCCTCATTAGCCGGAGATACCAGCTTATACCCTGCCTCAGCAAACTGCTTGGCTAAAAGCTCGGTCTCAGCTTGATTGAGCTTGCAACCTAAGACATCTAAGGCAACCCTTATGATTTCATGCCCTTTACCCATCACACCAACCCCAATTTGGCTTTTTCTATTAACCCTATCCCCTTTATCCCCTTCCCCTTAATAAGGGGAAGGGGAAGATGTTTTAGAGGGGCGAAGCCCCTCTAAAACTCCCTCGATTACTACATGGGGCTTGGTTCTCTCAATCTACCCTTAATAAAAAACCCTCATTCTTAGATTGACTATCCGACTACACGGGCATTATACTTTCCATATTCTCAGTCGGTCAAACTGAGCCGGAGCACAATTTAAGGAGGTGGCATGGATTATCAGAGTGTTCTCGTAGAGCGAGAGGAGCACGTAGGAAGCCTCACCCTTAATCGCCCCCAGAAGCTCAACATACTGAATATACAACTCGCCAAGGAAATTAATAGTGCCCTGCTGGAACTAGAAGCGGATAGCGATGTATATGTCATAATTATTAAAGGGGCTGGTCGTGCCTTCTGCGCTGGCATTGATGTTAAAGAGTTCCCTAACAAGACCGCCCTTGAATATCACACTCAACTTCCAGTCTTCGACCTGTTTATGAGGACTATCGCCACTATGACCAAACCGGTTATTGCTCAAGTGCATGGCTATGCTACTGCTGACGGGTGCGGGTTGGTAGCCGCCTGCGACCTGGCAGTAGCTAGTGATGACACCTTTTTCGGTACTACAGCTATAAATGTTGGGCTGTTCTGTCTGGGACCATCGGCACCACTGTCCCGCTGCGTAGGTAGGAAAAAGAGTCTGGAAATGCTATTCACTGGTGACCTGATTGATGCCCAAGAGGCTTACAGAATAGGATTAGTAAACAAGATTGTTCCCAGGGATAAACTTGAATCAGCAACGATGGAGCTGGCGCAGAAGATTGCTAGTAAATCTCCTATTGCCATCCAGATAGGTAAGCAAGCCTTCTACACTATGTCAGACCTGGAATATAGCAAGGCGCTTAAGTATTTGGCAGAGATGATGGCTATTCTGGCAACTACTGAAGATACCAAAGAAGGAATTAGCGCCTTCCTACAAAAGAGAACCCCACAGTGGAAGAAACACTAAATAAACAGGCTTCGATGCCTTGCCAAGTCAGAATGGTTTAGGCTATCCTTGCCAATAAGCTTAAAATGTGGTAAAAATATAAAGCTAATCTTTACCCTCAGGTTTTAATATTATGTCAAGTATAAATAACCAAAGGTCGTTTTAGAGGTGGTAGCCTGAAGGGACAAAGCTCTATCAAAAGTAATCTCCCCTTCCTCCAAAAGTGGGGGGACATAGGGGGTGAGGTTGATAAACAACACTAATAACAGGGTTGTGGTTACTGGCATAGGTATTCTGTGCCCGCTTGGTCTGGATACCTCTACTACCTGGGAAGGTCTTATTGCCGGGAAGTCTGGCATTGACTACATTACCCTATTTGACCCTGAGCCCCTTGATACCAAGTTTGCTGGCGAAGTAAAGGGATTTGAGCCCACCGATTATATCAGCCGCAAGGATGCCCACCGCATGGACCGCTTTGCTCAACTGGCAGTTGCCGCCAGCCAGCAAGCAATGGAACAGGCTGGTTTAAAAATTAACTCTAGCAACCAGGACAGCATCGGTGTCGTAGTTGGCAGTGGGATTGGTGGGCTAACTACCCTATTTGAACAAATCAAAGTGCTATTAGACAAGGGGCCAGATAGAGTGAACCCATTTCTAGTCCCAATGATGATAACCGACATGGCTGCAGCCCAGGCATCAATTGCGCTGGGATTGAAAGGGCCAAATCTCTGCATCACGTCAGCTTGCTCCAGTGGCTCAGATGCTATAGGCGCTGCTTATGAACTTATCAAGCGTGGTGATACCCAAGCAATGATAGCCGGCGGCAGTGAGTCAATAATCAACCCAATAGGTATTGCCTCCTTCAATGCTCTCAACGCTATTTCAACAAGAAACAGCGAACCACAACTAGCCTCTCGCCCCTTCGATGCTGAACGCAGTGGTTTTGTCATTGGTGAAGGAGCTGGCATCCTTGTCTTGGAAAACCTCGCCTATGCCCAAAAACGGGGAGCTAACATCCTGGCTGAAGTTATCGCCTATGGGGCCAGTGCCGACGCTTACCACATCACGCAGCCAATTGAAACTGGGGAAGGGGCGGCTAGGGCTATGCAAGTGGCACTTAATAAGGCGGGGCTAGCTACTACCGAAGTTGATTATATCAATGCTCATGGCACATCTACGGTACTAAACGACAAAATGGAGACCAAAGCGATAAAGACCGTGTTTGGCGACCACGCCTACAACATCCCTATAAGCTCCACCAAGTCAATGATGGGGCATCTGATAGGGGGTGCCGGTGCTGTTGAGGCAGCAATATGTATCATGGCCATTCAGCACGGAATAATACCGCCAACGATAAACCTTACCCACCCCGACCCTGAATGCGATTTAGATTATGTGCCTAATGTAGCTCGCCGAGTAGAGGTTACCACTGCTCTGTCTAATTCCTTTGGCTTTGGTGGTCATAATTCAGTTCTGATATTTCGGCGATATTGCGAGGCATAAGTTTGAACCATCGTCGTTGGAATCTTCTGCCATCGGTTCCAGACAAACACTTGGTTAACACTTCTGGCTTTCCTCCGCTAATAGCTCAGCTCCTGTATAATCGCGGTCTCACTGAACCTTCCCAGCTAGAATCATTCATGGCTGCTGATGAACGTTTATCAGGTAACCCCTTCCTGTTGCCTGATATGCAACAGGCGGTAGCCAGAATTTACCGGGCTCTGCTTTCCGGTGAAAACATTGCTATCTATGGAGACTTTGATGTTGATGGCATTACCGCTACTGCCCTGCTCGTCCAGGGGCTAACAAGCCTTGGCGGCAAGGTCATCCCCTATATACCTCATCGCCTGACAGAGGGTTACGGACTTAAAACAACCGCCCTAGAAAATCTTCACCGGCAAGGCATTAGCCTAGTTATTACTGTTGATTGCGGAATTACTGACCTACCCCAGGTTAAGAAGGCAAGAAGGATGGGACTTGATATAATTATTACTGACCATCATACCCCCTTACCCGAAATCCCCCCCGCCATAGCTGTGGTCAACCCCAAGCGAACTGATTCAATTTACCCCTTCTCTGAGCTAACTGGTGTCGGGGTAGCCCTCAAGCTCCTTCAAGCTCTGTTTCAGGGTGTAGGCAGAGAGAAGCAGCCAGATGAACTAATAGACCTGGTAGCCCTGGGAACTGTAGCCGATATGGCACCTCTGCTGGGGGAAAATCGGTATCTGGTTAAGCAAGGGCTGAAGCTAATTAACGCCGCTCCCCGCCTCGGCATCAAAGAAATGATAATCCAGACTGGATTAAACATTGGCAGTCTTGACACAGAAAGCATATCCTGGGTCATAGCCCCGCGGCTAAATGCTGCCGGCAGATTAGCGCACGCCATGACCAGCTACAGATTACTGATGACAGACTCACCACAAGAGGCAAGCCAGCTAACTATATGGCTAGAAGGGAAAAATGCGGAACGGCAAAAACTAACCACCAAGGTCTTAACCAAGGCTAGAGAGCAGATATTAGCTCAGGGAGTTTTACCACTATTACTAGCTACCGATAAGGACTATCCAGTTGGCATCATCGGGTTGGTAGCCAGTAGGCTATCAGAGGAATTCTACCGCCCGGCTATTATTATCAAAACTGGCGATTTGATAAGTAGCGGTAGTTGCCGCAGCATTCCTGAGTTTAATATCATCCTTGCCATGAACCAGTGTAGCAGCCTGCTATCTCACTTTGGTGGACACTCACAAGCAGCCGGTTTTACTCTACCTACTAAGAATTTGACTCAGTTCAAGCAGCGTCTTTCCCAGCTGGCCACTACCCAGCTAGCCGGGGTTGACCTTCGTCCTCAACTGGATATTGATGCTGAGGTTACCCTGCCTGAGCTCGGTGGGGATACCTTCCAAACAGCTCAACAGCTAGCTCCCTTTGGTCGTGGTAATCCAGTTCCTACCTTCATCAGCCGCGGGGTAGAGGTTGTTGACTGCCGCACTATGGGCAATAATGGTGAGCACCTGAGAATAAAACTAAAGCAGGGCGGTAGTGTATGGGACGGGGTAGCCTTCAGACTGGGCAACTATCTGGCTGAGGTATCTTCTCACCTTGATATTGTCTATAACCTAGAAATAGACCGATGGAGTGGAGAGGAAAGGCTAAGGCTTAATATCCTAGACTTTGCCCCGGGTAGGTAGGATATTAGTCTTCTAGCTTTAAAGGGCCTACTTTTTCGATTTTCAGCCTTGTTTCATCGCCCACTTTGAGCACGAAGAAGGCTTTCTGAGTTTCTTTTTCCTCCCTATCAAACGGAGCAGAGCATCCGTTTTGGATTTTCAACCATAATTATATTTATCTGTGCTTGGGTCAAGCTTCTTTTCAGCATCATGGGTACTACATAATTAGAAATGTGAGCGTATCCCCAGCCACCATAGCAGACGCGCCTTGACTTTAGGGCGATATCATGAGAGATAAGAATTTGGTTAAGGTATCCTTCATCAATGAGTTGCCTAATTTCATAAACGCGTTGTGTGTCATTCGGTAGATCTAGCAAGTCAGCTGTCCAGTACAAAGGAAAGTGCCCTTCATACCCCCAACAGTCATATTCAATGAAACAACCTGTTTTTGCCAATTCACAGCGTCTGCTGTGGTCGCGGATGCGGGCATCAATGTGGCTCATAATGACGCGGCTCAGATCAGCCCCGGCGTCATCCAGTATTTCAACTATTTCCAACGGCGCTTCCGTTTTACGTCCTGGGTGTATGTTTATCGAGGCACCAGTGAGTTGCTGGGCATGGGCAGCGGCGCGCATGACTTTCCTTTCATTGTCCTGCAATGGCCAGGAACCACCTATTTCACCGATAATCCCGGCGCATATTCCACTATCGCCAACGCCGATTGTTATATCTCGAACGATTTCCTCAGTAATCTCCTCCTCAGTTTTGGAGGACATCTCTGGACTGTGGGATGGCGTTGTATAGTATCCTGCTCCCATAATCACATTGAGACCGGTAGTCCGGGAGATACGTGCCAGCGCTTTGGGGTCGCGACCAATACCAATATTGGTAACATCGACAATTGTGTTACCTCCAGCTTTTTTAAAGAGCATGACCTCATCAATAGCTTCTTGCTCGTCCAATAGCCGCAAGTTATCTAAATTTTCGACAGGGTGGTAGCGAAGCCAACTGAGGTTTTCCATACCGACCGGTTTGTCGGCTAAACCCCTGTTAGTAGCTCCACTTGGTTCAACATACACAGCTTTGAAATCACTGACCAAGTGCTCGTGGGGGAGTGTAACTCCCAGATCTTTACCTTCGACCAGCCCCAACACAGTTTGAGCTTTGCCAGCAAACTTTGATATCTGCATATTTTTCTTTAATCTC
>SDBU01006621.1_pt1 | contig 13560 bp, 10 predicted proteins | sample 2277071 | NCBI WGS metagenome assembly SDBU01 (sample SAMN10397929, study PRJNA504765) | marine sediment metagenome | isolation source: marine sediment core GS08_GC12, 126 cmbsf | place: Arctic Ocean: Gakkel Ridge, Loki's castle | collected 2008
CTGCCTACAACGACATTCGTCTCTATCTTGACGCCGAGTTTTTTGAGTGCATCAATCTCAGCGTAAACCAACATTCCGCCGAACCTACCGAGCACGTTGTTACCTTGACGGTCACCGACGATGAAAATTATACCGACGCTTCTGTGTTTGATCTGGAGCAGGTTATTGTATTGACTGAGCCGATATTGGACGGTGATCCTAATCGCCAGGTGATTCATTTGGGGTTGAAGAACTGTATTGCCCGTGCGTTGGAGCATAATCTTGATATTCGAATCGAAAGTTTGAGTCCTGAGATTCGTATGGAAGAGATCACGATGGCCCAGGCGCGGATCATCCTGGGAACCGCTTCCGCAGGCGCGGTGGCCGATCTGGCGAGATTCTTGGCCGCAGGACAACTGGGAGAGGGACTGCACGCGATTCGGGACGCCCTCGATGAGGGCACCGACGTCCACCAATTGGCCAGCCAATTGGTGGAGTACTTGAGAAAGGTCATGCTGGTTCACGTATCCCCCGGTGACGGGCCACTGGACGTGACCGTGGAGGAACTGGACGGCATGCGGGAGATCGCCCAGCGGGCGTCCAGACCCTGGTTGCTGCAGGCGCTACGGCGCTTCAACGACCTGGAGTTCGAACTGAAAACCAGCCTAGAGCCCCAGTTGTCGCTGGAACTGGCCTTCCTAGAATCGGCGCTTTCCGCGGAGGAGCAAGGGAAACAGGGGAATCCATTTCCCAGCAGAAGCCACACCCCAGCTCGAAAGGAGCCCGGGGCTCCCAGGACGAAGGCGCCAAAGCCTGCCCCACCTGAAGTCGCACCTCCCAAAGAAAGCGAAGTGGAGCCGGCCGCCGCATCCGACACCGATTCGAACGGCCACCGAGAGGCCAAGCGAGAAGCCGCCGATTCGGAACCTCCAGTCGCCGCAACCCCGGCGAAGGAAGAGGACGAGAACTCCACCCCGGTCGAATCGAGAGCCCCTGAGGCAAAGCCGCCAAAGCCTACCCCGACCAAGGCCGTATCCCCTGGGGAAAGCAAAGCGGAGCCGGACCTGGCCACACCCGGCGCCGATCCGGAACCTCAGGTCGCCGCGCCCTCGACCGAGGGAGAAGATGACGACGGAGTCTCACAGGTGAAGGAAAAGTGGCCGATGGTCTTGCAAGCCGTGCGTTCCCTGAGCCGCTCGGTGGAGGCGATCCTGCGCGACTGCGAGCCGATGAGATCCGAGGGGGAAGTGATCGTGCTCGGGTTCTCGTACGATTTTCACAAGAAGAGAATGGAGAACTCCGAACATAAATCCTTCATTGAAGAAACTTTGAGCGAGCTGCTGGGGAGGCCCTGCATCGTCCGATTCGAGCTGCTGAACAAGGAGGAGCCGGATCCTCAACCCACAGGCTCCCTCCAGCCGCAAATCTTGGAGGACCCCCTTGTACAGGAGGCGGTGGGCCACCTGGGCGCCCAAGTGGTGGCGGTGAGGCCCAACAAGAAATCACCCGCCCGGGCAGAGCCATCCGATTCCGATGATCGCGCTGAGGGATCAACCCCCGATTCGGGCGACTCAGGAACTTCCGAACAGGAGGATGAAAAACTATGAGCAAAGGAAAAGGCAGGATGGGAAGAGCCGCTCCAAGTGGCGCCTCTTTACGCAAGCAGGTTGAGGAAATGCAGGCCAAGCTGGTAGAGGCACAGCAAGCCTTGGAAAGCCAGAGCATCGCCGGCACCGCAGGAGGCGGAGCGGTCACCATCGTGATGACCGGGCACCAGAAGGTAGAATCGGTCACCATCGACCCCGAGGTGGTGGACCCCGAAGATGTGGAGATGCTCCAGGACCTGATCCTGGTGGCGGTGAACGATGCAGTGGACAAATCTCATGAACTGGCATCCAAGAGTATGGGTGGAGTCACCGGCGGGTTGAATATCCCAGGCCTCTTCTGATGAAACACCGCGTGCAGTCGAAATAAGTTACATAATAAGGAGAGCATCTTTGACTCAAAGCTTACCGATCCCGGTCAGCCGCCTCATCGACGAGTTACAGAAGCTGCCCGGAATCGGTCCCAAAACGGCTCAACGCTTAACCTTTCATCTACTGAGACTCCCCAAGGAAAGTGCCGAGAATCTCTCGTCTGCCATTCGTGATATCAAAGAACGGATCATTCTCTGCTCCACCTGTTTCAACATCACCGAGCAGGACCCCTGTCCCATCTGCAGCGCCGCCGATCGCGATCTTTCCATAATATGCGTCGTGGAGGAGCCCCTGGACGTCCAGGCCATCGAGCGGACCAGGGCGTTCCGGGGAAGATACCACGTCCTCCACGGGACCATATCGCCCGTGGATGGGATAGGGCCCGAAGATCTGCGGATCGCGGAACTGCTGGATCGCCTGCGCAAAGAGCCGGTGAAAGAGCTCCTCTTGGCCACCAACCCTAACCTCGAAGGCGAGGCCACCGCCATGTACTTGACTCGCCAAATCTCCCCCCTGGGCATCCGGATCACCGGCCTTGCGCGAGGCCTCCCCGTGGGAGGCGACCTGGAGTATGCCGACGAGTTAACTCTGGGGCGCGCCTTGGAGGGGCGCCGGGAACTTTAGCTCCACAACTCCCTCAGATCCGCCCCCCTCCCCAAAAGGGCTCAGCCAGTCCGCGGCACATGCCCAGCGCCGGCCAACATATTTGACATAGTCCTATGTTCGCCTTAAAATCGGACGAATATCGCCAGAGAGGATTTCAACGGAGCGGAAATCCCACATGAGAAGCACCCGAATCAGAGAGGCTTTCCTGCGTTTCTTCGAGTCCAAAGGGCACCGGATTGTCCACAGCTCCTCCCTCATACCCGAGGGAGACCCCACCCTGCTGTTCACCAATGCGGGGATGGTGCAGTTCAAGGATGTGTTCCTGGGTCTGGAGAGCCGAGACTATCGGCGGGCCACCACTTCCCAGAAGTGTATGCGCGTCAGCGGCAAGCACAACGACCTGGAGAGCGTAGGGCCTTCGCCCTTCCATCATACTTTCTTCGAGATGCTGGGCAACTTCTCCTTCGGCGACTATTTCAAGCGGGAGGCGATCTCCTACGCTTGGGAGTTTCTCACCGAGAACCTGGGACTGCCTCAGGAACGCCTGTGCCCCACCGTCTATGTGGACGACGATGAGGCCTTCGCCCTCTGGCAGGAGATCGCCGGCGTCTCAGCCCATCGAATCGCCCGGCTGGGCAAGAAGGACAACTATTGGGCCATGGGTGACACCGGGCCCTGCGGTCCCTGTTCCGAGGTGATCTACGATCGGGGCGAGGACTTCGGTTGTGGGCAGCCGACTTGCGATGTCACCTGCGACTGCGGCAGATGGTTGGAGCTCTGGAACCTGGTCTTCATGCAGTACGAGAACGATGCCCAGGGCAATACCACCCCCCTGCCACGCCCCAGCATCGACACCGGCATGGGCCTGGAGCGGATAGCCACGGTGATGCAAAGGGTGGCCGACAATTACCGGACCGATCTCTTCGCTCCCATCATGGAGTGCACGCGAGAGATGTTGGAGCACTCTCCTGATGAGATGACAGAGAATATCGTCTCCTATCGGGTCATCGCCGACCACAGCCGTGCTCTCGCCTTCCTGCTCGGCGATGGGGTAGTCCCCGACAACGTGGGCCGCGGCTCGATCCTCAGACGTATCCTGCGCCGGGCAGCTCGCCACGGTATGATGCTCGGCTTCGACCGACCCTTCCTCGCCGAAACGACCCAGGCGGTGATAGATATCATGGGCTCCCACTACGTCGAGTTGAAGGGCCGTGCCGACTTCATCTTCCAAGTTATAACCAAGGAAGAGGAGAGCTTCCATCGCACGCTCAGCGCAAGCGCCGAGCGCCTCCAAATGGTCCTGGCTGAACTTCAGGGCGAAAAGTCGCGAGTGTTGCCGGGAGACAAGGCCTTCTGGCTCTACGAGACCCACGGAGTCCCCCTTGACCTGATGCAGGAGATGTTGGATGACCTGGGTTGGACAGTTGATAGGGAGGAGTTCGAGACGGCCCAGCGAAGCCACCAAGAGGCCTCCAGGAGCGATGCGCTGCCCGACCCCATGGCTGCTTTTCGACAGATGGACCTGCCCGCCAGCACTTTCGAGGGTTACGAGAGCCTGACCACCGAGTCCACGATTGAGGCCATGGTCAGCAGACCGAGTCCCGACTCGATACCCGAGAGCAAGGTTGATGTCGTTGGCGAAGGAAAGTCAGTCGCCATAGTCCTGGACCGGACCTCCTTCTACGCGGAGAAGGGTGGACAGGTCGGGGACACGGGAGTCATCACCGGCCTCGACGGTCAAGTCGTCGTGGTGGAAGACACTCAGGAGCCCGCGCCCTCGGTGATCGTCCACCTGGGAAAGGTGGAGCGAGGCCAATTCCATGTGGGAGACCGTGTGGAGGCCTCAGTGGACGCCCAGCGGCGGCTGGACATAGCACGAAACCACACGGCAACTCACCTGTTGCACAAGTCCCTGCGCGCCGTCCTGGGAGAGCATGCCCGACAGGCAGGCTCCCGGGTGGGACCCGACGGGCTCCGCTTCGACTTCACCCACCTCACCGCTTTGAGCAGCCAGGAAGTCCAGGAGGTTCAGCATCTGGTCAACGAGGACATACGAGCCAACCTGCCCGTCACCGCCAAGCCGATGGAGTACCAGGAGGCGCTAGACAGAGGCGCCGTCGCCCTCTTCGGGGAAAAATACGGCGACCGGGTGCGCATGGTGAGCGCGGGAGATAGTAATCATGAGCTGTGTGGAGGCACCCATCTTCGCTCCACCGGACAGATCGGCTTTTCCCACATCCTGAGCGAATCCAGCATCGGCTCGGGGTTGCGCAGAATAGAAGCGGTAACGGGACGAGGCGCGGAGGAATTTATTAGAGAGCGATTCTACCTCTTGGAAAAAGTCGCCGACGTTCTTCAAACCCCACCGGAGAGGCTCGAGGAGCGCGCCTTGGCTCTCAGGGCACAGATCCAGGAACAGGAGAAGGAGATCAGCCAGCTTCGGTCGAGGATCGCCCATCAGGCCGTCACCTCCTCGCTGCGCCAGGTTCAGGAAGTGGACGGCATCAAGCTGCTGGCTCTGCGCGTGGAAGCGCCGGACATGGAAGCGCTTCGATCCATGGGCGACCGCTACCGGGACAAGATCGGCTCGGGCGTCATCGTCCTCGGAGCTCTCATCAAGTCCAAGCCAAACTTCTTGGCCATGGTCACCCCGGATCTGGTGGCCCGGGGCCTCAGCGCCGATCACCTGATCAAGGAGGTGGCCAAGGTCGCCGGCGGCGGCGGGGGCGGCCGGCCGACCCTGGCCCAAGCCGGCGGAAAGGACGCCTCGAAGCTCGATGATGCCCTTCTTAAGGCTCGGGAGTGGCTCGGAGCGCACATCGACGCCGGAACCGATTGACAGACGGAGAGGGTAAGCCGTGAGGCAGATAATTCATCTGGAACCCCAGGACAGCATCGCCACGGTGCGAGACAAGGTGGAACGCGCCCAGGCCAAGGAAGTGCTGCTGGTCGTGCCCAATAAATGCGAGTCCCTGCGCAGCCTGGTAAACCTCAAACTCTTGAGGCGCTACGCGGATTACCAGGCGGCTCAAATCGGCCTGGTCGTCAGGGACGGTGAGATCAGAACGTTGGCGAAGGAGGTGGGCATCCCCGTCTTCTTCTCGGTGAATCAAGGGCGCAGGGCGAAGATGAAGCGAACCAAGCCCAAGCCCTTGCTTCGGGGCGCGGACCCCGTAGCCCTCGCCCGCAAAGCGCGTGAGAAGCGAATACGGTTGCGAGTGCCCGGTCGAGGTTTCGACTGGATGGGCTTGGTGGTCGGCCTGGCGGTGATCGTCTTCGTGGTGCTCGCCCTGGGTGTGGGCTCCCTCCTCATCCTGCCGGGAGCCGAGATCACCCTGGTGCCTCGAACGGAGGTGGTTTCCGGCGCCTACCCGGTCAAGGCGAATCCCAACATCGATGAGATCGATTACGTTAGCAGCGAGATCCCCGCGCGGATCGTGGAGATCCAGTTGGAGGAGACCGGGCAAACCGCAACCACCGCTCGCAAGGACGTTCCCGAGGCCCGCGCCACCGGCACCGTCATCTTCAGCAATCGGCGAAGCGAAGAAACCTTGGTGCCCCAAGGCACGGTGGTCAGCACCAGCTCCGGGACCACCGTCCGGTTTCACACCATACTGGATCTAACGCTTCCCCCCAACGGGAGGGGAGAGGTGGGAATCGTGGCCCTCGAACCCGGGCCCAACGGAAACGTGAGCGCCTGGCAGATCAACGTAGTAGAGGGGGGGTTGGCATTCCAAGTGGACTTCCGCAACGACGCTCCCACCAAGGGAGGAGGCGCCAAGCAGGTGGGCTACGTCACGGCGGAGGATAAAAATCGACTGTACGAATCGCTCCTGCAACGGGTGAGGCAGGAGGGCTACGCGCAGATCGGCAAGGAGCTTACGGAAGGGGAATTCGTCCCCCCGGAATCGCTGATCGTCCAGGTGTTGAGCGAGACCTACGACAGAAACGTGGGTGACCCGGCGGACGTGTTGAATCTCTCCATGCGAGCCAAAGTCAGCGGGACCACCATCTCGACCGATGACGCCAGGAAGCTCGCCAGCCGACTCATCCAGTTCCAGGTCCCGGAAGGACATGAGTTGATACCCGACAGCCTGGTCTTTCAGCAAGGGGAAGTGCTCCAGATCGAAGGCAGGACAGCCCACTTCTCCATGCAGGTTGCGGGGACGACCATGGCCGAGATCGACGAAGATGAGATCAAGGGAACGCTGCGAGGCAGCCCCATCGATGATGCGCGCCGGTATCTCTTGGAGAACCTCGAGTTGAACGCCGACCCGGCCGTGGCCGTCGCCCCCAACTGGTTGAATCGAATCCCTTGGTTTCCCTTCCGAATCAGCTTGCACGTGTTGACGGGATAAGCCCGATGCGAACGCTGGGCGTGGATCCTGGCGAGAAGCGAATCGGCCTGGCCGTCAGCGATGAGAAGGGGATCCTGGCGAGGCCTCTTCGCATCCTGGAGCGAAGGAGCTGGGAGAAGGACGTGGTTGAACTTCGATCCATCGTGGACGAGCTTCAAATCGAGCGCATCGTGATCGGGTATCCCGTGAACATGAACGGCTCGGAAGGCCCTCAGGCTCGCCGGGCGAAGCGGCTAGCCGAAAGAGTTCGAGAGCATATCCCCGTGCCTATCGTCCTGTGCGACGAGCGACTGTCCACCAAGACCGCTCTGGACATCAGGAAGACCACAGGAAAGCGAAGAGGGCGAAAGCGGGATCGAATCGACGCCGTGGCCGCCGCCGTCATCCTCCAAAGCTATCTCGATTCCGAAAGGGCGAAATGAACCGAAAATTGGTGGTTCAAGGTCTGGTCTTCATCGTGGTCATCGGAGTGCTGATTGGAGCCGCAATCGGCCTCTACCGTTTCGCCACACAACCCCTCGCCACCGCCAGCGCGCCGGTGGAGCTCGCAACGGAGGTCTCGCCGCCCACAGAAGCGGCCGAGGTGCCCGGTTCCATGGAGCAAATGGCCTTGAAGCTCTATCTCGACTTCCGAAAAGCGGACGTAGATAAGCCCGCCAGCGACGACCCCACCCTGGTAGACTTCAGCATCGAGCCCGGGGACACCGCCCAGACCGTCGCCAGCCGCCTGAAGAGACTGGGGCTGATCTCCGACCCCGAGCTGTTCCGCTACTTGATACGATACCGGGACCTGGACGGAAGCCTGGAGGTGGGGGATTACCAATTGGCCGCCAACATGACCATGGATGAGATCATCCAGCACCTTCTGCACGGGCGCTCGAAGGAACGCGTAGTGACCGTGCCAGAGGGTCTTCGGATGGAGGAGATCTCAGAGCTGCTGGTCCAGACAGAGATCGTCGATGCCGACCAGTTCCTGACCCTGGCTCGCGAAGGGAGATTCGACTACCCATTCCTGAAAGACCGTCCTCCCGACGCTCCCACTTCCCTGGAGGGCTTCCTCTTTCCCGACACCTACCGAGTCCCGCTGGACTACGACGCAGCGGCGGTAATCGATCTCATGCTGCAGAACTTCGACCGTCAATTCACCTCCGACCTGCGCGATCGGGCCGCCGCCCAGGGTATGAGCATCTACGAGGTCGTCACCTACGCGTCCATCGTGGAGCGCGAGGCCGTGATCCCAGACGAGCGGCCCACCATTGCAGCGGTGTACCTCAACCGCATCAAGCAAGGCATGTACTTGCAATCGGATCCCACGGCCCAATACGCCCTGGGATACCAAGCGGGGACGGGACAGTGGTGGAAGATCCCGATGTCGCTGGAGACCGACATGAAGGTGGACTCCCCTTATAACACCTACATGTATTCCGGACTGCCGCCGGGCCCCATCTGCAACTCGGGGATGGCCTCCATTCGGGCCGTCCTCTATCCGGCGAACACCGATTATCTCTTCTTCTACTCCCGGGGGGATGGCTCCCACGTATTCGCCCAGACGTACGAGGAACACCTGGCCAACGAGGAGGAATATCAGCAGTAAGTTCGGAGGAGCGGAATTTGGATCCCTTGCGCACTATCGCCATCAAAAGAGACAGTGGCAAGTTGTCCTCCCGAGGGATCGATGCCTTCGTCCAGGGATTCGTCCGGGGAGACATCCCTGACTACCAGGCGGCGGCGTTGCTGATGGCCATCTTCATCCGAGGCATGGACGAGGATGAGGTCTTTTCCCTGACCTCTGCCTTCATGCGATCGGGGACCATCATGGATCTCAGCTCGGTTGGCTCCCCCGTGGTGGACAAACACAGCACTGGGGGGGTCGGCGACAAGACAACCTTGGTCGTGGCACCCCTGGTGGCGGCCGCCGGCGTCCCCGTGGGCAAAATGTCAGGGAGAGGTCTCGGATTCACAGGAGGCACTCTCGACAAGCTGGAATCCATTCCTGGCTTCCAAGTGAATCTGTCGGCGCACCAATTCGTTCGGACCCTGGCAGACCACCACATCGTCGTTTCCGGCCAGACTCCGGATCTGACCCCCGCCGATGGCAAATTCTACGCCCTGCGCGATGTGACCTCGACGGTGGAGAGCATCCCCCTCATAGCCAGCAGCATCATGAGCAAGAAGATCGCCTCGGGAGCCTCGGGTTTCGTCCTGGACGTGAAGGTAGGCCTGGGGAGCCTCACGAGGCACGAGGAGGAGGCGACGGTCCTGGCCAACCTCATGGCCCGCATAGGTGAGAGATTCGACAAGCCGGTCTCCGTCGTCATGGGAAGGATGGACGAACCCCTGGGAAAGGCGGTGGGAAATGCCCTCGAAGTGCTGGAAGCCATGGAAGCCCTTCGTGGAAATGGCGCGAAGGATCTGCAAGATCACTGTATGGACATCGCCTGCCAGATGTGGCTTCTGGCCAACCGGAGCGAGGGCGAGGCTGCAGCTCAGCGGGCGGTGTCTGACGCCCTTTTTTCCGGCAAGGCGATGACCAAGTTCGAGGAATGGATCGGGGCTCAAGGGGGGCAAGCGGGGATCGTACGAAACCCGAGTCTCTTGCCGCGCGCTCGCTTGATCCGAGAGATCACTTCCCAGAGGTCCGGCCGTGTCGCGGCCCTGGACGCCAGAAAGGTGGGCATAGCCACCATGGAGCTGGGAGCCGGGAGGCGGAGAAAGTCGGATCCCGTCGATCATTCGGTGGGAGTGTGGCTCCACGCCAAGGTGGGCGACCAGGTATGCCGGGGCGACAGCCTCTTCACGGTTCACGCCAACGACGAGGAAAAGCTCGCGTTGGCAGCCGAACGAATCGCCCGTGCGTACGAGTTCCAAGATGATCCCCCCGCCGACAAAGGCTCCACATATGACCCAGCAGCCGTCCGGGCGAGCTCCGGAGACTCCATCGAGTGAGCTTCCGTCGCCCCACAGCTTAGATTCAGGAGGTGATCACGCCAAATGGAAGCAGGAACGGGATCATATAGCGCTGTCCAGGAGGAGGTCGGAGCCCACCCCGCCGCCTTCCCCGAGCCCCAATCCATCCAGGAGACGGGCCTCAGCCTCTCCTTTCTTTCCGACTTGGTCCTCAAGGTCGCGTATTTCGAGGGAGTGCTGTCAGGCCGCCGGATCTCCCAAGAGGTGCGGCTCCCCTTTCAAGGGGTGCTGATCAATGTCATGGAATTCCTCAGGCGCGAGCAATTCGTCGAGATCAAGGGAAGCGATGGGATGGGAGAAGCCAGCTATCAATATACCATCACCCAGAAAGGCAGCGAGAGGGCTCACCAGGTCCTCGATCGCTCCCAGTACGTCGGCCCGGCTCCGGTGACGCTGGACATGTACCGGCGAGCAGTGAGGCTGCAATCCCTGGAAAAGCTAAGCGTAGATCGGGATACCTTAAGGAAGTCCCTCCGGCATCTGGTGTTAGGAGAGGATTTCCTGGATCTCATGGGCCCCGCCGTCAACTCCGGGCGCTCCATCTTCCTTTACGGCCCCCCGGGCAACGGCAAGACCGTCATCGCCGAGTGCATCCCCGACATGCTGGGCGGTGCCATCCTGATCCCCCACGCCGTGGAGGTGGACGGGACCGTGATCAAGGTGTTCGATCCTCTCAGCCACGAGCGATTGCCCTCCCCGGACGACGGCAAGAACGCGAAGGTGAGGAGCGGCCGGGACAAGCGATGGGTCTTGGCCAAGCGCCCCGTCGTCATCGTGGGCGGAGAATTGACCCTGGCGAGCTTGGACCTCGTGTACAATGACGTCGCCAAGTTCTACGAGGCTCCCTATCAGATGAAAGCCAACGGCGGCATGTTCCTGGTGGATGACTTCGGCCGCCAGCTTGTGCGGCCCAAGGATCTGCTCAATCGCTGGATCGTTCCCCTGGAGAAGCGCCTCGACTATCTGACCCTACACACGGGTAAAAAGATCGAGGTCCCATTCGATACGCTCATCATCTTCGCAACCAACCTGCTTCCCACCGAGCTGGTCGATGAGGCCTTTCTGAGGAGGATTCGTCACAAGATCGAGGTGGCCGACCCCACCTTCGACCAGTATCGAGAGATCTTTCGTCGCGTCTGTCGCGCCAAGAGAATCGCCTACGAAGAGAGCGTGCTCGCCTACCTCCTGAATGAGCATTACCTGAAGAACGGGCGGCCTCTGCGCTCCTGTCACCCCAGGGATATCATCGAAGAGTTGATGGACATCGCACGCTACCTTGGTCGCCCCCCTCGCCTGACCGAGGACTTCATCGACAGAGCCTGTGCGGCCTATTTCGTCGATCTATAGCGATTCCCTCCAATCCAAGAGGCGTAATAATCCTATCAACAAGGAGGATCTCGTGACCCAGAGCGTCAAGGCCAGGATTCGTGAGGTTTCATCCGAGGGGACCCTTCCCTGCGCGAAGGGGTTAGCCATAGCGGAGGAACTAGGAATGTCCACTCTGGAGGTGGGGGAGGCGGCGGACCAGCTGGGAATCCGGATCTCCCGGTGCCAGCTGGGCCTGTTCGGCTACGGCCCCAAGGAGGAAGGGAAGCACCGCATCGTCGAGCCTTTGGAGAACGTCCCTCCCGACTGGGAGGCGACCTTGCGTAAGGCGGCCTCGGCGGAATGCGGTCTGGCATGCGCCGAAGCGCATCGCATCGCTCGCCGGTTGGGAGCGAGTTACCTGGACATCAGCAACGCTGCCGAAGGCCTGGGGATCCGTATCTGCCAGTGCCAGCTGGGTTGTTTCCCATAGGCAAGCGCCGTCCTGAGACCCGTCGGCAAACCCAAGGGGCTCCCGAAACCACCCAGGAGCCCCTTTCCAAAAAAGGAGGAGAAGATGAAGATAAGGAGAGCAACTCCTTACCTTGCGATAGTTTATCGCAAAGTCAGTGGAAAGTCAAATCTGAGCGAGCGGATATCGAAGAGCCCGCTGGACGACCCTGCCTGTAAGATGGGTTGACCCCGAAGTGCCAAAAGGCTTCGATGGCCATTCCTGCGCCGACCCGTGGAGGCCAAGCTATTCGCTGATGACCGCCACCCACCTCGCCTCCAGCCTCCCCTCCGATTGCAGGATCAGAGCCACGACCTGATCGCCGACCTCAATGCCCACCAAGTCCACCTCTTCGCCTCCTCGAACTCGGACCCTGGTCGCAGCCACTATCTCGACTTCCAAATCTCGCCCTCGCCCCCCCCCTCTTGACACAGCTCATTCCCCCTCGTATTCTGGTCGAAATCCAAGGGTTGGAGGACGACCATGCGAGGCAGCCGAGTCGTGGTGGAGATGCTGAAAGCCCACGGTGTACGCCACATCTTCGGCGTCCCCGGAGACACCAGCACTGCTTTCTACGATGCCCTGTATGACGCGCGCGGCTCTATTCGGCACATCATGGCCCGAGATGAGCGGTCCGCCGCCTTCATGGCGGATGCCTATGCGCGGGTGAGCGGTCAACCGGGCGTGTGCGAGGGGCCCAGTGGAGGGGGGCTTACCTATATGCTCCCCGGGCTGGCGGAGGCCCACGGATCATCGATCCCCCTGGTGGCTCTTACCACCGACGTCCCACTCCACGAGGAAGGAAGGGGTGCTCTCACGGCCTTGGATCAATGCTCTCTGGCTAGCCCAGTCTCCAAGGGATCCGAGCAAGTAAAGAATGCTACCAAGCTGTCCGAGTCGATAAGAAGAGCTTTTCGACTGGCAACCACGGGACGGCCCGGCGTCGCTCACTTATCGCTGCCCGCCGATGTCCTGGAACAGGAAACCGAACCACCTTCCCTTGATGCAGTATCAACTTCTCGTGTATGCCCAGCCTGCCGGGCGACGGCCCACGACGCTTCTATCAGGGAGGCGTTGACTTCCCTCCTCAACGCCAAAAGGCCGGCCATGGTGGCTGGAGGCGGGGTGCTCCTATCCCAGGCATGGGATGCGCTGACCGAACTGGCGGAGCTCCTGCAAGTGCCCGTGGCGACGACCATCAACGGGAAGGGAAGCATCGCCGAGACTCACCCTCTCAGTCTGGGTGTGATCGGAGAAAACGGCGGTCGCCAGCACGCAAACCGAGCAGTCCAAGAAGCAGACCTCGTCTTCTGCATCGGATCCAGGCTCAACTCGGTCACCACCTGCAGGCGGAGTCTCATCCGGCCCGCCGCCTCCATCATCCAGCTGGACGTGGACCCTGCCCAGATCGGGAACAACTATCCTGTGGAAGTGGGGATGGCAGGGGACGCCCGGGCCACCCTACGAAAAATGCTCGACCTAGCGCGGTCCTCGGCAAACGGAGACGACAGAAGGCCGGCCTCCTGGCTGAGGAGAGTCCAAGCCGACGGCCAGCAATGGTGGAGCGCACAGGAAAAAGCTTTGGCTGAGAGCACGCCCTTGAGCCCCCGCCGCCTGGTCTCGCAGCTGGAGCGCCTGCTAGGCGACGACGCCGTCATCGTAGCCGATCCCGGCACCCCCACCCCCTGGGTCGCCGCCCTCTATCGAGTGCGCCGGGCGGGCCGCAGCGTCGTCATACCCCGCGCCCATGGGGGGCTGGGCTACGCTATCCCGGGCGCCCTGGGGGCGAAACTGGCGCGCCCCGAGGCAACGGTAGTGGGCATCTCGGGCGACGGCAGCTTCGGCATGTCAGTCGGAG